>TARA_B110000444_G_scaffold68234_1_pt1 | contig 20452 bp, 11 predicted proteins | sample TARA_B110000444 | Tara Oceans TARA_B110000444 (sample SAMEA4398370) | marine metagenome | biome: Polar Biome; feature: [SRF] surface water layer (ENVO:00010504); material: water (ENVO:00002006), including particulate matter (ENVO:01000060) such as... | depth 5 m | reverse complement strand
CCACTAATTGTATTACTTATACCACCTCCTATAAAAGAATTATACCCGATATTTTTATTATCTAAACCACCTACTATAATATTATAATAATATCCAGAAATTGAATTTAATTGACCACCTCCTATAAATGCAAGACCAGAACCCTCAATTATATTATTTGAACCTCCACCTATTATAGATGGAAATGTTGCTGTAACTTTATTATTTTTTCCACCTACTATTGAACTACAATCTGATGATGCTGTGTTTAATGTACCACCTCCTATAAAAGCACCTTCTGTTTTAGACAGAGCAACACCAGTGGCTAGGTTAAGTAATCCACCTACTATTGAGGTGTTAGTAGTATACCCACTTATCGTATTACAACACCCATTTACTATAGTATTACCATCACCTTCTTGTGTTTTTATTTCATTAAATTTACCTGATCCAATGAATTCATTGCAGGAAAAGGGACCTGGTGGATTTAACATATTACCTTGCCCCGCTACTATAACACTATTAGCGTTACTGTAAATACAGTTATCTCTACCTCCTACAATATTTTGATGAGAACAATACCCAGATATGGAATTACAACACCCACCTACTATTAAATTACAACCCTCATATGTGCTTATCGTATTACATCTTCCACTTCCTATAAAACTATTACAATTTGCTTCTGGTCCACCTTGGTGTACTATTATATTTTTAGTTCCACCTCCTATAAAACTACAATCTGTTGATGCTGTGTTTAATGTACCACCTCCTATAAAAGAACTTGTAACAGCACTAATTTTATTATTATTACCAGAAGCAATTGTAGAATTAACACCAGTGTTACAAAATGTACCAAATTTATTTGGTATTATATTGGAATTACTAGATCCAGTTCTGTAAACCTCATTGGTATCATCTTGAATACTACTAGTAAACATTTTAAATATTTGACCAGTATCATTATCGTAAGATAATATGTAATTTCTTGGTTGGTTAAGAAGCATATTCTCAGGTATCCATACTGAGCCTGTTACTTTAAAAGATCCAGATACTGATATATCGTAAGCTTCTTGGTTTGTTGCGGAAAAGGCATCAACAGATTGAGAAACATGCCACGATTGGACAATTTCTCCCGTTTCAATTTGAGTCTTATATTGTAATTGTTTTGCCATTTTAATTAATGTTTATTATAAATATGGACTATCTATCTATATTTATAAGGATTGTAGTATCTGTTGTAGCGGATGTTGGGAGAGGTTGTGCTAATTTACCTACTGCTAATAATTGAAAGTCTTCACTATATAACCCCACAGTAGTAATATAAGGTTCAAAATATGAAGATGTTACAAAACCATATGGTTTCCCATATGAAGCTGTATTTTCAAATTCTAAATTGCTTCCAGAAAATACTGTTGGTATTGTACTTCCAGATATTGCACTTGGGTTTAATGTATAATTAAATTCATTTTCTAGTATAGTTGCTTTATATTGTGTTTCAAATAATTTATATGAACTTGAAAAAGACATTGTTATATTACTGCCTCTTATAAAACTATCAATAAAATCTTCTCTTTCTACTCTATTACCCCCATATAAGGCTCCTCCATAAAGCCCAATACCATAAACGTCAGTTAAATCACTTCCTTCTGTTCTAGAATCAGATAAAGTAACAATACCATGTTGGTAAATAATGTTACCAACCATATATTCATAATTTGTAACTGGTGAATTAGGGTGTTGCCATAATAATCTACCTTCACCATCATCTTTTATTGAGCCACTAGGTCCAGTTAATAAAAAAGATTCAGGTTGGATATAATCTCCAAATAATTTTGATGGGATTGATACCACACCAATTGAAGATGTAGGGAATGTTTTGTTAGGCCAAAGAGTTGTTTGTTCGTAATTATAAAAGTTTGTTTGATGTATTCCACCCCTTAAAGTATTCCCCGCTTCATCAGCTCCCAATAAAACACTGGATGTAATAGCATCACTTATAAAACCCGCACTACCTGAAAGGTAATTTGAATAGTAAAGTTGTTTTATAGAATCATAAACTAATACTGTTGGTAGTTGTTGGTCTGGAATTGTACCTGATAGTTGGCTACCAGATATTAAATAATCCCCTCTACTACCTATAAGTCTATTAATACCAATATCGGACCCAGTTAGAATGTCTCCACCTTTGAAATAAAATCCTTTATTTACCTCAAATGGTGATACTATTAAATCTTGGGAATTGAATTGTTTGTAAGCGCTCATTCATTTTAGAAATCTAGTTTAACTCTAACAAGAGCTTCTTTTGTAAAATCTTTTTGTAATGGTTTTGATAATTTAGCTACTGCTAATAAATCATTACTATCATTATATAAACCTACTGTTGTTGGGTAAGTTGTTGGGTTATTAATAAAATAAGTATAAATTACTTCTCCTGTTGAACCTGATATAAATGATGGGTTTTCAGAATAGTTAAATTCTGTATTTCTTGTTCTAATAAAAACAAAATCAGATGTAATATTTTCTTGTGAATTTAATTCAAATGCACTTGTTATTCCTGTTACTCCCATAGATGATGAAATAGCATCATATAGTAATCCTGGGTTATCAGCAAAAATACTACTTGTATTTGTAGCTAAATTAATTCCTCCCCCATTTAATGAATTATCATCTAAAGCCGCAGCATTTAATAAAATTACTGAAATATCCGGTAAGAATAAACCGTATGAACCACTTGCTAATGTATAGCCTGTTCCTCCATCATATGATTGACCATTTGAACCACTAATTACTTGATATGCTCTTTGTGTTCCATAATATGTAGGGAGAGATACCATACCTGAATCATCTGTTAAATGTATAGCTGTACCTGCTGTATTTGAGTTATCACTTTTTAAAATTAAATTCATTGATCCAGGTAACAGGGATTGTTTGTATCTAGCCCTTTCAATATTAATAGCATAAAAGTCATTTGTGCTACCTGTAAAATCTGTACCAAATACAAACTTTGAATTTTCATCCTCTAAAATTAATGTTCTATATTGACCATAAATTGAGGTTGAAGGGGATAAATTTGGGACAGTATCATCATATAAAACAGCGCCCCCACCATTAGGATTACCATAAGCAATAGCAAATTGAATTGCAGATGATTCTTCTGTAGATGATGTTTGGAATACATTTAAATAATATGCACCTGATGTTCCGTCTTTTTGGACTGAAGAGGTAGCATAAGTATTTAGTGAAGGTACATTACTACTCCAAACAGTTGAAGTAACTGAATCCGTACTTACTACAAAATCTTCTGGGTCTAATCTTTTAAAAGCCATATCTTATTATGTTAATGATTGTTGTGTTATTGTAATTGGAACTGTAATTCTAGCTCCACTATCTAAACCTATTACTGTTAATGTTGTTCTTAACTGGGATAAAGAACCAAATAATGTGTTAACTGTTGTTGCTGTTAAATTAAATTGAGTTCCTATAATTGTTTTGGATACGTCAGTACCAATAGTTTGGGTAGCATTTTGATTTGCTTGTAATGCTGCGTCACTTTGAATACCTTGTCCTACAAATGTATTAAGTAATCTTACATCTCCTATAGTAGCACTATATCCTGATGTTTCAAATATCTGTTCGTTCCCTAAATAATTTAATGTTTGAGGAGTAATAGCTAATTGAGCTCCTTGTTTCATTGTAACAGCAGCATAACCTAAGTCTAGTACAGGTAACTTAGCTGTACCTCTAGGTAAAGTTGTTAACTTGTATTTCATTATTTGAAGTTCACTTGGGAATGCTTCTATTAAAGGTAAATTATCGATTGCTTCACCATAATATGCAGAACCTGATGGGTGATTTGGGTTATAAAGTGTATAATCAATTTCATCATCTGATAAGGCAAATTGTGTTATTTGAAATGAACCATCATTTCTAGCTAATAGTTCTCTTCCTTTTGTAGTTAATATAGCATCAACTGTTATTACTGCGTTGTTTAAATATCCCATTGTGTTGTTTTTATATAAATATTATTATATGTCATAAATATATGTTCTTATTAAGATTCTATTATTCCTTTTGAAACTAAGTCATTTACTATTATAGAAGCACTTTCTATTAAATATTGTGTTGGGTAATCAGGGTACAATATACCAGGGGTAGTTGCGGTCTCCAAGCTAAGCATTGAAGCACTGTAGCTACCATCTGCACTTACTGGTCCTATTAGTGCCGAGCTTGAAAGGGCTACCCCAGATGATCCTGTTGTTCTGATTGCTGTTGTAATACTAGCACTAGATAAACTTTCATAAGGGAATGGTATATCTAAAAATAAAGTATTAGGGTTAACAGTAGGTCTTCTTACTAAAAAGAAATCAAAATTTAAAGATTGATCAATAGGTCTATCCACTTGTATTTTTAATCTTGCTTTTCCTCCAACAACATTTTCTTGTGGGGTAAATACATTTATAATTCTATAAGTAAAGTTTTCATTATTAGCAAATCTAATTTCATCATTTTCTTTTAATTCTATAGTACTTTCTATTCTATCAAATTGTGTGTTTGCTGGTTCAAGACCTAATGGAAAATAGTCTGATGGTCCAGGTTGGTATTCTAAATCCGCTTGACGGAAAGTTGTACCGTATGCTTCATTCATGTTTGAAGAAGACATTACTAATATGCTAGGATCTGAAGTTACCGAAAAAGTAGCATCATTAACTGCACTTGAAGGTACCCAAAATGGTGCCGCGGCCGTATTATCTTCAGCTGCCAAATAATCATTAGCACCTTGACCTTGTATATTTACAGATGTTTGTGCTCCAGAGTATTGTTGGGGAAAGAAGAATCCTTGTCTAAATCCACCCCTTGAATTTTTAAAGAAACCATTTATTCTCCAAGAAATAGCATCATTTCCCTTAATAGTATATACTCCACTATTCATAGTAATAATCCATTCTAAAGCTAATACACCAGCTGATCCTCTAGATGCTCTTTCTCTCATTAAACCTAAGTCAAATAAAGTATTATACATTTCCCAATCTACTGTACATTTTATACCACCTGATGGAACTGCTACTTGTGAATATCTCCATCTTTGAAATCTCCATCTTCTAAAAAATGACCAAAATGTTGTTCTTCTTCTAACTGTATAGTAGTTAACAATGTTTATTATTTGAAACCATCCATACCCCATAACACTTCCTAAGTTAGTTACTCTTTCATCCTCTGTGTATACTTTACATTGAATATCTTCTAAATTAAATCCTTTTTCTTTACTTCCTATCCATTCTCCAGAGGAATTAGATCCATCTGTGTACATATGAATATCAAATTGGAGTTCATCTCCAACTCTATTTGTTTCACTAACAAATGATGTTACAAAAGAAGTTTGAACACTTACTATTTGAGAACTGGGTAGATCTTTATTATTTATTATAGAGGGTGTTGGAGTTCCCCCTGTAGTAGTATTAGTATTATTATAATTAGCTACACCTGGAGGAGATATATTAGATGATGTTTGATATGGTTGAATATCATTCCCTATATAACCCTTAAAAGCTGATGTTGGGTCTAAATAATAATCTACAGATTGTGTTGCAAAACCTGTTTCTATAGATGCTGAACCCATTGCTGTAAATCTAGCAAATAATGCGTCATTTTCATCTCCATTATCATATTGTGAAATAAATCCTGATCCAGATAATGGAACTCTATTTAAATAATTTTGGGCTGATATTTGAGTATATATAACCGGAGTGACATATCTCATTATACTTTCTATAGGAGCAGGACCTCCTAAATCTTTATATTGGGCTTTTCCAGATTTAATTGCTAATCTTCCTAAAGTTGTTGTAGGAAAAACTGATTTGAATGTATCAATAGTTAAGGGTTCTAAAGAAGGAGGTAAAGCATTACCTTGTTCATCAATTAAATAATTTAGATTAACTCTTGTTACTTCATTAATGTTAGGGTAAGGGTCACTTATATCATTAAAATATCCAAAAAATGCATCTCTTAATTCTATTGTTGGTAATTTACCAAATGTACCAACATCACCAATATTCCATTCATTTAACTGTTTACTTGTTGATTTAGATCCTAAATATCTTGGGATTATTGATTTTAATTGAGAATAATTAGAATCAGGAATTGATGCTCTTACTGCTGAATTTGATAATATTTGTGATTGATTAACTGGGATTATAGGTCCAGATTGTGAGCTGTAATCTACATTCATAAGAAATGAACTTTGTCTTTGTTCATTATAATTATTTAATAAAGGTTGACAATCTAAAGCAAAATTAAATGGTAAAATACCATTTCCATAAAATGTAGGTATTATTATTCCAGTTTCTGTAGGTACACGGTAATTACTAAATGAAGGTTCTCCTGTAAATGGGGACCATCTAGAACTACTAGGTGATATACTCATAGAGTATTCTGTTATTTTTAAACCTAGACCAAAAGTCTTTTCTACATCTAAACCAAATCTTAAAGTATCATTTGCACTAAACCTTGTATTAAGAGTATTAAAGCTAATCGTAGGTAATGCCCCACTTACATCTACTCTACCCGTACTATTGATTGTGTTTAATTTTAAAAATTCACTGTCTACAGTAAATTTACTACCAAAAGTTGATGTATTGCTAGTATTTCCTTGTTGTACATATAAAGATGCTGTTAATTCTGGGGATTCTGCTATTGCTTTTAATTCATTACTTATTTCTACTAATAAATTAGGGCTAGGAGTTAAATTAGCATTTGAAGTAGGAGTATAACTTATATTATTAAACGCACTAGCTTGTGTAGATAATGGTCCTGAAGCAAAATTAACAAATTCAAATGATACATAGTACATACTATCCTCTTCATTTATAGTACTTTGTGTATTGTTAATTGTAGCAGGATTTTCATTTCTAATATTTGAAATTGGGTTATCGGGGAAAGATATAGTTTCTGTTAAAGTAGTATTAACAGAATTATCCCAACCAAAAATATGTGCTACATCATTAGATTGGGTTATTATATGATCTCTTGTTGATGAACTATAATGCAAAATAGCTCTTACATCTGCTGAATTACCTTGTTGATTAACTAAATTAGTAATGGGTTTCAGGAAAGAGATATTACTAGAATCTCCTTGAGCTCCATTAACTAAAGGTTGTGTTGTAGAGGTTGAAGAAATGTTATTTATACGTTGGTCATAAAAATAGTAGTATGAAAATGTGCTATAATTACTATTATAGCTTGAAAATGGACCATAGGTTATTGTTTGGTAAACAAAATCTGAAGTTATACATTGTTCAATTTTTACTGATAGGTCTTCAATCCAATATGATGCCGTAGTATTAAAATCCATATCAGTGTTAAAAAACGGAGTTATGGTTATTTCTGGATTTAATGCATTTGATAAACCTATTTCTGCATTATCAATACCATCTACAATGTTAAAATCTAAAATTACTTCAATAAAGGGTGCATTTGCATCATTGATTATTCCTGAAGGTTCTACATATATAGGGTAGCTTGTGTCTGGTCTATTGTAACCTATATTAATAAATGGAGTTGTACCATCATCATAAGTTGTATCTATAATAAATCCTACTTCTGTAAAATTATAATTTAAATTATAGTCACTAGGGTCTACAAATAACTTCATTGTTGCTTGTCCCTTTAGACTATATAATAAATCGAGAGGAAATACAGTTGGTGCAGATCCTGAAAAATCAGTCCATTTAAATGTTACTTTTCCACTATCATCAGCATCTACATAACCAGCATTAGGAAGTGAACTTTCTGTTCCAGTAAATGGTTCGTTTGCTACTAAAGCACCACCAATACTTCCTATTGAAAAATCAGACCCTGAAAATGGGGTTTTAGAGGATACAGGTGCAGGGGTAGTATTTGGTTCTTGTGTAAAAGTAAATGTAGGAAATTCAAAATTAATAGATGCTGTTCCTGCTTGTATTATTTGTGAGTTTCCAGCTCCTAAGTCATTAGGTGTACGTTCGTTTCCTCTAAGATCTTGGTTTATAAATGGTATACCATTAGTAGGATTTCCTGAGGGTATAACAGAAAAAAAGTTTGCACCTAACTCTACACTAGTTGGAGTTGGAAAATATGACCCACTATTATTTGCTGCAAGTTCATTTAATGTAAAGTCTTGGTTATTTACTCCTGCCTGGTAGTAACTACCTGTCATATAAATACCACTAGATGTAATCCCACCAGCCCCAAGATTTAAATCGGATGCTGAATAAGCAAATGAACCTGAGAAGAATAGGGGTACATTAGGAGTTCTTTCTAAGAGGTATGAACCAGATATAAAATTAGAACTATTTAATAATGTATTTGATGTTTTGTCTTTAGCTCCAGGGTTAAACCATTTTAAATCTGAGGGTTGTTCTGGAATATTAACAGTACCATCTTGTTCTCCCCAAAAAGAAATTATTTGAGATTGAAAAGCAGTTATCCCAGTAAAATTATTCTGAGATTTTAAATCTGCTTCTGCTCCTTCTCCTACTAATGACCCAGTATAAGAACCACTTGCAATTACTGAGAATTGTTCTGATCCACCTTGGCTTGAACCTGTTATAGTATAATCTCCTTGAGTATTACTTACTTCAATAAGAACGTGTGTTCCATTATTAATAGAATTAACTATAGAATATTCTGTTGAGGGTTTACCTCCAGGAAGATCTGCATCAAAAAATAATATATCTAAAGTATTTGCTGAATCTATATAATCCCCTATATTATTTCCATTAATATCTCTACTTGCAATTTTTATATATTTTGTTTCATTTGTAAATATACTACCAGCACTTACTGAAAGTATCCATACATAACCCTCTGCTGGGTAGTTTAATATATCATTAAAAGATCCTACAGAAGTAATTCCATAATTCTGAGAGTCAGTATTAAAAAATATAGGAAAGTATGAAACAGGTTTACTAGCAGCATCCAAATATATATCACATCCTGGGTTTAGATTTCCATTCTGGACTAAAATGCTTGACCCACTAAATTCTCCATTATAAAATTCATCTTGGTTAAATATTGTTACAACTTCTTGTCCCAAGGGGCCAGATAATGTTTCATCATAACTTTGTGTTAAAGGACCAAATTGGTTAGTTAACCCATAAACCGAAGCTGAAGGAGATGTTTGTAAACCATTATATCGGTTCATTACACCTCCAGGTCCTCCAGAAAATTTATATATTGCAGAACCCGATGTTGCATACTGTGGCTGATCTGATGATCCTGTATTATAATCTTTTGGAAAAGGTTTAATAGATCCTGAGTAATTATTGAATGAAGATGTTACTTGAGCCGGTCTTTGTCTGTTTCTTTCTAATAAATGTTGTTTTACTACTACACCAGAAGATAAACTTGTTCTAGCAGGAGTAAAATCCTTAATCATTTTAAATAATGAGTTATCGAAGAATTTTATTAATCGAATAAAATCAACAATATCATAACTCGCCATATATTTTTCAAAATAGGCATCTCTTAATCTATCTAAATCAGGGTATGATTTGTCAGATGATGATATAAATCTTGGATCTCCTATATAATCACCTAGATTAAAGTAACCTAATTGTGCATTAATATCATCATTTATTTGATTTGATGGTGAAAATGCTACTTCTAAATAATTTATACTTGGTGTATAGCTTTGACTTACAAATGATTGTTGTTGTATGGATTTTAAAGCCGATATAGTAGTTGTATCATTATTATCACTTGAGTTAACAGCAATAGATCCACTTACACCATAAGGTGCCTCAGCTAAAATTAAATTTTCTTTATATATTTTATCTGTAATTCTATTTTTTATACCTGCTGGAACTTGATCTTGAAATATATCTTCTACATTTGTAATAAATCTTGAAGAATTAATATAAAACTCACTATCAGTAGCAAAGGATTGTGTAATTTGTACAGCAGATCCTGTTACCCTAGGATGGATTGATGTTCTACTTCCTGTATCTAATTGGGTACCTAAAGCAGCTCTAAAAAACTGTTGGTCTGGGGTTGAATTAATTCCATTTCCTTCGTTGGAGTATGGATTAACAGTATAATCATAAAAACGACTTTGGCTAATTTCATTTACATAGTATCTTAGTTCTTGGAATGATCCAGAAAAAGGAGTGTATGTAGTACCATCATCAAAAACAACATTTGTGTCTTTATTTAAATACCCTATAGTAGCCTCATAATAAAAAGAATCATCAAAACCTACAGTACTGCTAGATTCATTAAACCCTATCTTACCATCTATTTCATTTGCGGCATATAAACTAGCAGTAACATCATTAACATTCATTTGAACCGACCACCAATCTCCATTAAAGAAAGGTAAATATACACTCGCACTTAAATTAGGATCATCATCTTCAGCAGGTATCCACTTTAATGTACCATAAGTATCATATGGATCTGGTATTGATCCTGAATAAGAACCACTTATTAAACCTGCACCATTATATTCTAATACTAAATTTCCACTAGGTTCACCTGTCGACCATAATGATTGTAAAGGTCTAATATCATTACTAGCGACATTATTTACTGGTAGGGGTAGTGTAGGAGATTTAAATCTTAATTGTATAGTTCGAGCTTTATTATTACCACTTTGAACTGGAAATTTTGTGTTTGCTTGTAAAGAAGATGATACAAAATTTGTAGCAGAAGCACCAGTATCAAATGCATAATTAAATACGTTTTGTTTTAAATCATAATCCTGAGATTCGTTTCTATCTTTACCTCCAAATTCACTAATTCGTAAAATTGTATCTGGTATTCCATATGAAGTAATTAATGCCCTTATACCAGATATTGTACCTTTAGTTTTAAGTAAATAGGGTATATTGTGGTATATTCGTTTATATAATGACTTGTTTACATCATCTTGTGGAACTATATCGTTTGAAGCAGATATTTTAGTATCTACGTACTCATACCCAGAAGGTATGGCTAAATCACCACTTCCATCTACAACTGAACCAGTCATGTATGGAAATGGAAATGCACTTCCTGATGGGGTTAATCCCAAAAATGCTGTAAATAAATCATTGGTATTAAAATTATTAGAATACAATTTAACTGCAAAGTCTCTAATAGCATCTGCTACTAAATCTTTTGAAATTCCATAATCTAACCTATTATCACCATTAAATTTATTTGTTAAATCTTTAGTATAAACCCAAACATTATCATAATATTGACCAACCATATCAACAAATAATTCGTATTTTTGGTTAGCAGGATCTTCCCTAAGATATTCTGGGATAGACCAATATAACCAATCTTTATTATCTTGATCATAATCAGAAGCAGATAATGCTTGTCCTCCATAATTAGAAGTATTAACAGTAGAACTACCAACCCAAGTTAAAGCTTCTGTGCTGGTTGTTGGGTATAATTTATATGGAGGTTCGGTATTTTGCTTTGGGTATGTAAATTGTGACCCACTATTAAAATATAAGAAATATTCATATCCATCAAAATTCTTTACAATATCATCAATTTTACCTGTTAGTTGAGCTTTACTTGAACTGTAAGCTAAAGTATATTGAGTATTACTTGTAATTTGGGAAGAAAGAGTATTTAAATCATTAGTATATGATTCTATTAATTCTACTTTATAATAAAAATTTTCTAAACGAGTTTTTGCAGAACTAAAATTTACAAAATTATTATAATTTTCATAATTAATATTTATATTTATTTCTTTTCTATTTAGTAAATTTTGAATTTGGTTTATTGAACTAGTAATATCCGAATTAATCAAAGTTGAATATGAAAATTGTTCACCAGATGTAGCTGTTTGGTTTACTATGTCTAAACTGTAATTTGGGCCTTGAATATAAGTAAAATCTGGTTCAATCTCTGGTTCAAATACAAAATTAACTTCATAAGCTTGAGGATCAGATAATAATTCTACAACCCATAATTCATCTTTTATATTAAAATTAGATGGTAATGGTTCATATAATTTAATTAAAACAGTAGGATCTAACTTTTCATCTGTTTCTAATTTTACATTGTTGGCTATTATTGTTTGGTTATCACCAAAATTAAGATAAAAATCAACAAAATATTCAGCCGTTTCTCTATAATCAATAAAATCGTTAGTAGATGAAATTATTAATTCATTAACAATTGTATTGCTATCTAATCTAATTTCTGTTCTATCCGATGATATTTCTGATATAAAATATTTTTCTGATATATTAGAAGCTAATCTTTTTCTATAAAAAGTATATAAAACATTATAAGAACCAACATCAAAACCTAGGTCTTGTAATGTTGGTATAGGATCAAGTAAAACATCTCCTTCCCTAACATCATAACGTACTAAAGGTATTGTTGAAAAAGGATAAACTAAAGTTTGATTTTGGTCATAGACATAATATTCAATATAGTCTGTTAGGGAAGAAAAAACAGTATCTAAATTTGAAGATGCTATTAGTTTTTCATCAGAAGACATATAAGTTTGATACTCAAAAGTATTTGGATCTAATTGATTTATTGTTATATCTTTACTCATATTTTATATTTAATATCCACCACCGCCGCCTCCACTACCACCTGAACTTGCAGCGCTATTTGATGCTCCTCCAGTTGTTGAACCACCACTAGATATATTTATATTAGACTTATTTGTACTTGTATTATTAGATGAATTTGATGTTTGTGTTGATGCTTCAATTAGATTTTGTTGGGATAATTTTAATTTATTTTTTATTGTTTGTAATTGTGAATTACTTTCAGGACTATTCGATAAAGATGCTTGCATATCAACAGATTCCATTTGTGCATCAAGTAAATCAGATCTTAATTGAGCAATTTCTGCTTGTAAAGCCTGAATTTCTTCATTTATATCTTCGAAATTTATATATTCACCACTTGTTTTCACTAAATATTCATGAGAATTAATATCACCTAATGCGGGTATATTATAAAAAAGAGAATTGTATAAGCCAAAGAATTCTTCAACAGTTATTTGAACTTCTAAAGTTTCATTTAATTCTGTGATTCCCAATTCATTAAAACCAGTATTAATAGTTTTAAGGTATTGAGCTTTATTAAAAACTTCTTTTCTAAGATCTAATCTTTCCTGTGCCATTATCCGTTAATAACTTTAAAATAATATTGATCATCTTTAATTATAGTACTCCCACTAATTGTAGTTTGTATTAAAATTTGGTAATATCTTTCAGGTTGCAACCCATTCATATAAACATCAAAATAATTACTTTGATTATCACAGCTTATTTTAGTAAATTCAGAATCAAAATCTATTATATATTCATTAGTATCTAAATCTTTTACAGCATATAAAGAATTTTCTGGTAAATAGTGATTTATAGTATCAATTGAAGCCGTTTGAAATTTACGAGTTGGGTAGTCTGGTCTGACATTTAATCTAAATCTATTTATACTATTTAAATAAAATTCTCCAGGATTATTATCTAGTGCTACATATAGATCTGCTGTTTGTATAGGTGGTAGACTACCAGTTTTAAATGAAGAATCATCCCATTTTAATTCTAAAACAGGAGGGTAAATAGTATTAGTATCAACCGAATAAAACTGCATAATAGGTTGGATAGCATCCGCTGTATTGAATTCTATAGTATCTTCCCATTTTACTAAAAACCCATTATTTTCTATATTAGTATACCCACCAATAGACTTTGAACTTGAATACCATACTTTAACTATATCAGTAACAGGTGCATTTAAATCTTTATCAGATCTTAAAGTAAAAGATTGTGTAACGTATAAATTAGTATTATTTGGATCGGATGATCCGGTATACCAAGTTCCACCACCAGTATTATTACTTCCTGAGAATGATGCTGTTACATAAGGTTGGAAATTAGAAGTAGCCCATTCTTGACCTCCTTCAAACGTTTGATTTTTCCAACTACAACCATTAGTTGTAAATGGTGAATCTAGATAAGTACCTGAACCATTATTCCATGATCCAGATACAGGGTATATTTCTAATTTAGTATCAAAAATAACACCTTGGGCGTTAGCTATATAATTTTTTAAACTACTCGAAAATTGGGTTCCTTTAATAGTATTATCTATTACATTATTTATTTCATCTTGGTCAAATTCAATTAAATACCTAAATACTTGAGGTACTGGGTTGATGTTTACATTAAGATTACCTACTTCTATAATAGGATCTATGCCTGTATTCATAGTTGGGTAAAATGAATACATCGTAGCATCTTGTAAAGGAAATAATTTATATATTGCCATAATTTGTAATTTAGTAGCTTCCTACACCAGTTATTCCACTTCCTATTGCACCAAAATTTCCTACACCAATAGTTGATATTCTACCTTTAATATCAGTATTAAGATTTTTAACTTCAAATATACTAGGGTCTAATGAAGGGTAGATAATCCCTCCTTGGGTAGCCGATGGTATACTATATGCATATTGTGAATATCCTGCGTTTGTTCCTGCTTTGTTTGTTATTTGAATGTTATTAACTGTTTGTACTCCTGTTATTGTGTCTAATAGGATTGATATGTCTTTTAACATTATAGGTTGATTAATTTGCCAGTTATTTATATTAAAGAAGTTTTGTAAAGATGTTATACATTGAGATAGAACTTCATTGTTATTAAAATTTGGTCTACTAATTATATCAAAATCAACACAAATGTTAATTACAAAAGCATCTTTTATGTTAACAGTATCTCCAATCATTCTAAATTGGTTGATATAAGTTTGAAGGTTTGATTTTAAAGCATTAGAAGCAGTAACTAGGTTTTTATTTCTATCATAAGTTAAAACGTATAAATCTAAAATTACATCTGGGTCTTTTACACTTGGTTTTTGAGTTATCGCTTTTGATATAGTACCTAATTTAGGGGGCATACTTAAAGCCCTTATTAAATAATCGTCTGCTGTTACATTTCTTTGTTGTGTGTTGTAACTAGATAAAGTATTTTGTCTAATTTCTTCTACTGAATCTCCATCTTGTCCCCCACTAGCTGCTATAGGATTATTTACGGCTACGGAATTAAATATAAAATCAGCTAAAGAAGTATTTGAAATATTAGAGTTAATAAATTTAACTGTTGATGTATCTATATTTCCTAGAGTATTAGCATTTATATTGGATTGAACTCCCCCACCAACTAAATATCTTACTGTTAAAGTAGTATTACTAGGTGCAATACCATAAGTATTAGTAAATACAAAATTAGTTGGACTATAAGCTGTAGTTAGTTTGTTTTGACCAAATGGTAATCCTATTCCTACATTGTCTGCGTTTGGTATTACTTCTTCATCTACTTGTAATGGTTTACCGGATCCAAATTGGATTTGTAGTAGTTTTGAGTTTAAAAACCTAGTTGTAAATCTTCGATTTACTGATTTAGTTTTTAATATATAAGGGGTATCAAAACTGTCTTGATAGTTATTAGGATCGTTAATATTTGTATTTTTAATACTATTATAGATTAAATCTTGACCCAAGTAATCTACTTCATAATATTGATTACCATCAGAATCAAATATATCAATTATCCCTCCTATACTATCAGTGTTAAGTTCTAAGGTTGGAAATTGTTGGTAAGCACCTAAAGTAAAAGTTTCTGTTATAACTGTACCAGATGTCCCTTTTCTAGATTTCTTTAAAAGGTAAAATTCAGGTTCTCCTGTAGTTCCATTTATTTGGGATATTGAAGTTTCTGTTGGGTCTAAATTATTAGAAATACTAAAATCAACTGGATCTTGTATTATAAAATTGTCTCCACTGTTAGAAGTTACTGTTGAATTAGGTTCTACATATATAGCATAATCAAAATCAGGTACTACAGTTGTTCCATCTACTTTAGATGGAATTTGTTGGTATAAATCAATATCTACAGAAGATAAACCTGTTACTTTAGGTTTATAACTAAACATATACGCTAAGTTATATAAATTATTGGTTTGTTTTGCGTACTGTATATAATTTTCTTGAATTTGATTATCTAGGTAAAAAGATAATACATCACTAACATAAGATGCTTGTTCAATAAACATCATTCCTGGGGATGCAGGACTAAAATCCGTATAAGTATTTGGAAAATAGGTTTGTGAGAAATTAATAAGTTGAGACCTAATGTCATTAAAGTCTTTATTAATATATGTTATATCTTTATTTTGTGTAGCCATTAGTTAAAATTTAATTCTAAAGTATCATTTACATTGGTATTTGGAATACTATAATCTATTAATATTTGAATTGTATTTTCATTTACACTTTGTAATACTTCTACATTATTAAGTTTAATATCTGGAAAATTACTGCCTATTTTATCTTGTAAATCATCTCGGATAAATTCAAATTTATCTGTTTCTATTTGGGTAAAAATATATGTTCTTAAACCTCCCCCAAAAGTTGGGTTTAAAATTCTTTCTCCTGGGTTTGTTAATAAATAATTAATTAGGTTATTTCTAATAGAATCTTTAGTTTGATAATTAGGTATAAAGGCAACAGGACCATTAAGTGGTAAATCTATACCAATAGCTACCCTAGGTCGTAAATCATTAGGAAATATTCTTGTTGCTCCAAATGCCATATTATTATCCTTTACTTTGCATTAATCCCATTATTTGATCCATACTTACATTCCCTTGTGGTAAACTACCATTTGGTGAAGTTGTATCCCCCATTCCACTTACTTGTAAGGGCATATTTGCTGTTGTTGCTGATAATGTCCCATTTGCCCCAGGCATCATTCCTCCTAATACATTTTGGATATTTTCTTTCATTGCCATTCTTTTATCTTCAGGCATTTTTTGTTGTGCTACAGGGTTCATTGGACCAGGTGTTCCTATATTTGTATTAGGTGTACCTATACTGTTTTCATAAACTACAGATTTAGGAGCACGGACTGCTTCTATAAGAATGTCTTTCATCTCCTCTTGTATTGCCTCTTTTACGGCCTCTTTTACAATAGTTTTTAATTGACTTAATTTCATGTTGTATTGATTTATTATAAATATTAGATTAAAATGCTTTTAAATCATTTTGTTGTATATAAAATACTAATTCATCTATTAATATTTGATCATTAGAACTAAATGATGATTCTCCTTTTAATTGAATTACTCCTTGTGTATTTTTTGCAACGGCATATCTTCTTTTTAAGGTACCTATTGGGTTCTGGTCATCGGGGATAACACTTAAAATAAACCCATTTATATTACTAATGATAGGATTTCCTTCTACTTTAGAAGCTTCTGTTAAAGCTAATAATTCTACATTAATTGCTTCTTGTTCAGGTAATGAAATCCCTCCTTCTTCAGCACATTCTTGTGATAAATCATCTATAGATTTTAATAAGAGTAAAGCAGTAGTTATACCAGCTATAAGAAAAATTAAAGATACTAAAATAGTTTTACTTAGTTTTTTATTTTCTTCTGATAGCATTTTGATTAGACTTGATATTTGTTGTAATTTCCCAGATAAACTATAGGTTTGAGCAAATATTAATCCTCCAGGGGGGCCTGGTGGTATACCAATTGCTTGGGGGATAGGTAAACCGTCTAGTGATAATTTTACTCCTTTTAAAACTCCAGATAGTGCTAAAAAAGCTGCAGCTATAACAGAATTTATAGCTATTGCCTGGTATATTTGATTTAATTGTCTTGTTACTTGGTTTCTTTTTCTTATTACCTCATTTAAAGAATCAGGAGTTGGGCAAGTCTTCTGATTCATTTGGGATAATTTAGTTATACCAAAAGTAATTAATAATTCTAAACAAAGGGGGATTAATTTTGTTTTTATTATACTTGTTAGATTTAATAATCCTTTTTTTTTATAAGCTAAAATTTTATCAAAAGGTTCTAAAATTACACCCTCAACTTTTCTTTGAACTTCATCTAGTTTAGCTATATATTTAGATGCCCCAATTATTGCAGCATTTTTTATGTCTACCATTCCCGTTGATTGTAAATCTGATTTAACGGTATAATCCCCATTTTGAATAGGAGCTGATGATGGGGTAAATCCAGATTTGACAAAAGTTAAAGCCCAAAATAGTGGTACCCGTTGAGAAGATGGAATTGTAGGTAAATTTACTAAAATTCTAAATTCTCCATTACTATCAGTTAATATTTTTGGTGAGTTTTTATATTGAGGTACTATATAAGTAGAATATGGAGGATTTTGAGTTTCTTGTGTTGATGATTTAATAATAGAGAAAATTTTAGGAGTGGTTTTAGTTAAAGTTAAACTAGATGGAGATGGGATATAAGCATAATCTTGTGGGTCAATACTAATTGTACTATTAGCAATATCTATTCCTTGTTCATTCCCTGTTATATTAGTAGTTTCTCTTGAATCAGGATCTTGAAAAGCAAGAGTAACTTTTACACCACTTAAAGGTTCTGATGTAATTATGTTGTAGACTTTACCTACAATTTCATAAACATATTTAGTTCTTGATAGAACAGATAAATAATCCTGCGCGTTAAAAGCAGTGCCCTCAAAATTATATAAAGAATTAGAGTCTCCGAAATCAATTTCTATATTTTTAGAAGTTATACTATATTTAGATTGAGCAATTTCAGGGTTAATATTTACTGGAGTAACTTGGTAAGAAAATGAAGGGATATTTGATTTTAATAAATTTTTTCTATCTTCTTTTCTTTGTTTTTCTTCTTCTTCTTTTTTTTGTTTTGCTATTTTTTCTACTTCTTCCGTTAACCCCCCAGATGAAGGTGAAGATATTTTTGGTGTATTATTAGAACCTTTAATGGGTTTCAGTAAATTAGCTCCAGAAGTAGTTCCCATAAATTGGGTTATTAAACTATTTAATATATTTTTATCCATTTTAAATAGTTTTTACTAAATTTGAAGTATATGAATTAATTCTTTTTAACATTGAACTTGCTTTATCTGCAACAGATTTTGCTATACCCTGTGTTAAAAGTAATTGTGGTTCTAATGCTAATGTTTCACTCATCTGCATTATCTTTCTTAATAAATCTTCAAAATCATTGATAAAATTGTCTCCTAACATTACTGATTGGCTAGCATTAGCTTCCCCTAAATTAACTCTTTTTTTAGACTGTAAAGTTATTTCATTATCTCTAGAATATAACCCAATATCACCAATTGACGATAATGAAATTGATTGTTGAGAATTCATTATAATACTATTAGCTTTAGTATTAAATACTAATCTATCAGAATTTAATATTACTTGACTACCTTTATAAGACCCAATTGTTTCTGGGGTCATATTCTTTATGGCAGGAGATGAATTAAATTTAGAAATTAAAGGAATTTCTTGATTTGATGTTAAATAAATAGAAGATAAATCATTATTTATATTTTCAACAATAGGTACCCACCCTTCATCACTTGAATTTGTAGGTTGACCATTTCTTAAAATGGTAATAGGATTACCATTATCTCCGCTATTTGACCAATCATTACTAAGTGTTTCTGTTGTTGAAGGTACCGTACTTCCAAATCTTACAGAATTACCCCATCTTCCTTCTATAATATTATCCCCAGCAAAGGATAATAAGGGGTGTATATTTGATTTTTCAACAAAAGTACCTCCTACTAATGGAGAATTATAATTATATTTTATTTCTTGTTGGGTCGATTTTCGAGTTTGTCCCTGTTCTATAGCCTGATATGACTTATTTTCCGTAGGTTGAGTTGATGAATTTTTTAATAAATTTGGGTAACCATTTAAATGTTGGTTATTCCATATAGATATAGTATTAAGATAATAATATTGTTTAATATTAGAATTTTCTCCTATATTTTTATTGGGTAATAAAAATAATAATACTACCTCATTAACTAAGGGATAATTCTTTACATTAGATAATAAGGGGGATGCTGTTAAAGATAAGGGTTGTTTTAAGTTTGATCTTTCAACTTTTTCAAAAAAAACAGTACCAATAGAATTCCATCCTCCTAACTGTGAAAAAGAAGGGTGATTATCATCTAAAATTATGTCAATAACTCTAGCCGGTATGATGTTTTGAGTAAGTGAATCAAGTTGTACTTTAAAATTGGGACTTGGTGTACTCTTTACATTTAACTGTTTATTTATACTAGCAAATCCGTATTTACCTGTCATCTTTTTTATCTTCGAAATTAGTATTGAGTTTATCTAATTCTTCCATTAATTGGTTTTTTTCTTCTTCCGTTATACCTAGGGCATCTTCGCTAGTACTATTATTAAGCGCACGCTGTACTATGGTAGCCATTTTAATTAATTGTTCATCGTTACGTACGCCAATATCCATGTATTCTTTGATAAGTGGTACAATTAAAGTAGCATCACCAATATCATTGATAAGAGGTTTAAGTTCGGATATTAAACCCGATATTTGTTTTTCTTTCTTTTTTTGATTGTTATATATCTCTTCCAAGATGTTAGAGAATTTTTTCTTCCCAAATACAACACTATCTAATGATCCCAT
>TARA_B110000444_G_scaffold258977_1_pt1 | contig 20593 bp, 10 predicted proteins | sample TARA_B110000444 | Tara Oceans TARA_B110000444 (sample SAMEA4398370) | marine metagenome | biome: Polar Biome; feature: [SRF] surface water layer (ENVO:00010504); material: water (ENVO:00002006), including particulate matter (ENVO:01000060) such as... | depth 5 m | reverse complement strand
GTAGAATTGTGATAGGATTCTTCATTCAATAAACCACGACTACTTCCTTGGGGGTCTGTTATTGTCCACGTAAGAGATAATGGAGAACCGATGAAAAAGTCATCAATGGAAGCATATACTAGAAATGATTCAGATTCCAAGATATTAGATTTAGAAGTTAGCACAACACTAGGAGCGGTGCCATCTAGGATTATTCTCGAAGAAACAGAATTAGAACCCCGGAGAAATTGGTCTTTGATAGAGAAATCAAAAGACCAGTAACCATCACTCAAAGATAATTCTTTTTGGTTCACAATAGCTGATAAAAAATTATTATCAAATGTGAAATTAAGTTCAGTCTGAATCGGATTATCCAAGCACACATTTGAGGGTGCTTGGCAATAACTAGAGAATAGTATTAAGCCGGAATTTGCAGATTGAATAGGATTAACTTGATTGATGTATGGAGTGATAACAGTGAATGTAATTGTGTGATTTTCATTATCTACTTTTTCACTGGAAACACTATCAGACAATATAAATGGTTGATGATTAGAATTTCCAAGGTAAACCATTAACTTAGATGTAAGTTGATTCACGTACCCATCTGCTGATTCTGAAAATGATGAAACAATAAGATTACATGTACAATTGATATTGGTCAAATTAAAATTCAAATTCCATTCCCATAAACCATCTTCAATAGGAGTTATAGAATTAAAATATTCACCAGAAAGTAATAACTTAGGTTCACTATTCTCATCTATGTCAAATAAGTCTACAATAGACCATGAATGATTATTTCCATCAAAAGTCATGGTACCATTAGTATCTATGGAATCTGTAAAATGCGTACCGTCTGTATCATTGAAATCGATGAATTTGCCATCAATGGTTATTGTATCAAAAGCGGTAGAAGTAGGTGTATAAGTAACGGACAAAATCAAAATCATAGTAATTAGGGTACAACCATAGGAACCCTTCACCATGAGTTTCCCTGTCGCTTTTGTTTCATCAAGTTTCCCACGCCATGTGCGTCACTTAATATCAAGCGAAAGGATCGCAGAGTTCTCCTTGTCCTGGGAAACTGTTTGGATCTTTCGGGTCTGTATCCCACTTGTACTCACAGTAGTTAACATGACCATCAGCATCTGGGTCAAACATTCGGTCAGCTGCATCAAATGGATCAAAAGAGAAGTGATATTCCCAACCAGTTGCCATTCCATCATCATCATGGTCTTGGTAATACACCTCAGGGCCATCAGTCCATTGATCTCCATCTGTGTCATTGGATACAGGATTAGTATTATTTTCCATTTCTTCGAAATTAGTATAGTTGGCTAAATTATCATAAAACCTCTTCCCATCGGGACTTAGTGGGTCAATGTGGCATTCGGAACTAGTTGAATCATTATACCCAGGGCAATATCTCTTGATTAGTCCTGAACGGTTTAATCCATCATCATCCGGGTCTTCCAGTCCATCAGCAATTCCATCTAAATCACTATCAAACATTGAAGGGTCTAATACACCTCTTGCACCATATGCATCTAGTGTACCATTATCGACTAAACCATTCTCTATGGCATACTGGGAATATCTAACTTCCCAACCATCGAATAGCAGATCTCCATCTGAGTCACGGTCAACTGGATTGGTATTCCACTTATCTGGAGCTTCAGCACTGTTCATCAAACTATCATTGTCAACGTCATAGACATTGTCTGAAAGTTTAGCTATATATGACTCGTTAGAAGGATCTAAAGCCCACCTTCCATTACAATCATCGCATAATGGATTTTGTGGAACATTGAAACCAGTTAGATTCATCTCATAAACTTCAAACTTCTTTTGTTGTACAAATCCTCCGAGGGAGTTTTGCCAAACATAGCCACCTGGCTCTTTGGTACACGAATTTGTACCAGTATTATCACAATTAGGTAAGTCCCAATATGAAGTAGCCACCCATAGACTATGAGAGTTAGTATTATCCTCTTGTGATTTGACTTGCATCTCCCATCCATCTAGCATACCATCGAAATCAGTATCATTTAGCAATGGATGAGTTCTCTCTTGGAATGGCCTTGGAATGAATAAAACTTCGCCGCCATCTTTCAAGCCATCTCCATCTGTGTCTGAATTATTAGCGTGGGTCAAAAATTGGTCTTTACCAGCCATAACTTCTTCACCATCTTCAAGACCATCATTATCTGTATCAAACATACATGCATTGGTTGTGTACGCTTCACCACCACCAGTTAATGGCCAAACTAGCGAACCACCGCCACCAGTTGCTTCGAATAGGTCTCCTAGACCATCTCCATCTGTATCTGGATTAGATGCATTTGAGCCTTTATCGCATAGCGATGAGTATTCTGTGAAATCTGATAGTCCATCTGCATCTGTATCAAATAGTCCTGGGTCTGAAACAACATGAGTCAGTTCTACACCACGATTAACCACTAGAATATCCCATCCAAAAACTTCGATACCATCTATCAATCCATCACCATCTGTATCAGGATTCATAGGATCTGTGGATCTTCCGATAACTGGACTAGCAATATTTGTGCCATCCAAAAATGGCTCATTACCTTGATATCTTGCTTCATATTCATCTTCATTAGTAAACATTTCATCTTGCTCAACTATTTCCATCCAAGAAGTAAGTCGTGATGTAATGATTTGGTCTTTCTGAACAAATATCGAGTAAACAAAACCTTCTGATTTCGCCTTCAAATATACAAATTCAGTATTTCCACCGGCTAAAATTATTTCGCCTCGAGCAACTGTTTCGTTTTCTTGTACCGCTTGGTCGATTTCCACATAAATATCCACAACTCGAGTATCGAGAACTAGATCATCATAGGTTACTGAACCATCACCATCTCTATCCCAGCCATCCTTATCAGGGTCTAACTTTCCATTATCACCATCACGAGGATTTAGGCCATTAGATGTCTCCCAACCGTCAGGCATACTATCATCATCGGTATCAATACTCCAAGGTGATGTGAAGTTCTTAGGACCAAAAATGGTTGCTGATTGATATTCCTCTAAGTTATTCAAATCATCCTCATCCCAATCATCAAATCCATCAGTAGGGTCACTAGGGTCTAGTAATTCTGAAACATTTTGGTTAGGTGAGTCTACTAGATGTGAATAGCAGTATTCAAACCCATCAGGCATACCATCTCCGTCAGTATCCCAATCGGAGGGGCCGTTGAGTAGACCATCATTATCATCATCCAAGTAGAACCAACTAGCATTCATCATCATGAATGGTGCATTGCGTGTAATAGCAAATTCTAAATCTTCATTGCAACTATCTCCAGTACCGATCATTAGGTTTTCAATTACACTATTAGAAACCTCATCAATATCATTCAATAAATCGAAATCTGAATCTTTAAGCAATGGATTAGTTCCATATACCTCTTCTTGGAAATTCGACAATCCATCGGAATCGGAATCGAGAATAGCGTCACAAGAATGCGAACCTACTGAGTTTCCGAGTTCTTCCCATGTAGGTGTGAAATCGTCAGTGTTGAAACGTTCTGTCAGGGCTAGTTCAAGGTCTAATGTTAACAGTTGGCAATCCCAGTTACCGCTGAGCGGATCAAAGAGTGTGATATTGCCACCAGTTACTTCTATTGTAGTGGTGTAGAGAGATTCCCAGCGGTCATTAAGTCCGTCATTATCGGTATCAGACCTTTGGGGGTCAGTAGATAAATTCTGTTCGGCTTGATTTGTTAAACCATCATTATCTGGGTCCCCGTTAGGACCTTGATTAGGATCTGGCCAAGATTCGGTTTCATTTTCTTGATTTGTATCACCTGTATCTGCTTCACCTGGATTTTGTTCTAAGGAATCTGCTTCGCCATTATCTAATGGGTTTAGTCCATGCTCCACTTCCCAGCCATCACTCATACCGTCACCATCAGTATCCTCATCAAGTGGGTCGGTACCGAATTGAGTTTCCTCAAGTGAATCAGCTAGACCATCATTATCAGAATCCAATGCTTCACTCGAAACACTTCCTTCGCCTTGGATATCTTCTTCCGAAGCACTGTCAAAATTACCAAGAGATTCACTGGTTTGTAGGTACCCTGTGAACCCGACAAATAGGGAACCGAAAATGAGTGTTGAAACAATTGCTACATATGCCATTTGATTGTGATTTAAAGCCATTCTTAACACCCGCGTATCTACCGCAAGATAGACGACCCAATGCTTCGGTTATAGACCTTAACCATTGATGAGTATCAAAAAAACTTTGAGAGTCAAATATATTCGAGCAAAGATTCGATAGAAATCATAACATTTGCCCCATTAAAATCAAGTGATATCTTCGGTTTCTTACCGTGTGAGCGTTCCCATATACCCATTATTTGGCCTATGAAGAAGGGTAATACTTCACTGGTTTCAAAATTTATTTTTACAGCATTCGAATTATTATCAAGCATTATTTCTGTCGAATTTCCCCAACCCCATTGTTTGCAAAAGTGATTAATGATATTTATCCATGATTCTACAGATTCAGCAAAAACATGTCGATCAGATTTCATGAATAATTGATATGAAGAATATGATGCTAAAATTAATGCTTCAGCAAACCTTTGTTCTATTCCTTCAATGCTCCATGAGTTCAATATCTCAGGACCCAATGAAGAAGTATTTCCTAAAGTGGAATAAAATAATCTTGAGAATAGAGATACGGGCAAGATGATCATTGGTTCACCATCTACCGACCAACCTAATTCTCTAGATTCCAGTTCAAAATCAATTGGTAGATTAACTAAATATTGATTACGACTCAGCCAAGGTAATTGAGAATGTTTTTTGGCTATGGGTAATATATTGATATCAGGGGTGAGTTCCAACATAATCTCAGTCTGATTAATTTGTTTCCATTCCGATTTAAATCTAGCATCATTAAAACTCTCAATACTAGCAACTGCGAAACCTGCAGCGAAGCTTGTAGGGAGTAAAGTACTCATTTTATGTAATTCCAAATCAATTCTACCCCAACCAAACAAATCCCATCGAGAAACTATTCTACTTTTGTTACCAGACTTTTTGAACCATCCAGATTTAATAATCTCATCATGATTAATTTGATACTCTTCTTCATCACAGCAACTATTGAATAACTTCCTACCGAACGGCACAGCCAAATTTGTTTCAAAAACCCCCCACCATCTCTCGATCTCAGTTATGCTCCAAACCATCCAATTACGGTCATTATGGTCTCTTATCAAACCATTAGCAGTCAATGAGAAGTATTCCTTGAACTGTTGAGTTAATTCAGTGTTGACTAAAGATTCACCAGAGTCAATAAGTGGCATTTTCAAAACCTACAACGGGTAACCTGATTGCTGAGAATCGTTAAAGCAATATCGGATAATTTGGAAATTCGATTTTAGATTCTTAACATCTTCCTTAATATCACTTGGATTTTCATTATGAAGAAGAACTCTAGCATACAATGCGGCCACTTCTTCCATTTCATTTGTCCCCATTCCGACTCTGGTAAGTTCTTGAACACCTAATCTAAGACCTGAAGGTGAAAGAGCCTTAGTATCTCCTGGAAGCATATTCATATTGGTTATTATTCCTGCCTGTTCAAGTAAATCCGCGGCCTTGGCACCAGCACCTGAATCTTTTCCACCATGCCTCGTTAGAACCTGATGGGATGCTGTATAATTTCGACTTTCGGCAAGAACATCAAAACCTTCTGCAGCTAATGCTTGAGCAAATGATTGGGCATTCTTAATAATGTCTTGAGCGTAAGATTGACCATATTCTTCAAATTCGGCTAATGCTACCACTTTGCCGGCTACATGATGTAAATGATATGATGAACAAACACCTGGGAAAATAGCATTATTCAATCTCTTATGCATTTTTTCATCTTCACTAGAGGAAAGTAGGAAACCTCCTTGAGGCCCCGGGAAAGTCTTGTGAGAAGAACCAGTCATAACATCTGCACCCTCTCTAAGTGGGTCTTGAAATACACCTCCAGCAATCAGACCTAAAACGTGAGCACCATCATACATTACCGTAGAACCAACCTCATGGGCAGCATCGGCGATCTCTTTAAGTGGTGTTGGAAAAAGAAATACTGATTGGCCAATAAGGGAAACTTTAGGTTTTATTTCCCGGATAAGAGCACAAGCCCCATCGATATCTGGTTCCATGCGTTCTTCATCCCAAGGATATGTCGAGAGGTCAAGATCTCGTAAACCAACTGCACCCATTCTAGCATGAGAGATATGTCCACCATCAGCGGTTGAGACTGCTGTTATTTTATCGCCAGGCTTTGCCAAAGCTTTCAAAGCAGCAATATTAGATACTGTTCCCGAAGTCGACTGGATATTAGCAAATGGCGCATTAAAAACCGATTTTGCCAAATCAATACCTAAACTTTCAATAGTGTCAAAATCATTACAACCTTGGTAATATCTACGACCCGGAAGTCCTTCTGCATATCTACCATGTAAATCACTAGCAACTATCTTTTGGACCATTGGTGAAACTATGTTTTCTGAAGCAATCATACCTAATCCATTTCGATAAAGTTCACCACTCGATGCAGTTGCATCAAGCACCTGCATGGCTTTGCCAAAGGTTTTCTCGCTCGGACTCCATGAACCGTTCTGTCTGCTCATAGATTAATGACAGCGGATACGGTCTTTGAATACATTGTTTAAATTTAAATCGGAGGTCTTCTGTTTTTACCACTATAACCTGGCAAATCTTTAGAGTTCCTGACTCTTGCATTTGGACGAGATTGTGGTAACTTAGACTTTCTTTCAGACTTCCTTGTATTTGTTGGAATACCTCTAGAACCAAGATCAACACTATGCGCAGGTCTGGAAGAAGTCCTTGTCATTCCAGTCGGACGACTCCCTTTACCTGACTTTCTATCGATGTATGATGGTCTCCCTCTGTATGCAACAGGGCCGATTAATCTCTCCAATGCTGGGACCTCCGAACCTTCTTCTTTAGGCCTCTTTAACCACCAACCTTCACCAAGTGGTTGTAGACGAGGAGGTCTTGATTTCGAAATCTTTTTACTTCTTCTTTTTAGTCTCGCACGGATCGTTTTATCAGAATCCTTGGGTAGGTGTTCAGATAGCCATGCGGGTACTCCGATATCTAGAATTACTCCATTAACAGAAACTAATATTCCTGAAAGTAGAAGATGAGTACCTACTGGTAAATTAGACCTATCTGGAGTAACTTTGAACCTCTTCATTCTTTTAGCATATGCAACCATCGCTTTTTGGTCTCTGTGACGAATCTGCCTTCTCTGCTGCGAAAGAAGTTTTCTTGATGAATAGTGAAGTAATAACAGAATTACAGATACTGCCACTCCTTGAATCTCAGACCTAATAGAGGCAACATATATCCCCAGAAGAATCCAAATTGGAATCAGTATGAATATATTTGCAACGAATGTGAGTTTACCCGAAGAATATCGCGGGGGCATATAGCGACGTGTTGCTTCATGAGCCGTGATTAAAACATTGGCATTTATCGCCTCATCCATTCCGCCTTTTACTCCAAGTGCAGCAACAGAATTAACAGGAGCACTATTAATCCACTTTTTCATATGCTTGCCTTCCCCAGATACCAAAGCCACTTCGAATTGTTCTTCATCCATAGTCTGCCCAAGAATTGAGCAAAGAGCCAGAACACGAGGGTCATGTGAATCACTTTCTAGCAATTCTTTCTCGATAGACCTTGCACTATGCCAGTCGCCTTTATCGATAAGACATAATGCAGCAGCAATCCTTGGGCGGACTCCGGTTGGGTCTGCTCTAACTAGTTTCAATGACATTTCAAGGGCATCATCATGCATCCTTTGGGCACGTAAAAGCGAAACTAGAGACAACTGAGCGACTCTAGTCAACCTATCTTTGTGAATTACATCCAAGTTCGGTTTAGGATTCCAATTACGCATCATTTGCATCGTACCTTGAATGTGGTCAATACAGGAATTGTTTTCCCAATCCCAGAAGTCATCTTCACCTACATTACCTTGCCATGGATCGAGCCATTCACATACGAAACTCAACAACTCGGGTTCGTCATATCCTTCCGGTTGCTCAAGCCCATGTAATGCTTCTCGCGCTGCATCAAGTCTTCTTGAAGCCATATGACCAACTGCAATAATCATTCTAGCCACATCGTCATCTCCACCCGCTTGGGCCAATACTTTTCTTGCTTCTTCAATAGATGATGGCCATAGGCCACGAATGGCAAGTTCCCACATTCGCGCTCTTGCTTTTTCATGCCTAACTAATGACTGATCACCTTCTAGTGACCTTCTTTGAAATTGAATAAGAGTGTCAAGGTCTTCTACAAGGGCGGCCTCGTCGACTAGAGTTCTCATCCAATCACCTCCAGCTAGTTTTACAGCACCCTCTCTTCGTTCATCAGGATTCAAATCAAATTGTAATTTACGCAGAGATGAATATCGAATAATTGATACAAGCCATGTCAAAAGGAAAACCGTTTGTCCAACTGCTATAAACATCCATGTAGTAAGTAGACGCATCCCCTCAGTAAAACCTCGTTCTTCAAGCCAACCAGTGAAAGGCATTAAGTCTCCAAATTCTTTGTAGCAAACCAAAACCAATAATAGAACGGTATAACCTGAAAAACCAGCGAAAGCGAATTTGAGTTGACGTGTTTGAGCGCTAACTTCCGACCTAATATCTCGTGGTGTGTCAAGTGTAACACCGAATACTCCACCGAAAGTTTGCCCACCAAGAACTAAGTTTCGAGTCAATTCAAATATGAAAGCAAGACCCACAATCGCAATATTCATTGAAAGATAAAGTGATAAAAATTGTGGCATACTTTTGACTATTTCCCACTCAAATAATATTTCTGAAATTAGGTCTATTCGCTCGTATAGAGAATGACCAATTATCCCACCATAGTTCAAAACTTCTGTCGAGTTAGAAGGTTCGTTGAGTAGGACATGTATCACTGTAACAATCCCATTTAGAGCCGTTAGAGGCATTGTAAGAAGAAATATCACTAGAATAAGAGAGAATAATCGATTTAGAATTCCAGCCTTGTCCGGGTCAATTGGGTTTTTGCGGCCATTAGAGGTTCTCCACTTATTTATCAGCAACATATTCCAAGATGCACCCATAATCCTACCATAAGCAAAAATAGTCGGAGACATAAATACAAGCAAGGCTGCTGCAAGCCATACAGGGTCAATAAATAAATCTTCAGACTTATTAATTCCGTAATATAGTACCGCAAAAGTTGCTGTAATTAATAAAATCAGAGTGAAAGTTCTACGTACAAACTTAACAATCGCACTGCCACTGACAGATTTCTGCCTCTTACTAGTCAACTGAGCATTCAGAGTCTCCCAAGGGGAAATCAAAATTGGTATTAAAATCAATAAACCAATAATGTATAAACCCGGCTTGAAAAATGTTTCTGGTTCAAAAATAAATTCAGCAATAAGTATCAGAATACCGGTCATACCCATCATGTAAAGTCCTACACCATAACCTACTGAACCTTCACTCAACAAGTCCCTAGCATCTGAAATATCCCTAGTTATTCGATGAACTTCATACAAATCATCATCAATCTCAAAAGCAACTTGAAGGTTTGCCAGTTGGTTTGGAATGAACCATCTCCAAACCATAGATGCAATTACGAGTGCAGAAAATAATGGTAGTAACTGTTGGACTGAAAATCCTGATGAGGAAGTTCCCTCAGCTTGGACAAATCCTAGCGATAATATTGCAAAAAACGATGTGAAAAGAAATACAAAACCCCTTCTTCTTACTTCTTGCATATCTCCTCCAACCCAGACCCAAACATCAAATCTTCGCTTAATAGATAACTCTATGACGAATTAAAAACCTTTCAATTCTATCGAACGCTTCATCTAAAACATTTTCATCTGGCAAGAATACTATTCTAAAATGTCCAGCACCAAGTTCAGGTGAAAAACCGCTCCCATGAACAACTAAAACATGTTCTTCATGTAGTAGTTTAAGGACAAAATCCTTGTCATCCTTTGCCCAATTTTCATCTGTTAACCTAACAAACATGTAGAATGCTCCACCTGCTGATTGAACCTCTAAACCCTCGATTTGTGAAATCCTACGTACGCACAGGTCTCTTTGGCGAATTACCTTATTTGAATACGACTTCATCCAAGAACGGTCTGAATCTAGACCAGCCAAATAGCCAATTTGTGCTGGTGTGGAAGCACATAATCTAGAACGTAAAAGTCGTTCAATTCCATCACGAACATTAAGCATCCTTTTCTTTGGGTCATGAATAGCAAGATATCCAATCCTCCAACCAGGTGCATAGAATACCTTTGATACTCCATTTAAAGAAAATACTGGAACATCTTTCGATAGACTAGCCACACTTACATGTTCACCAGTAAAATCTAATCCATCATAGATTTCATCTGCCACAATCATACAATTAGGCCATTTACGTGCGATTGAAAGTAATCTAAAGATCTCATCTTTACCCGATACATTCCCGCATGGGTTATTTGGATTAATCAAAACTAGAAGTTTAACATTTTCATCCATCTTACTCTCGATATCTTCAAAATCTATTGACCACCCATCATCTGGTTTCAATTTGTATTCTATGGTTTGAGCACCGTACATTTGCGGATATGCCATGTATGGGGGATAGTGCGGTCCTGGCGCCAATACTTTGGAGCCTTCTTCCAATGTAGCAGCAAAAATTATCTGTAATGCTTCAGTAACTCCATGACAAACATAAATATCATTTTCACTTGCATTCCAACCTTTCCTTCTCTCATCATGCGCTATTGCTGAACGAAGTTCTGGTATACCATAGGAAGGTGAATACCCATTGCGTCCATCTTGCAATGCGCCGATATATGCATCTACCATATGCTTAGGAGTTGGTAAGCCCGGATAAGCAATTGGATCTCCAATATTTAATTTCAATATCTTATGACCTTGTTTTTCAAGTTCAGTTGCGGGTACAACCACATCCCTAATGGCATACTCAATACTAGATGCTCTCTGAGATACTGGTATTTGTTCAGAAGTCATAAAATCACCTACAGCGATTTCGGGTCGATTCCACCCATCTCTAAAATAGTGAGAAAATGAAACTCCTCAACCGGTTGAACAGACAATCTTTGACCTTTTCTAACCAGCAACATATCATCACATTTTGGGTTATCCTTAATCTCTTGAAGACTAACTATTTTATTAAATTCAACTACGGGTTCAATATCAACCATTATCCATCTAGGATTATCCGGACTCGCTTTAACATCGAAATATTTCGAGTTAGAATCTTGGGCTGTGAAATCAGGGTAACCTTCTCTAGAGACTTTAGCGATACCAGCTATATGTGGAGGTTTGAAGTTGGAATGGTAGAAAAGAACTAAATCGCCAAGTTTCATATTATCTCGCATCATGTTCCTGGCTTGATAATTCCTTACTCCATCCCAGTGTGTCGAGCCATCAAAAACCAGTTGCTCAAAGGGGTAAACATCAGGTTCAGATTTCATCAACCAATAGTCGGGCATATATATGCCAAAAGTTGACATCATTTGGACATATTGCTAAATCACCAAACGTCTTTCACATCATTAACAATGGCAGCATCCAAAACATCTACTTCTTTGGATTTAGTATTGATTAGTCCTAATTTCCTAGCCATACCCGTCGTACCTTGAGCAGTGCCAATTCCCATCTTTTCTAATGTTACAAATATTGCAGGGAGTAAAATCAAAGCACTTGCGGCAGCAACCCAAAGAAGAATTAGAATTACAGTAATGAACGGCTTGATTTCTGGAATAGGTATTTGGTATGCCGTTAGCATACCTAAGGATGTAACAATCGCTGCTTCAAATAGTGACATTCCAGTACCAATCGCAGCACTCTTAATTGCATTTATTCCACCGCCAAGTTCCCTAATACGGTTAGAAATGTGTATAGAGAAATCTACACCCACCCCTACTAGAATAGAACCTATCATTACTGTCACCAAAGATAAGGAAACATCTAATTGCCACATAACAAGCCATTGTAGTGACACTGTAGCGATAACTGGTGCTGTAGTCCAGATTGAATATTGTATATCCTTGAAAACTACTGCAAGAGTGATTAGAGTGAGAATAATTGCAAAACCTAAAGATGTCCATTGCGAACCAACTATCAGTTCATTCACTTCGATTGCTGTTGCTGCAACACCTGTTAAATGCTCTGCACCTCCGCCATCGACTGAATTGAAAGTATCTGTATGTTGATTTATTGCCTCTACTCCGGAGGCAGTTTCTGCTACAGGTATGAACGGCATGTCTACATATATCAGAGTTCTATCATATTCACTATTGATGAAAATCTCTCTCGTTTCATCTGTGATTGAAGCATAGAATACATTCAGTAAGAAAATTTGAGACTGTGTTGTTCCAGGTAAACCATAATTATCTGGTTGTGTCAATAAATCCCAGAACGATGCATCGGCAGTCACTTCCCTATTCAACAATAATGCTGCTGTTTCCTTTATGTCATCTGGCAATAGAGGGGTACTATTAATGAAATCATAAATTTGAGTGCCTGAGACTGTCGGAGCAATACCTGTTGATTTCATTAAGAAAACTATTGAAACAGCTGACGCATTATCGACAGTATTCAATTTTGCTTCAAGTTGGTCTATGCGTTTCAAGTTTTCAGCAGGATCGTCGTTACCAGTGTCCTGGTCATTGGTATCACCTGTGACCTTAGCATGGATTAGTACCATACCAATTTGTCCAGCATCAAAATCAGAGCTGTATTGTTTCATTTTTTGAACTGAAGGTTCATACTCTGGGGCCATTCCTAATAAGTCGATATTTTCTTCTACATTAGCCTGCCCGACAGTGGCTGATAGTAGTATTACTAGGACAAATACTCCAATTACTGCTTTATTGTGTTTGACCGGGATATTTACTAAATGTTCAAATGCCTTCAATGGAGGATGTTTTGGTTTACGTAAATCAAGAATCAATGTTAGATTAGGCACCATAAACATGGTCAAAATATAGACAATAACAATACCCGTCGATAAAGCAATACCGACTGTTTGAATAGGGGCCATTGGTGTAAAAACCAGTGAAATAAATCCAATGACAGTTGTTACGGCTGAAAGGAAAACTGCTTTTCCAGTCGATGATAGGGATGCCTTCATTTTTTCGGACTTCGTTCCACCCTCTTCAGCATAACGATTTGTTATGTGAAGGCCATAAGAAACACCGAGAGCTAAAAGGATTGGACCTACAATAATTACAGTCATAGTAACCTCATAATTGGTTGCACCGATTAGACCTAAAGTGCAAAAGACTGCACAAAGGGTAGGCAAACCCGCTATAATCACCACCTTCATGCCTTGAATAGGACGAATACCAGTAATACCGGTTTGAAGTATGTCTGAGTGGAATACGAATAATCCACCAGCGACAAGCACTATAGCAAGTGGGAAAATCTCCCAAAATAGTTTGAAGGAGAATTCCGTTACTGCATTTGTAATTGGAACAGGGCCTGTCAAGACCATTTGTAGATTTAATCCTTCATTTTCATCTTTCCAGTTACAAGGTTTAGAATCTGCAATTCCATCACCGTTTTCATCATCACAAAAGATTTCTTGATTCTCTAACTCTTCAAGCATTTTTTGGGTTTTTTCTATGAACTCTTTGGCGTCAATTTCATCTGAAAGAGCAACGGCCATGATGGCTTTGTCTAGAATATAATCCGGTGCGCCGCAATCCTTTTTGTATTCAGGATCTCTTACATCACCATAACCAGTGGTACAAACATCTCTGGCTAATTTATCTAAACCAGGAGTGGAAGTCCCATCGTCCTCATACATTTCGCCAACTACAAGATCAATTGTGTTTTGACTTGGAATCTCATAAGAACCTCCAAATTGTTCATCTGTTGATTCAATTAAGTCATTGAGAGTTTTAGCAGCAGAAGCACTAGTACAATTCTCTTGATTAGCAGCACATCCCAATTCACCAAGTTCAGTGATAATAGCTTCCCTCACCCGAGGAGCACTTGAATTAACTTCTTTCAAAACTGTTGAAAGTGAGAGAATGTATATGACATCGTCTTCAGTTTCATTCTTCCCATCGCCGTCTAAGTCACATTTAAATGCTGAAAGACAAGGATTCAATGTTTTTTCAACTAGACTTATCTGTTCTAAGATCCTCTTATCTGTAATATTTCCATCACCGGATTCGATGTATATGATCATAACGTTAGTTGTCCAATCCTCTTCAACCAAACCAATTAATCGACCCACTTCGCTGCCTTCCGGAAGATAAACTTCCAAATCACCATTCACGTTGAGGGCGGGTTCATTTATGTCGTCATCAAATCGCGTACCATCAAGAAAACCAGAAGTAGTAACAAAATATCCAGTTATCATTAAGAAAATTAGTACTGTCGCTATAGGAAAACGAGTAATTGCTCCTGTAGCACCAGACTTTTGCCACTCGCGCTTGAATCTATCTGGAGCATCAAGAACTGCATCGATTGCAGACTTTGCATTGAAGTCTTTGACCCTAGCAGTCAAATCAACTGCACCGGACTGGATTTTAGAACGACTGTATTCGGCAAGAGCAGCAACTCTCTTGGAGAATTTACGTTTATCAGCGGAAGGAGCCCCAGAGTTATCATCACTTGACATTGGCTCTCCTCATACTTGCCAATTGAATGCACTTGAAATGCTTGCCTACTACATGAGTTGATTTTAGGCATATTTACCTAAAGGTCATGCGCTGGTTTGAAAGTGTAAAAGATGACGGCCGGATGGACCCGTACTGTTAACGAGTAGGGGGCCGGTGAGGCACATGCCATCCCCAACATTATCCGAAAAACGCTGGTCTGTTGACCTTGAAAAGAAGATCCAGGAAGAGCATAATAGCGATGCTGCTACGTATTCGAAGCGTTATGGTTTCAAACCTGATTCTGGTAAAGAAATCTTTGTAATCGATACACCTCCGCCATATCCATCTGGAACTTGGCATATTGGTGCTGTTGCTCAATACTCAATGATTGATGTGATAGCTCGTTCCCAGAGATTGCTTGGCAAAGAGGTCTACTTTCCTTGGGGAGTAGATAGAAATGGAATTAACATCGAATTCACTGTAGAGAAGAATACCAAGAGAAAGATGAAAACATATGAACGAGGTGAATTCATTGAACTTTGTCGAGAAACCATTGAAGAATTTACCCAAGCGATGAGAAATACAGCAAGACGTGTTGGGCTCTCTTGTGATTTTGAAAGAGAATATTTGACTGATGCCCCTGATTATCGCGTTGTCACCCAATCGATATTTGTAGAATTGTTCAAAAAGGGTACTATTATTGAAGATTTGAGACCAAATATCTATGACCCAGTTGAAGGAACTACTATTGCTGATGCAGAAGTTGAAAGGCTGAATAGAAGAACTCAACTTGTCGATGTTAAATGGGAGACTGAAGATGGACAAGAAGTAGTAATATCAACTACAAGACCCGAATTGATTTGTGCATGTGGAGTTGTTGTTGTTCACCCCGATGATAAGAGATATGCTGGGCTAATTGGTAAAAAAATAAAACTCCCAGTCCCGGTTACAGGTAGAGAAAACTTTGTTGAAATTCAAACACATGCATCTGTGAAATCGGATTTTGGCTCAGGAGTTTTGATGGTTTGTTCTTTTGGAGACCAAAACGATGTGGCTATTTTTAGAGAACTTGGTTTAACTCCATTCCAAGCAATAAATCTGGATGGATGTATGACCGAAATTTCTGGCCCTCTTTCCGGACTAAGAGTCAAAGATGCTCGTAAAGAAATCATAGAACTATTGCAACAGGAAGAAAAAATTGTCAACATAGAGGATCGAGAACAAGAAGTTCCAGTTTCTGAGCGAGGAAAGAATCCTGTTGAAATAATTTTACTGAAGGAGTGGTATGTTCGACAAACTCACATACAGGGTCGTATGAAAGAACTTATCGAAGATATTGAATTTCATCCGGTTCGAAATAAGCAATTCCTACTTGACTGGATGGATAATATCAGTATTGATTGGCCAATTTCTCGTCGTAGATGGTATCACACCGAAATTCCGATTTGGTACAGTGAAAATGATGATTTGATAATTGTACCACCTGCTGGAATATATGTTCAACCTTGGCGAGAAATGCCTCCTGCTGGAAGTAGAGTCCTCAGTAGGGAAAGCCGTAACGATGTTGGAGCATATGATGAATTGAAGGATACTTTAGGAGTAATCACTGGTGAGGAGAAGGTTTTCGATACATGGATGGATTCATCGAACTCCAATCTTTTTGTAAGTGGATATCTAAATCAGCCTGAAGTATTTGAAAAGGCCTTCCCAACCGCATTAAGGCCTCAAGGAAAAGAAATTGTCCGTACATGGCTTTACTATACATTGCTAAAGTCTACTCTTTTACTAGACAAGCCAGGATTCCAACATGTTTGGATAGATGGTTTGGGAATGGACCCTTGGGGTCGTAAGATGAGCAAGTCTCTTGGTAACGGAATTGACGCTGACTCAGTATTGGAATGTGGTGCAGGAGGAAGAACAGGTTCTTGGAAAGTCAAAGGACCTGAAAAAACGGTTAGCCTTCGTGCCAATAAAATCGGTAGCGAATGTTTCCGTCTATGGAAAGCTTGTGATGCACAAGTTGGAGATGATTTCCATATTAACCCAGAAGAAATAGAGAAGAAGTATTTTGGAGTTTTAACCAAACTATTCAATGTAGCAAGATTTGCATCACAATTCGATGTCCCTTCAGATTTAGATACAGTCCCAGAAGGGTTACATATAGAGGATAAATGGATTTTCTCGGAATTCCAATCAACAATGAATGAGGTGGAAAGTTCATGGAAGAATCTAGATATCTACAGTGCAACACAAGCGCTCAAGGCATTTGGAACCGGAGTGTTACCAAGCCATTACTTAGAAATGGTCAAATCACGTCTTTATGATGATGATGAAATGGCAGCCTGGACAATTCACAGAGTCGTGAGAGATTTTCTATCTGCATTTAGCCCTATATGCCCTTTCTTTAGTCACCATATATCGAGTACAATTTATGGTAAATCATCCGTAGAAATAGATTCTTTCCCTCAGAATGCAATTCCGGAAGTTGGCTTAGATACAGAGCATGGCAATAAATTAAGATCTTTAACAAGTATAATTCAGACATTCAATAGTGAGGTATGGTCAACTAAAAAAGAAAATGGGATTTCTCTTAATCAACCAATTACTGGAATTACCATCCCTTCCGAAATTGAAGAATTCAGTTCCGTATTCACAAGGATGCATAAACTTGAATGAAATTCAGATTTCAAGAGTGCTTTGACGTGTATCTGGTGCATCTAAGTGCCCCAATCTAAACCCTATCAGCCTAACGCGTTTACCAATTTGAATATTATTCGCAAATAATATTTCACTCAAACGATTAAAAACATCGATTTCGTCCATAGCGACAGGAATGGAACGTCCATGAGTATGAGTCTCAAATCCAGTATATCTAATTTTAACTTCAGCCAATCGACCACAAACACCCAATTCTTTCGCCTTCAATATAACTTGTCTCGTAATCTCTAAAAGATGTGATAAAACCTCTTGATAGTCTCCTTGGTCAGAGGAAAAAGTGTGCTCTTTACCAATTGATTTCCTGCTGCGAAGTGGGCTTATTTCAGCACTAGTTCTACCCTCATAGACCTTAATTATCCATGAAGCAAACCTTTCACCTGTCATCCGTGACAAAGAAAGTTCACCAAAGTCGTACATTTCATCAACTGTACTTATCCCCCATTCTGCAAGTTGAACAGCTCTCTTTGCGCCAATACCTGGAACTTCTCTTATGTCACGACCTGCAAAAAACTCACTGATTTCATCAGGTAGAATTCTAAAAATCCCTTTAGGTTTGTTTATCTCGCTAGCCATCTTAGCCAATATCCTAGTAGAACCTATACCGAAAGAGGCTGAGAGGCCTACTTCTTGTAAGATCTCTTCCTGTAAGTCTCGGCATAATGAAAGGGCTGCATCCCAGTCACCCTCAACATAATTGGTAATATCTAAGTATGCTTCATCTATACTAGCCTGTTCGAAAAATTCTGCTGGCTTAGATAAGACATTCATCACTTTCCTCGATGCGCGAGTGTAAAGACCTCTGCTACCTCTAACGTAAATTCCATTTCCATATGGTTTCCCAGGACACCTTCTCCATGCCTCACTGATCGACATTGCAGACCGAATCCCATATTTCCTAGCCTCATAATTACAAGTTGAAACAATACCTCTTCCCCTACCCTGCTGTGGATCTGAGCCAATTATTAGAGGTACATCTGATGAAAAGCCATGATGTAGAGTCTCAACTGCAGCAAAAAAAGCATCTAAATCACAATGAACTAGTATTCGATTAATGATTAGGGGTTGCTCCTCATCTCCTAGCATTCGCCCACCAAGTAAAAAATATTGCCATCGGTGTTTGAAATTAACTCTTCATCATTCTAATAAATGAGAGTTTACTGTTGACTTAACTGACTTGCCGTTCAAGACATCCATCACATTTCGTGCAATGTCTGTACCAACCCGACTTTGCGCCTCTATTGTTGCTGCTCCGATATGTGGAGTACCATGGAAATCAGGATGAGTGAGTAGTATATTTTTCGGGTCAACCGGTTCCTTTTCAAAAACGTCCAATGCAGCTGAAGATACGACTCCTTCTTCCAGTGCTTGTAAGAGTCCATTTTCATCTATTATTCCTCCACGTGCGCAGTTTACAATATGGTTACCGCATTTTAGACCCAATCTCGATTTACCTGGCATTAATTTCATTCGCTCATAATTAACCAAATGGTGAGTCTCATCGGTTAGATTACAATGAACGGATATATGCGTACAAGTTCTAAATAAATCATCTACATCTTTATGTAACCTAGTAGATTGACTCTTAGCCACTTTTGGGGGAAGGTAAGGGTCGTAGGTATGAACTTCCATACCCAATGCTTGAGCGACCATACCAACGCCTTGAGCAATTCTGCCAAACCCGATTAATCCAAGTGATTTACCAGATAACTCAGTACCAACCATTGCTTTTTTTTCCCACTTACCTAAGCGAAGGCCTCTGTCCGATTTAGCAATATGTCTAATAGATGCAAGAAGGTGGGAAATAGTCAATTCAACTACAGATTGCGTAGAAGCTAATGGCGCATTCACAACGACTATTCCTGCCTTGGAAGCAGCTTCTAAATCGATGTTATCTACACCGACTCCTGCCCTACCAATTACTTTTAGACTAGCCCCTGTAGAATTTATTACGTCCTCTGTTAATTTAGTTGCACTCCTTACAATAATTGCATCAAAATCAGAGAGACAACCCTGTAATAGTTCCTCCTTAGAAAATGACTTCAAGGTAACCTCATGGCCACTTTTTTCTAAGAGATTAACCGCATCCTTTGACATCCCATCGGTAACGATAATCTTGGCCATGATTTGGCTATATCAATTAAGGCCATGAAACTTATTGAATCTTTAAATTCATCACAACCATTGAAAACGAAGAGATGTCTCGGCAGTAATGAGGAGTATTATGGATGCAGAAATCGATGTTGCCGGATTACTCTGGGCAACTGGAATTTTGTCTATACCAATATTGCTCGCTTTACCGATGCGATTAGCATGGAGACTTTTCATAGGTGTTGGCCATGAAGAATCTCAATATCGTAACTCTGTAAGACAAATAATCGATGCTGGTAAACAAGTTTCGCCGTTTAGAACCACCCTTGATGATTTGGCTAGAAGTTTACATATTCAGCCTTCAAAGCAGAGATTGATTGAAGCCGACTTATTTCATCCACTAACACTTTCACATTTCTTACTTCTACCAACAATAATCATTTTCCCTCTAGCGGCTATTATGGCTTTACCAATTATTCTTCTTGGGCTTCCAATACTCATTTTAATTGAGTATTTATTGATTAGAAAGAAGATTTTGATAAGAACTCTGAAAGAAATGGAGAGAGTTCTACATTGGCAAGTCATACATATACCAAAGCCACACAGGGGTTCTGTTGAAAAGGCTGGTAATGTAAATGAGTTCTCCAATCACGTAATCCACTTCAATTATGTCCCACAAGGTGCCTTTTTAGGATTATTTGCTTGGTTGATAGTTCATTGGGTTTTCAATTTCGATTCATGGGGAATTGAACTTGCTATTTCGGCATTCCTCTACATCATCTTACTCGGTGGATTGGGTGTTCTAAATACTGCCTTTGAATCTGACTTAGTATTTGTAGACCCTGCGAAAGGAAGATTAGTTCCTGTTGACCAATGGCTTGAAAGTATCCTAAAACCAGTTGTTGGAATCGGTTTACTATTCCTTGTCGCTAGGAACTTGATAGATGAAGCAAGAACCGATAACCCAGTGCTATTTGCCTCGACTGTAATTATTCTGCTCTATGGAGCATCTGTAGTTGGAATTGCGTATAAATGGGGTTATTCTATGTGGAGAGGTAATCAAGTTAGAAAAATATTCGAGCAACAAATTGTTGAAAACTTAAA
>TARA_B110000444_G_scaffold146725_1_pt1 | contig 20668 bp, 24 predicted proteins | sample TARA_B110000444 | Tara Oceans TARA_B110000444 (sample SAMEA4398370) | marine metagenome | biome: Polar Biome; feature: [SRF] surface water layer (ENVO:00010504); material: water (ENVO:00002006), including particulate matter (ENVO:01000060) such as... | depth 5 m | reverse complement strand
TACATCGATTAGACCAAGCGAATGTAGGGTGGCACCGCCGCGATTCAGTTCCTTGAGAAGACGCTTGACTTGACAACCTGCCCCAACAGTGGCAACAAACTCATCACCATCTGGCTCGAGCAATACATCGTTCAATCGACGCAAATCCATTTGAACACCATCGCCAATTATAGCCTCACTCCAACTATGCAATCTACCAACAGCACGGATACTCTGACCTTGATGCCTATTTAGAATCTCCAAGACTTCCTGCTCGTTGGCAGGAGTGTAGCCCGCTGAAGGCTGAAGTACACGATTGCGGCCGAAGTTCTTGCGATGCACGCTAAACGACCGCCAGGGGTAGAATCGTTTGAACAACATTAGCGTGTACTTCAATCGTACTGAAAGAAGGAGATTGAAGGTCTGCTGCCATGTACTTACCAATATGTCTAGAGGTATAAATCATGAGATTGAAAGAGCAGCCTTGCAAACTCATTTACTGGCATAAGAAATACAGAGGTTTTCGCAAGGGTTCTATCATACCCCCAAGACATTATGGGAGAGTTCAATAGTGTTCAGTCCTCTTACTGGCCTACCATTCGCATAAGCATTCATACGAAGTTGATATTTCGTAAAACCAATTTACCAACTCTTTCATATCCACTGGATATATCCACTAATCCTGAAGATAGGGATGTACAAAAACGGTATTACATTAAATAACAAGGGATTCACACACAAAATCGTGAATTGTAAAGCGTTTGTCCTAACTGCTCTAATGTTGCTGGTAAGCGCTAGCCCATTTGTAACCACATCTGCTGCAGCAGATATAGAAGATATTGAGGTTTTAGAGACCGTAGTTAATCCTGCAAATAACCATACCTACCATTTGTTATCTGCCTCTTCATGGAGTGATGCTGCATCCGTAGCTAGAAGCCTCGATGGGTTCTTGGTTACAATTGATGATGCTGAAGAAGACCAGTGGATCTACGAGACTTTCGCTTTAGGAGATAATACTACTCGGCATCTTTGGACTGGACTTTCAGATGAACAGAATGAAGGGGACTTCCGATGGCATGATGGAACTCCATTTTTGTATAGGAATTGGGGAGATGGCCAACCTGGAAGTGGTGATGATGAAGACTACATTCACATTACAGGGACGAATATGGGTTCAATTGAGCCAGCATCTTGGAATGATTTAGAAGACGACCCTCAGTATTTCCCAGTTTACGGTGTTGTTGAAATTGGAGAAGGTGCAGATTATGCATTGAGATTCGATGGAGTAGATGACCACATTATCATAGATGCAGACATCCCGATTTGGGATGACCATATAGAAATTGAAGCATGGGTAAATGTCCCTGACAAATCAGGGATTCAATTCGTAACCATGCTGGGTGATTATGGATGGGGAATGTACCTTAACGATGGATACCTAGCATATTCGAACCAATACTCGATGTCTGCAAATCCTACGTCAAATGTTTCTATTCAAGAGAATGTTTGGACACACATCAAAGTTATTGTTGACACTCAAGGCGGTGGAGAGTTTTTCATCGATAATGAGTCAGCCGGACTGATAGACGTTAATGATTCACAAATTCCAGCGGGGGATTTTGGCTCCAATGATTGTTTCCAATCAGGCGATGATTGTGATGAGTTATACATCGGAAGAATGGGTGCCGGTTGTGATTGTAACCACTTCCATGGAATGATGGATGATTTAAGGATTCTAGATGCTGCAAATGCATCTGAATGGTTATTCCCTGAAGGTGAGGGTGATACAACTGAAGATTACCAAGGTCTGATTGGTGAAATTATTGGTGCTGCCTGGGTAATGCCAGATGGGACAATAATCGCTCAGGCTTTTGAACTAGAGAATGACGAATATTACGATGGAATTAGTGCCAATGCTGGAGACACACTACTGTTCTTCATGGAAATACCAGAAAATACAATTGAGTTATCAATGAGTATTTTCTCATGGGATTTTGACTTTGAAGAAGAATATGATGGGGATATTGAGTATGAAATTTACATTTCAATGAATGAAATACCTTCGGCTTGGAATCATGATTACCAAGTTGAAACCTTTGATTGGGGATTGTACGTTTACGAATACTTTGAATGGCCAGATGAAGGTGTGTACTGGATGACTATATCCTCAAATGCAGACATTAATAATTTGGAAATAAATGCATACTGGGAAGAAGCCCCTGAACCTCCTGAACTTGAAGATATGATCGAGTTAAATGACGGTATTTCTGTCACAGGACAAACCATTCGAAGGAATTCTGGCGACCCGCTTTACTACTACGTAGATTTACAAGAAAGTTTGGCTGAATTAAGGGTTAACACTTGGGGTGGACCGGGTGATTGTGAACTACACATTGCCCTAGGTGCATTACCTTCTACAGATATGGGATGGGATGATGAATTCGAATTCGACTTTGCCATAGAGTCAACTGAGGGCAGGCAAATGTCTGGCCAAACAACATCCGACCACTCCTATGGGCCAGGTAATGATGAAACGGTACAGATTTTTGATGCAGAACCTGGAATTTATTATGTTATGTTAACGTCGTATTCAGGTTGTCGAGAAGTAACTATACAAGCTGATTTCACGTACAGTCCAGACAATACAGACCCTGAGTCTGCAATTGAATTGACGGCCGGAATCTCATACGGACCACTGAGTGGTTTCGATGGGCTTGACCAATACTTCTACATCGATGTACCAGTAGGAACTGAAAGACTCGAAGTTGATTTAGATAATGGTGATGGAGAAGCTAAGTTGATGATGCGACTTGAAGAATATCCAACTTGGACCACATACGACAAGCATTCCAATGCACCAGGCGCTGGAGATAAAATTGGTTTCAATGACCCAACTCCGGGGCGCTGGTACATCTTGCTAGGAAGTGAAGAGTTCTACAGTCGAATCGACATTACTGCATCTTTTACCGACAGGTACATCTGGTCATATGACGGTGAACCAATTCAATTATTCAATGAAGAAGAAGTATCTGGAATCAATGCACCAGAAGGTGAAGAATTGTACTTCTTTATCGACTTAGGTGATGAAGATGCCATGGAATTGAATATCCAAACATGGGGTGGTGAAGGAGACCTTGGACTCTTTGCAGAAGCAGAAAGCATCGATTGGGGGGACTTTGAAGAAGGCGGCGGGCCAGGTGGCGGACCAGGTGGAAGACAAATGTCAGAAAACATGGATTATGAGTCTGATTATGGCCAAGCTGATGAAGAATTAAACATATTTTTCGTAACTGGACGGATTGACATTACCATGGTTGCAAACAGTGACATCGAGGATATTTCAATATTAGCTACTTGGGATGGATTTGGTATGCCAGGTCCAGACCCTGATCCAGAACCAGTCGACCCAATTAATGAAGAAGAAATATTGTCTTGTGACGAAATAGCTGATGAATTGTTCACACAGGTCGATGCAAATGAGGACGGCGACATTTCACAATCAGAGATTGGGGATTTCGATGACGAATTCGATTTCGAGCAAGTAGACGTAAACAAGGATGGAGTCATTGGAATTGATGAACTCAAAGCTGAAGCATGTACTTGTGAAAATGAGTTGTGGATAACGATGGACCAAATTGCTACAGATGGTGGTAGCATCGAGTTCCTATCCAGCATTGCATGGAAGAATGAGTATGATTTCTTTGAAATGGACCGAAATAATGACTTGTTCATTCAACTTGATGAGATAGAAGACCACGCTGAAAACTGTGTGACGACTTACGACCCCTTAGACAGAGACGGTGATGGTACACCTGACGATAAGGATGCATTCCCTGATGATCCTAAAGAAGATACAGATTCAGATGGTGATGGAGTTGGTGATAATTCAGATATCATAGCATCTGTGGATAATGATTTAGTTTGGGTTTCAGCAGGAATGCTTGGAATCATTCTTGTTTCAGTACTTGGTTTCATGGTTATCAGGTCGAAGAGAGAACCCGAGTATGCATGGGAATATCAGAAGGACAATATGACCGAAGCAATGCTCGGTGATTCTAACAATACATTACAACCGATTACTATGAATCCACCTGTGCAGGATGTACCTCCTGCTCTAGATTTGGGACCTCCTACTAAGGAAGTACCAGAAGACATGACCGTATCAGATTTGTACGATTGATTACTTTTTCTTACCCGGAGATAATCCGAGGGGACGAAGTAAAGCAAGTACGTGTCTATGCATTTGTGGTAACATTTCGAATAGAACTAGCGCTAGCAAGAACATTGCACCTAGTGATACAAAACGAGAGGCATAAGAATGCCCAAATTCGAATATGGTTAGGTTCAACCATCTCCAGTCAGGATATCCTAACTGTAACCAAATTAATCCAGCATTTCTAAACAAGTTCAGTATATGGATAAGGGATAATGCGATGAAGAGGGCTCGTAATCTCTTTTTCCAGTCGATGTCCAACACTGAAATTGCTCCAACGAAAATTATCATCGATTGGATTGCAGTACAGGCAAGTACGAAATTGATGTAAATTGGTTCACCATTAACTAATAATTCTGTGTGAAATGAATACTCAGACATTTCTTCAGTTAAGAACCATTGATTTCCATCCCAGTTTTCCCACTGAATACTTGTACCATCGCTTTGGTTGGCAAATGTTTCTCCAAGAGTAACATCAGATCCACCTGCAAAAGACAGGAGTGCAGCAGATTGCCAAGCTACAAACCAAATCGCTAGAATGTTTAGAATTGGAACATGAGCGATTAGAAGGTAAGGCAGACCCGCTGCGCCAACAGCTCCGCGAAACCAACGAAGGGCATTGGCATCTTTCCCAATGGTCACCTTACGCTCCCAAAGAGCGATTGCAGCGGCACCAGGGAGGGTTAGTATACTCATTACAGTAAGTACTAGGTCTTCATGTCCATAGTAAAATAAAGTGTCATTAAAGAAATAAAAACCAGTAAGTAGCCATCCGATTGGAGCGATTGGTTCTAAACGGCCAGAACGCATTTTCCAAGTGACTAGAAGTATGGACATTCCAATTGCACCAAGAATGGTAGCAATTGACTTATCGACAAAGAAGTCACCCGCCATTGTCTGTGGCAGAAGGTCACTTACTCTAAGGACTTCTCCTGAATGCAGATAGGTATGATTCGTTCACGGGAGAACAATGGAAGGGCCAATAGCCGAGATCAACCACCAAGACATGGAGGTCGAATGGAACGGTGCGATAGCATTTATTGACCGTGATGGCGTATTGAATTACGGAAGTCCCAATTACATCAACTCCCCTGAAGAGTTACGTATTATCAGAGGAAGTAAGGAAGCGATAATGGCACTCAGATCCCTAGGTTATAGAATTGTCATAGTAACCAACCAGTCGGCAATTATGCGTGGCAAATGGGGAGAAGATACGATTAAATCAATTCATTCTAAATTACAAAAAGAAATTGGGGGATTTGACGTTTTGATGACTTGCCCACATAGAAATCGAGATCAATGTGATTGTAGAAAACCAAAACCTGGAATGTTAAATCATGCATCTCGAATAATTCGAAAAGAATGTCATGCAGGAGTTAATTGGTGGGGCCAAAAACCCAAACCGATTCACCCACTGGACCTCATGGTAGGAGATCGAAACTCTGACATGGGTGCAGGTTGGGCTGTTGGTGCTAGACTATTCCAAGTTGAAGAGGACGTAGGAATTACTAGCGTGATAGAAAGAATCATCCAAGGTGATGCAGGCGATGATTTCAACCCGGTGGAATAGATATGTGGCTAGGTCTTGACGATACAGACTCCCTTGAAGGGGGTTGTACGACATTAGTTTTCCATGATTTGCTAAATGCTCTGCCGTGTGAACACGGAGAACCTCGACTAACTAGACTCTGGCCATTTGCAGCAAGAAGGACACGAGGTAATGCAGCATTATCGGTGGAAATCTTTGCTGATGATTCAATTATTGAATGGCTAGACCAATATTGGAAAGACAATATTGAACCACTGAAAGGAATGATTTCAGTCTCTGAACATTCAGAGCGTGAACAATATCCTTCAGACCCTGGAATGACTTTATTCAAAGAACAGCCGGATGAAAAATACTACTGGCAAGCGGTAAGGGGTAAATCTGAGGTCCTAGATTTTGGACACCAGTGGGGTGGCGAAGGTAGAATTGGAGCAGCCGCATCATGCGCATGGCCAGCATTGACTACTACCTGGGAAGGAATTGCTTGGCGAAAGGGGCCTCGTGAAGTAAGTGAAGAATCACTTACTATGGTCGATAGTATGCCTGAGACATTTCTTTGCAGAGACCCACGGACAAACCGTGGACTAGTTGCTCCACGTGGACCTTGTCCCGTAATGTTTGGAGTTAGAGCCACAGACAGGGACGCTGCAAAAAAAGCGGTTGGGATTTTGTTAGCGGGTAGCGCTGAAACTATTGGGAACAGGGTGTTTTGTACTAATCAAGCGAGTGGCGATCATATTGAATCCAGCATCAAAGATGTAGTTGAAACAAAAGAACTACTGAAAGGTGGCCATGTGATTATCAATCAAAAATATTTGGCATTTTCAGAATCGGGTGATGTCAATAAAACAGCACAATGGCTGGAAGAAGGAGATCAATTCGAATGTTTAGGGTTGAATTATGAAGACCAAATACACCTTGAAGCGATTAAAGTATTGATATCTACTAAGAGGGAAAGGCCGCATTGCGAATGCGGAACTAGAATGAAATCGATGGGCCAAGGGCAAGGAGTAAGGTGCCCGAAGTGTAAATCGACCAGTTTGATAGTTTGGCAAGAATCAAATCGCGTACCAACCTTCCAAGGTTGGGTGCAACCACCTGCCGATAAAAGGCGACATTTGGCCAAGAGTCTGACATAATACCATAAATCTTGATAGCCAAACCTCACCAGCACCTAATATGCTGAGTTCAACTGAAGTCACATACATGATATTTGGATTATCTCTGCTTGCCATGATTTGGTACATCACCAATCGTGGACGAGCTAACCTTGCTAAGGCTAAAGAGGACGCTGCGCCTACTATTGCCGGCGAAGACCAGTTGGACGGCGCCGCTAAAAATCCGGAGCAATTCGATGAGCCTGACGATGATGCTCTAGATGAAATGGCAAAGTTGCTCGGTGAAGAAGAGTAATCAGAACTGAAAGCCTTCTTCAGTCAATCGAAGATGAATTGCCTCTCCATCGACCCATAGTGTTCTTTTGGAATTATCTTCAGGACGGGTTAAAAGCCATACTGTATCTGTTTTCAACTTGCTTTTACCCCTAGCGATTAGAGGGGTCGAATCCATCGCAACCCCTCCTTTAGAGATTAGTAATGTAGTCCAATCACTTCCTGCAATTAATTTGTTAACGGCAGTTACAATATCCTTTGGCAACTGACCGCTATCTGGACAATAATCATCTAGCACAACCAAAACTACACCAGGTAGCATTTCCGCCGCATTCATCAGAGACTGAAGCGATTGGTCCATATTTCCAACAAGATTCATGGCATGAAAACGTGAAGATGCAGTAAGTTCCATTCCTGCGAAAATTTGGGAAAAACGAGTTCCATCAGGTAATTCTGGTGCAGCCCAAAGGACACGTCCGCCATCGAGTATTGCCTGCCTAGCCATTTGAATGCCAAGTGAAGTACCTCCACATGATGCCTCTACTGCAAGATGTATCGCAGAGCCATTAAGTGGTGCCTTCCAAAGTTCCATACTACCATCTCTGCAATATCAGATTGAAGGAAGATCTTTTTCTTCCTCATCTTCATCTTCAAAATCGCCGAGTAATAAATCGAGTAAATCGTCAACTGGTTCATCTTCCTCAACAGTCTTGGATATTGCTGTGCGAGAGCGCTTTAATCTAACACTCATCAATTGATGCGCTTCCAACTTCCTAGTTGCTTCCCTGTAATCTCCAGCGGAAAAGTATCCAATATACTGGTTAGATGAATCAATAATTACAATCGAATCAGGCTTTTGACTACTCATAATTTCTAGAGCGGAAGAAATTGGTGTATTTTCATCAAGTGTCATAATATTGGTCCTCATAATTTTATCAACTTTGATTTTGGCGGCATTTACGCCATCAGCCATGCATGCAAATATATCCTTAGCAGTCACTACACCCAGAATCTCTTCATTCTTCTTTACTAACACAGCGTTTGTCGGATGTTTAGACAACTCTTTGCAGATTGCACTAACTTTTGTTTTTGACTGTACAACAAAGTGCTCATCGGCAATAGACATGTCCGCAACTGTTGGCTCTTGCATATTGGTGCGTAATTGTGATAGGGGATATTGCTTTCCGTCATTATTTGATGAAAACCCATATGACCCAACTACTTCTCACAGAGTCATGGGCGGTAAGATTAGTAGCGATGAAAAAATCCCAAGGAGACCCCTACCTGACTTTGAAGAAGCAGGTAGCCTTTCCAAAGCCATAGCCCGAGATGGCTTAATCGGCACTGCACTAGAAGATAAAAATGAATATGGACCAAATGCAATGATTATTCTTTTGATGATTGTTGCAACTATTACCGGTGGTATACTGTTACTATTTCGCTACGTTTGATTTAGTCGCTATTGATGACTTCAACTAATTTTACAGGGCAATATACAAACCCTTGACTTCTTAGCGACGCCCATGAGTGATACTTCGGTCAATGTTGAAAGCCGAACCTCTTCACAGGATAAAAGATGGACCATAATGGCAGCATTGCTAGGTACCAACACTGCAGTGATGCTTTTCCAGGGAATTGAACAAGAGTCAAATCCGAAATTTATTCGAGAGGTAGCTTTGACCGTTATTGCACTAACAATTCCATTCCAAGGAATTTACTTCCTGATATACACATTTATGCTAGAAGATGATGGGGAAATCAGCGATGAGATGATGGATAGATTAAATCTAGCATCAGCATTGTGTCAGGTTGTTGCATACTTCTCTCTATGCGGATTGATTGCATTATGGTACAGTATGTCACAAATGGTTGGAATTGCATTCACTGTTTCCGCAATCATCGCGATGATATTGGTGCGGGTTACAATGAAGCAATCTAAATCAGAAAATGTAGATCATTGAATTGCACTGCGAGCGAGAGCGACTGCTTCATCGACAATCTCTCCAGAAACTCCGATGTGGTTAGCTGGGTCGAACATTTCTTCCAACTCTTCAATACTGAAGGCAGCAGCAACCGCTGGTGTTCTTGCACACACGTCAATTAATTCTTCACCATTGGCTATCGCTTCGAATGAAGCAGCACGAAGAATTTCATGCGCTTCATCACGACCAATTCCATGGCCCACTAGTTCAATCATAACTTTTTCAGCCATTACCAAACCTTTCTGGCTAGAAATATTAGCAAGCATTCTCTCACCATCAACCCAGAGATTTGTAAGGACATCTGCGGTTTTCGCAATTACATCTTCGCAAAGTGCTGAACCGTGAGAAAGTGTAAATCTTTCACTACTTGAATTAGCCAAATCTCTTTCGTGCCACAACAATGCATTTTCATAAGTTGGAATGATGAATGAGCGTACAATACGGGCTAGGCCTGATGCATTCTCAGACTTGATAGGATTCTTCTTGTGGGCCATTGTTGAGGAGCCAACTTGTTTCTTGACATCAAAACCTTCACCCGCTTCTGCGATCTCAGAACGTTGAAGGTTTCTGATTTCTTGTAGAACCTTCTCACACGTACATGCAACATTGGCAAGCCATGAAACGTACTCAACGTATCGGTCCCGTCCCACAACCTGAGTGGTTGCAAGAGGTACTTGGAGTCCGAGGTGAGTAAGAATTAGTCTTTGTAATTCACGAGCACCTTCGCCCTGTGCAGCACCAGTGCCAACGGCTCCTAGGAATTTACCAACCGCAATTCGCGGTGTTGCTTCATCGAGTCTAACCAACTGCCTGCGCATCTCATCTAGCCAGACAGCAGCCTTCAACCCAAATGTGATAGGAACTGCCGCTTGACCATGGGTTCGCCCAAGCATAACGGTGTCTCTCTCTCTTTCAGAAAGATTTGCTGTGACATCAATAAGGTGGCATAATTGCTCACGTAGAAGAATTATTGAATCTCTCAACTGTATTCCTACCGCAGTATCCACAATATCATTCGATGTCGCTCCAAGGTGAACACACCAGCCTGCTTCACCTGCTGCTTCTGCCATCGCTTTTGTCAATGCCATTATGTCATGGCGAGTTTCTGCTTCAATTTCAGAAACTCTTTCTTTGGTAACAACACTAGGAACAGATATTTCTGCGATTTTAGAATAGTCTTGTTCTGAGACCCTTCCCATCTGCATATGAGCCCAAACTAGAGCTCTTTCAACCTCGAGTTGGCGCTCATGCCGTCCTAGTTCAGACCAAATTTCTTTGAAGTTCTCGCAACCATATCGATAGTCTAGTGGGCAGAATGCCATATTGTACCCCCTTTGAGGATAGGACATGAACATTCCGAGTGACTGGAGTTGCTGATTTTTAGCAATTTATTCGAATATTAGGTGCCCACGGACACCATCCCATTCTATTTTGTAATCCAAATCTAAGGTGCCTGTCATGTGCGGACCTGCGGTTACTAAAGTTTCATACTCGCCACCTTCTCCATCAACATTAAATCTATATTTCGCAGCAAGTAAAGACAATTTTGCTAATGATTCATTTGTTAATGTATGACCTAGCCATTCTTTACCAAGCCCCTCAGAAGATACTCCTGAGATCATAACTTGGAAACCATTCTCTACCAATCCCGACATGTGGGATTCACTTGATTGATGCCATAGAGGCGTGAAGGATTTGATTCCTAGTCTTTCGGCCATTCTCTCGATTCTGGTCTTCTGATAATCAGAACGTATTGCTCCAGAAACAATCGCATCGATGTCCAATTCCTTTAGACCATTCTCTAAATCTGTTATCTCTTCATCAGGAACGCCTTTGCTATTCACAGAAACCCATTGACAATTACATAACTCGGCTTGCTTCTCGACCAATGATACACCTGGTATCTGAAACATCCAAGAATCGTCACCGTCAACTATCACAGTAACAAGGTGAGTTAAGTCCCAGCCCTTACACTGAGCCCACCATATCGCGGCACTGCTATCTTTGCCACCACTAGAGAGTACTGCCACCTTCACAGCCTCCCCATCCCGCCAAGGTTGATAAGACCCCGCCCGGACCGCCATCTAAGGTGGACAGTTTGCAGCCAAGCGGAAGAGGATATGACCACGGAATTACCACATTCAGCCCAGATGGAAGATTGTTTCAGGTAGAATATGCAAGAGAGAGCGTAAAGAGAGGTACAACAACTGCTGGACTAAAGTTCAGAGATGGTGTTGTACTTGTTTGCGACAAGCGTATTGCTAGTAGACTTATCATACCAGAATCCATTGAAAAGATGTTCAAGATAGATGGACATGTAGGTGTTGCAACCAGTGGTTTAGTCGCTGATGCAAGACAATTAGTGGCACGTGCAAGAGTAGAAGCACAAATCAATCGAATCACCTATGCGGCATCTGTACCAATCGATATCCTAACCAAGAAAATTTGCGACTTCAAGCAATCTTTCACACAGTACGGGGGTTCCAGACCATTTGGAACAGCTTTACTAATCGGCGGAGTAGATGACAATGGAATTCACTTGTTCGAAACGGACCCATCCGGAGCTTACCAATCATACCACGCAGGTGCTATTGGAAGTGGCAGGAATACAGTAATCGAATATTTCGAGAATAACTGGAAGGAAAACTTGACTCTTAATGCAGCCATGAAACTTGGACTCGAGGCGCTTAGAAATGCTAACGACCAGGAACTCAACAGAGATGCTGTGGAAGTCTCGGTTGTCGACAGTGAAGGCTATCGTGTCCTAGACAGGGAAGAAGTCAACAAACAAATTGACCGTCTCAAGCCTCTTGAGGAGTGAATATATCCATGGTAAGCCTAGACTCAGCAGTCTTGGCACGATGGGAGTTTGGCGGTAAGCGATACGAGATATTGGTTGACCCAGACTTGGTTGAAACTTTTCGATTAGACCCCTCCAGTGTTAGTCTTGATGACTTCCTGGCAACAGATGAAGTCTGGAATGATGCAAGGGGAGGCGATAGGCCGACCGGTGAGGCTATCGAATCAACTTTTGGAACTCAGGACATTTTTGAAATCACCAAAACGATTCTTGAAAAAGGAAGTATACAACTAACTACCAACCAACGCAAAAATATGGTGGAACAGAAGAAACAATTAATTATTCAAGAAATCCATTCTACAGCAATAGATCCTAAAGCAAAAACTCCTCATCCTAGAACCAGAATTGAATTGGCTCTGGAAGAAAGTAGGTTCTCAGTGGACCCCTTCAAGCGGCTAGATGTTCTAGTAAAAGAGGCGATTGACGTATTGAAACCGTTGATTCCATTATCTTTTGAACCGGTGAGGATTGCATTTAGAATACCTGGCTCTGGCTATGGTTCAGCCGCTAAGTTTTTGCGACCATATCTCGACAAAGATGAATGGCTTTCCAATGGCGACTGGGCATGTATCATCGAATGCCCCCCAGGGATGGCTAGTAGTTTGATTGGAAGGGTGAAAGGCGTCGATAGTAATTCCGAAATTAAGGAATTGTAACTAACATAACAAGCGTCTGCTTTATCATGGGATGGCGAGTCGCCCGAATCGGAGACAAAGAAATGTCAGGAGCAAAAGAAGGCGCCGAGCTGCGCCTCGTGACTCCTGGGGAGGCCATCGGGGCCTCATCAGGTGCACGAGCAGGAACTGGAACCCTAATCATGGGTGACAAAATCATAGCAACCCGAGTTGGGTGGGCTAAAGAAAACAATGGTGTGACATCGGTAGACCCGATTCACGCAGCATACATGCCAAGATCTGGTGACCTAATCATCGGAGTTGTCGAAAGTGTGCGTAACAATCTCTGGTTCGCAGATGTAAACGGACCATTCAATGGACTACTACCAATGTCATTAGCACCTTGGAAGGTAGAATTTGGTGCTGCTCGTGAGCAGATGGACATTGGCGACGTAATGTTGGCTCGTGTACAGGAAGTTGATGAAGCACACAACGTCGTACTAACGATGAAGGGAGTAGGACTACGCCGACTAAAGGAAGGAGTTATGTCCGAAATATCAATGAATCATATTTCACGCTTGAGGGGAGACGCAGATTCAACTCTACGTCAACTGAAAGAAGTTAGTGACTGCCGTGTTATAGTGGCAGAAAATGGACGAGTTTGGGTCGATGGTGACGCAGACGGAATCGCATTCATGCGTACAGTACTCGATTTGGTACGTAACGAAGGCCACATGGCCACATTCAATGCCTCATTAGAAGCATTAATCGAAAATAGGAGGAATGCCTGATGGGCGGATACGGAGATGTAAAATTACTACGTGAAGATGGCTTGCGATTAGATGGTCGCAAAGTCGATGAGATGAGAGAAGTTGAAATCGAAGCAGGTATTTTGCCTGCTGCTGATGGTTCTGCTTGGGTTAAGCATGGACTCAATGTTGCAGTTTGTGCAGTGTATGGTCCAATGGAGGCTCACCCTCGTAAGATTCAACGCCAAGACCGTGCAGTTATCGATGTAAGATACAACATGGCACCATTCTCTACCAGCGACAGAATCAGGCCAGGTTACAATCGACGTTCTCGTGAGATTAGTAAGGTCACAGCAGAAGCACTTGAAAGTGTAGTTCTCGTTGAAAGATTCCCTCGCTCAAAGATTCGTGTCGAAATTGAAATCCTTGCTGCTGAAGCAGGAACTCGCTGTGTAGGAATAACTGCTGCAGCAGTGGCTCTTGCTGATGCTGGAATTCCGATGAGAGATTTGATTGTAGGCGTTGCAAGCGGCAAGATTGAGGACACAGTAGTTCTCGACCTAGATAAGGCTGAAGACAACTATGGACAAGCAGATTTGCCAATGGGTATTCTACCTACGACCGGTGAGATTGCCTTCCTACAGATGGATGGCGACCTATCGTTTGAGGAATACAACACCTGTATGGAATACAATTTGAAAGCTGCAAGGGAAATTCATGTATTAATGATCGATGCTCTCAAACGCAGATATTTAGAAAAGAATGGAGGTGAGGCTTGATGGTAGAACTAGTACCTAGTCTACTACGTCAAGAACTTGCAGCTCTTGCTGCAAATGACCAGAGGATAGACGGTCGAGGCCGCTGGGACTCTCGTGATATTACTCTAGAAACAGATTGCCTATACAATGCTGAAGGAAGCGCTAAGGTTACTTGGGGAGATACCATAATTTATGCTGGTGTCAAATTCGAGATTAGAACACCTTGGCCAGACCGACCTGCGCAAGGCTCTCTTATGTGCGGGGCTGAACTTCGCCCTGTCGCTGGAAGAAAGTATGAACCGGGACCACCATCACCACAATCTATCGAATTAGGTAGAGTTGTAGACCGTGGAATTCGTGAGTCAGGATGTATTGACATGGACTCTCTTTGTATCATTCCTGGTGAGAAAGTGTTGGGTGTTATGATCGACATTCACGTACTGTCTGACAAAGGAAATATCTTCGACGCATGTGCTCTCGGTGCTATCGCAGCACTGCGAACTGCTATCGTTCCAGCAGAGAGATTCGATATTGGGGAAGATTACCCACTAGCAGTATCAATGACACCTACTATGTGTTCATTTACCAGAGTTGGAGGACGTTATGTTCTTGACGCAAATGATGAAGAGGAATTGGGTGGAGATGAGAGGATTCACATCACTCTTGGAGATGAAGGACATCTCCATTCACTTCAGAAGGGGTTAAAGGGAACTTTCACGCCGGCGGAATTCGACGAGATACTAGGAGTCGCACAGCAACGCTGCGCCGAACTTGCTAATCTGGTCAACTCAAAGGAGGCTTAAACATGGCAAAGCGTACTCAGAAGGCCGGCATAACTGGCAGATTCGGAGCAAGATATGGTGTTAGTGTTCGACGTAATGCTGGCATGGCTTTGAAGAAGAAGTCTGCTAAGTATACATGTCCTGTTTGCCAGTACCGTAAGGTCACCCGTCAGTCCGTAGGAATATGGTCATGTGGAAAGTGTGGCCACACATTTGCTGGTGGCGCATGGGAACCATACACCCGAGCATCTGATGCTAACAACAGAATCATTCGCCGAAACACAGACGGTGCAACAACCGCTGACATGGCATATATCGCACAGCAAGCCGCTATTGAATACGAGCGTGCACTAAATGCCGGTGAGATCGACGAAGAGGAGTGATTCTTTTTGTGGTCTGTCCGCCTTTCGGTGGATTCCCCCTATGCTAAATCTTTAGCTGCTAGCCTAGCAAGTGAAGAAGAAGTAAGTGTAAATGGTGAAAACCTTTCATTCACTTTACAAGAAAGCCGTGCTAAAGATGCGAGAGCCATGTGGAATACCAGAATGCGCTCTCTAGTAATCGCAAATCGAGTAATCGAAGTGATGGATTCTTGAACCCCCCACTACTGAGGAGATAACATGGAAGCCGCTCAACAATTGCAAATGGTAGTCGCAGAAGTGCAAAATGCACGACAACAAGTTGCTTCACTTAATGCTCAATTACGAGAGTTAGAAGGAACTATTGCAGCAGTAAAGAGCCAGCCTAAAGATTTAGCATTACATCGACAGATGGGTACAATCCTAATCGAAGTCGATGACAGAGAACAATTACTCAAGGATTTAGAATCAACCCTCGAACAGATGTCGAAAGCTGTTGCCAGTATGGGCGCTAGAGAGGCGGAATTAATTTCTACCTACGAACAACTCAAACAATCTCTTGAGGGATGAACTTGGACAAATTGGCAGAATGGATAGCAGAGGCCACCACACGTGGTGCTGTTCCCGTCCTGGCCGGAAGAAATGGCGATATGGACACAATTGGTTCTGCGATCGCTCTGGCTTCTTCGAACCCAGGATTGTTAGCATGTGGATTACATGTTGGGAGATTAGCGAACAGACTGTGTGAAGAACTCGAGGCCCCATTCCGTAAAATATCAGATAAACCAAGTTGGCCATCAAAACTAGGTGGGATAATTATCGTAGATGCGGCTGCAGAGTCACAAACAGGAGTGACACTACCAAAGGGAGTTCCAATTTGCGTAATCGACCACCATGACACATGCGAGTGGACATTTGGAGATGATGATTTGGAAGTGCGAGGAAATGCACGTTCTACAACCCAAATGGTATTCCAGTATCTAAATGAGTACTCTCCCGAAACCCTGAGTAATGAAGTACGCAAGCTATTGCTTGCGGGACTGATTACAGATACCGGTAGATTCCGCCACGCAGATGAATCATCACTAAGATGTGCTGCTGAGATTCTAGATGGGGCTGATTTCGAATATCAAAAGTTTGTAGAAGACATACAAACTGAGAATATTACAGCCAGTGATAGAGGAGCCATTGTCAAGGCTTTAACCAGGTGCCAATCCATCGAATCAGGTAAGTGGAATTTAGTTCACACATATGCAGGGATCCTTGAAGGAAGAGTCGCTGGACTGTTGGTACAAGCAGGTGCCGAAGTTGCACTTGTATCTCGTAATCGTGATGGTGAGACCAGACTAACCGCTCGAGCCCCACGTTCATCCACTAATTCAGGTATACATCTTGGAAAAATGATGCAACAATTGGCTGAAAAAATGGGTGGAGAAGGTGGAGGTCATGATGGTGCAGCCGGCTGGAGTGGTCGTTGTGACAGAATCGCTGGCGAAACCGCTTTCATCAATATTCTTGCGAGCACCAGGAGGGTAAGTGATGAATCCTGAAGAGATTGTCCAAGCATACGAAAATGGTGAGAGAAATCTTGAGCCACTTCTAGAAAAAATGGGTTGGACTAGTTGGCTAGGCGTAGCCGAATTGGGAATCGTATTAGGAAGTGGAATTGTTGAATTCTTAACCGACAAACTAACACCGGCAGAGGCTAAAGTGCTAGAATTACTGATTTTAAGAATTGAAGGTAAAATCAACATTGAATCTATAGAAAGTGCATTAGAGGTGGCAAGAAACCCCGAGACTAGAGATTTAGCAATCGAAGGCCGACTGCGAATGGAAAGAGGTTTAGTTCATTTTGAAAATGGTAATATCGAGGGAGCACGTGATGACTTAACTTGGGCAGAGACTCGATTAAAGTCTGTAGCTAAGGCTAGCAGGGATCATGATATCTCATTGTTAAACAAAGCCGCTTTTCATCTATCGATAGATGAATCGATGATGGCATTACACGTCCACGGTGAGATTTCAAGAAACGCAGGCCACGCTAATGAGACCATCGCAATATCTCGTATTCAGGCAGCCAGAATACACCTATCATACGGTCATATTTTTGATGCGGCAAGATGCGCATTCAATGCACATGCTCACGCCATGATATCAAAGCAGTACGGTTTGGCTGTAGAATCAGGGGCGATATTCGTCGAGATTGCAGCAGAATACATAGTCGATGGTGCAGTGAAATTTGCCGACCAAATTGTAGATGCTAAACCACAATCTGCTGGTGAATCTGCACCGATATTGCAGGTATCTCCTGAAGATGTCAACGGAGTATTAGAATGGTGTGTAGAACACACGGAAGATGGTTTTTCAGGACATGAAAGGCCGGACTTAAGGGCTTTAATCACGCTTGCTAAGAGACTTGGAAGAGAGGACCTATTTGCAGACCTACTCGTATCTCATGAAGAGGTTGAAGATGCTATGTTAGCAGCACTCTGTGCCTCGATTAGCGAGGGCAGCGAAGCAGCGATATGGAAATCTAGAGTTACTGAAATTATGACTCTGAAGGATAATTAATCAAGCATTGATTGCGCTTTTATCATCCACTCTTCAGCCCATTCCTCGCCCGAAGTTAACAATGAGCGAGCCATGAAGAATGCCTCAGCGGCTTCTCCAGATTCAATCAAGACCTGCAATCTCTTCAGGTCCGGGTCGACAGATTCACTTTCTTCAGATACGATTTCTTCTCCTACAACATCAGAAACAGATTGAGAAAGGCTTTGCATTCGAGTTAAGAAATCTGAACGAGTTCGAAGTGAAGGACCACTCCATGGCTGGTTTTCTTTACCATCCATTGCATCTTTTAGACGTTCAAGGAATATATCTCTGACCTTTTCAGTAGGCCTTAGTTGCTGGACATGGTCATAACATAGCCAAGCTTGGTCGATTTCATCTCTTCTTTCATGGAGGCGACCTAATTCCATCCATAGTTCGTGGTTTGCAGGGCGGTGTGCTAGTAGGTGTTGGACTAGATCGATGAACAAATCTTCATGCCCAGCGATTCTTATCCTCTCCAACCTTCTACCATAGATAATATTGGCACGTTGGTCGGTGAAATCTAGACGCCTACATCGATTGGTAAAACTTTCCAAATCGTTACCTTCTAGGCCAGCGAACCAGTTTTCGGGCTCTAGTGAATCTGTGATAAATGCAGCTTCGAGTAATTCCAATCCAACATCGAGGAGATTGACACCAGTCAGTTGGTTTAGTTGAACATGGTCCCTACCTAGGACGATGAATAAATCTTCCAAAACCAATGCTAAACCTTCACCATCATTGCGCATTTTCTTGATTATAGCAAGACATCTCCAATTCCTTTCATCGGTAAAATCAAACAGAACTGCCTGTTGTGCATTTTGTTCTGCCCAGGCTAAGTTCTCAGACTCACGACTTGGGTCTTGCTTAGCCAATTTAACAAACCGGTCTGCTTGTGAGCGATGACGGCTACCTAGATTGCGTCTCGGGTGTTGAAGAACCGATGCGCTGTCCATTTGCAACCAACTCACTGAACTGACATGAAACCTGAACGGTCATAACCCCATGGAATCGTTGCATCAATTCCAATTTTAGCAGTTTTACCATCTGATAATCTGGAAGGGTCCAAACTAGATCCTTTCTGGTCAGAGATAATTATTGAGTCTGAATCTGGTTGCCATCGAGTCATCATGGCCCATTCTACCCTAACAGGGTCCGTGATATCTATATCTTCATCAACGATAGTTACCATCTTCATCGAGCGATGTCCAGCAAGAGCGGCATGAATCGCTTTCACAGCATCACCTTCATTGTTAACTTTGATTTTAACAACTGCTGCAAGCCATCCTCCGCCACCCTCAGTCATGTAAACATCCAAACACTCGCAAACCTCGTTAACTGCAGATTTGATTGTAGGTGCTCTAGGCAATCCCATCAAGGTCTTGTGCTCAGCTTCTGCTGGAATCAATGCATGAAATACTGGATTTTCACGGTGAGTAATCCCCTCGATTTCGATTACTGGTTGTTGACGCACATCATCGACAGTACCGGTGATGTCGACATAAGGTCCTTCGTCATCATTATCTGTTGTAATCCTGCCCCACATTGCATATTCTGCATTGGCTGGAACTTGAATTCCATTAGGTAGCTCAACCAAATCAAGAGGAACACCGTGTATTTTTTCGTGGAGAGCAGATGCAATTGTCAATTCATCAATATTTGAGTCAAATGACATCGCTGCTGCCAAAAGTACAACAGGGTCAGGGGCATTTATCACTGCTATTTTTACATCTTCGCCCAAACTTCTTGCCTCAGTGGCCATAGAATGAAGGTGCCGAGGAACCAGTCTTACTACCAAATGAGTCTCATCTCTCAATAGTTGTCTATGAAATGACATATTTCTAATCCCGCCATATTCAGCAATAATTACACTTGATGACATGTATCTTCCACGGTCTTCACGCCAATGGTGAGGAATAGGTAATTTTGTCAAATCGGGGGTGTCTTGAGTACATTCCATTATTGGACCAGAATCAACAATGTTTGGCGTTCCAGGATTGGTCATGGCCCATCCCAATAGGTCGATGAAATCTTCCGGCTCAATGGAGAGTGCCGCACATAGTCTGGGACGAGTTAGGAGATTTACAGCAATTTTGTGCCCTGGGGCCTCGATGAGATTTTCAAAGACCAGAAGTTCATGACCAGTCGACTTCGACTTGTCAAAAACCCCATGCAGCACACTGGTTGGCTCCGTAACTATAGTCGCCGCACCTAGTAAATCTCGGAATGCCATGTACCCTTGCTGTAGGGGAATAACCATGAACATTGGCACTGTTGAGCAAGCGATGCGTACCGCATTCAACCAGTCCGATTCAATCGGCACCATGAAATAGGGGAGGTAGGTCGGCAAAATGCTTCAATGGAGTGTTTTGACATGGGTCGTGGATTGTTCGCAGGAACCAAGATGGCAAAGGACCGTCAAAAGTTTAGATGGTCTGACCGAAGATACAAGAAGCGTATGCTCAAATCTAGAGCTAAGCACGACCCTCTTGCAGGTTCAACTCAAGCAAAGGGTATAGTTATCGAAAAAGTCGGAATTGAGGCTAAGCAGCCTAACTCCGGAATCCGTAAAGCAGTCAAGATTACTCTTATCAAGAACGGTAACAAACTCACAGCCTTCGCACCAGGTGATGGTGCAATCAACTTCATCGATGAACACGATGAAGTGATGGTCGAAGGTATCGGTGGACGCATGGGTCGTTCATATGGAGATATTCCTGGTGTCCGTTACAAGGTCATTCAAGTCAACGGTGTCTCACTTGATGAGATGGTTCGTGGACGCAAAGAGAAGCCAGTACGATGATTCGGAGTGATTTAGATGAGTGAAGAAGTCGAAACACAAGAAG
>TARA_B110000444_G_scaffold109784_1_pt1 | contig 20677 bp, 19 predicted proteins | sample TARA_B110000444 | Tara Oceans TARA_B110000444 (sample SAMEA4398370) | marine metagenome | biome: Polar Biome; feature: [SRF] surface water layer (ENVO:00010504); material: water (ENVO:00002006), including particulate matter (ENVO:01000060) such as... | depth 5 m | reverse complement strand
AAAAAAATAACTCTATTACCAAACGATTACAATAATTCTAGTAAATCTGAGGCCAATTCTACTTTTTTAAATTGATGATGACTTACTTTTTTCGTTATCTTTTCATGTTCCCAAGTAATATGAAACGGTATGTGAATGGCATAAGCGCCTAATTCTAAAACTGGAAGAACGTCTGATTTAAGAGAATTACCTATCATCAAAAATTGCTTTGAGGTAATATCTAAATGTTTTAGTAATCTTTGATAGTTATCTGGTTGCTTATCACTCATCACTTCTATGTGATGAAAATAATTTTCTAAACCTGATTTTTTTAATTTACGCTCTTGATCCAATAAATCACCTTTAGTAGCCATGACCAAACGGTATTTAGAAGAAAGTTTTATTAAAGTTTCTTCAATTCCATCTATTAGTTTAATTGGTTTAGAAAGCATTTCTTTACCTAATTCTATAATTTTAGATACCGTCTCTAATGGTATTCTATTTTTTGAGAGTGCAATAGCAGCTTCTATTAAAGATAAGGTAAAAGGTTTAATTCCATAACCATACATGGGTAAGTTTTTAATTTCAACTTCAAATAAAAGTTGCTTACAATCTTCTTCAGAAATGTAATTTTTTAAAAGTTTACAAAATTCATTTTCGGCATCTCTAAAAAAAGGCTCATTTACCCATAAAGTGTCATCTGCATCAAATGCAATCACTTTTATATTTCGATACATAGTGAAACTATCTTATTAATTTTTTATACTTGATGCGTTTAGGTAATAAATCACCACCAAGACGTTTCTTTTTGTTTTCCTCATATTCACTAAATCCACCTTCAAAAAAATAGACTTGACTATCTCCCTCAAAGGCAAGAATGTGAGTACATACTCGATCTAAAAACCATCGATCATGTGAAATAACTACTGCACATCCAGCAAAGCTTTCCAATCCTTCCTCCAGAGCACGTAGAGTGTTAACATCTAAGTCGTTCGTAGGTTCGTCTAATAGCAAGACGTTTCCTTCTTCTCTTAATGTCATTGCTAAATGTAGGCGATTTCTTTCTCCACCTGAGAGCATAGAAACTTTTTTATTCTGTTCACTTCCACCAAAATTGAAACGACTCAAGTAAGCCCTTGAATTTACTTGTTTTCCTCCCATCATTATTAATTCCTGACCATCGCAGAAATTTTGCCATATCGATTTTTCCGTATCGATATTTGCGTGAGCTTGATCTACATAAGCAATCTGAGCAGTTTCGCCAACATTAAATTCTCCGTTGTCAGGCTTTTCTTGTCCCATAATCATTTTAAAAATAGTCGTCTTTCCAGCACCATTAGGACCTATAATTCCGACAATCCCTGCTTGCGGCAGGTTAAAATTTAAATTTTCATACAACAATTTATCACCAAATGCTTTGGACACTCCTCTTGCTTCAATGACATTCGTTCCTAATCTAGGACCGTTTGGAATATAAATTTCTAATTTTTCATCCAACTGTTTTTGGTCCTGACTCATTAACTTGTCATAATTATTAAGCCTTGCTTTTTGCTTCGTTTGTCTTCCTTTTGCGCCCTGTCTGACCCAATCCAATTCTCGTTCTAGTGTTTTTTGACGTTTAGATGCCGTTTTACTTTCTTGTTCTAATCTTTTAGACTTTTGATCTAACCAAGACGAATAATTTCCTTTCCAAGGGATTCCTTCTCCCCTGTCCAACTCTAAAATCCAACCAGCTACATTATCCAAAAAATACCGATCATGGGTAACAGCAATTACTGTTCCTTTATATTGAGACAAATGATGTTCTAACCAATGGACACTTTCTGCATCTAAATGATTCGTCGGTTCATCAAGTAGCAAAACGTCGGGTTCTTTTAACAATAACCTACACAAGGCAACTCTTCTTCTTTCTCCTCCAGACAAGACTTTAATTGGAGTGTCTCCCGGAGGAGTTCGAAGAGCATCCATAGCTATTTCTAATTTGGTATCTAACTCCCAAGCATTGGTAGCATCAATTTTATCCTGTAATTCAGCTTGTTTAGTCATGAGTTCTTCCATTTTTTCAGGATTCTCGTAGACTTCGGGTAAGCCAAACATATCGTTAATTTTATTATACGCATCAAGAACATCCACTACCTCTTGAGCGCCTTCTTTAACAATCTCTATGACGGTTTTAGAATCGTCTAATTGAGGTTCTTGTTCCAGATAACCAACCGAATAACCATCAGCAAAAACAACATCTCCACGATAGTTGGTATCAACACCTGCTATAATTTTTAAAAGGGTAGATTTACCACTTCCATTTAAGCCTAAAATTCCAATTTTTGCTCCATAAAAAAAACTCAAATAGATGTTTTTGAGAACAGGTGTTTGTGAATTTTGGTAGGCTTTTGTAACTCCAGACATGGAGAAAATTACTTTTTTATCATCTGACATAAATCTACTTTTTACAACAAATTACACTTATACTAAACTCTCCCTTTTAAGGCATTGAAAACCCATGCGTTGGCAAAGAATCCAATTCCAACTGAAGCAAACCCCCACCCTGCAACATCATCATAACGAAATGCACCAAGGCCTATCAATACAAAACCCATTATTATCATAATAAAAGTTGCCCATGCTAAAACTGTATTTTTATTCATACTCATATTTAATCTAATTAATTAACTTTTCTTGATTTAGAAAAATCATTGTTGTTCTATAACAAATATCGTGTTTTTAAATAAAAAAAGTATGAATATGGAATCTTAATTATTAACTAGTTTGCGGTATGGGTAATATTCGATAGCACCTTTATTTTTTTGTTTGGAAATGTTGTTTTAATTTTTTTATATATCTCCCATTTTATAATTATAAAGCTTTTTCGAATTTAGTAATTTCATGACTAAAAGAATCTCTTAACTCACTGTCCTCAATCCCCGAACTAGAATAGTTTTTTTCAAAAAATGGTAATGAAAACTCGGCAACAATATTACCTCCCATAAAAGGAAATCTTCCCTTTGCAATTTCTAGCACCGAAGCACCTCCTCTGCCTCCAGGAGAAGTAGCCATCAAGAACATGGGTTTGTTACCCCAGAGCTTTCCGTCAATTCGAGACATCCAATCAAACATGTTTTTAAACACCGATGTATAAGCCCCATTATGTTCCGCTAATGATAAAACGATACCGTCAGAATTTTTAATTTCATTTAGAAAACTTTGAGCATTATCTGGGATACCAAATTCATTCTCGTAATCAATACCATATAAAGGTAATTCAAAGTCGTTTAAATCTAATATCTTCACTTCTATATCTTTTATTTTAGTTACAGTAAAAACTGCAAGTTTTTTATTTATTGAGTCTTTATTGTTACTTCCTGCAAATGCGATAATTTTTTTCATTTTTTTAAAATTTTTACAGCAGAAATGTACATAAAATATATTAATATTATTTAAATTTAAAGTTTTGTACTTTAGCCCAAAGCAATAAATACATGGATTTAGACTTCAACAAAAACGAAGATCACAATAAATTATTAAACTCCAAATTAAAGCAACGATTTGCAAAAGTTAAGCTTGGAGGTGGTAAAACTAGAATCGAGAAACATCATGCCAAAGGTAAAATGACAGCTCGAGAGCGAATAGATTATTTATTTGATCCTAAATCTAAAAGTATAGAAATTGGAGGGTTTGCTGGATATAAAATGTATGAGGATCATGGTGGTTGTCCTAGTGGTGGTGTTGTTGTTAAGATTGGCTATGTTAGTGGAAAACAATGTATTGTTGTAGCCAACGATGCTACTGTAAAAGCCGGTGCTTGGTTTCCTATAACAGGAAAAAAAAATTTAAGGGCACAAGAAATTTCTATTGAAAATAACTTACCGATTATTTACTTGGTCGATAGTGCTGGAGTATATCTTCCTTTACAAGATGAAATATTTCCCGACAAAGAACACTTTGGCCGTATTTTTAGAAATAATGCTGTCATGAGTAGTATGGGAATCACACAAATTTCTGCTGTTATGGGAAGTTGTGTTGCTGGTGGGGCCTACTTACCCATTATGAGTGATGAAGCTTTAATTGTTGACAAAACTGGAAGTATTTTTTTAGCTGGAAGCTATTTAGTAAAGGCAGCTATTGGCGAAACGATAGATAATGAAACTTTAGGAGGAGCTTCAACCCATTGCGAAATTAGCGGTGTTACCGACTACAAATCCAAAAATGATAAAGATGCTTTAGAAACTATAAAAAATATTTTTTCAAAAATTGGAGATTATGAAAAAGCAGGTTTTAATAGAGAGAAATCATTAAAACCTAAAAATGATCCAAAAGAAATTTTTGGTATTCTACCAAAATCAAGAGCTGATCAATACGATATGCGTGAAATCATTAAACGTATTGTTGATGATTCATTATTTGAAGAATATAAAAAAGATTATGGAAAAACCATCTTAACAGGTTATGCCAGAATTGATGGATGGGCTGTTGGAATTGTCGCCAATCAAAGAAAATTAGTAAAGTCTAAAAAAGGCGAAATGCAATTTGGAGGAGTTATTTACAGCGATAGCGCAGACAAGGCAACCCGTTTTATTGCTAATTGCAACCAGAAAAAAATTCCTTTGGTATTTCTACAGGATGTAACTGGATTTATGGTGGGCAGTAAAAGTGAACATGGAGGTATCATAAAAGATGGGGCTAAAATGGTAAACGCGGTAAGTAATAGTGTGGTACCTAAATTTACAATTATTATCGGAAATTCTTACGGAGCTGGAAATTATGCAATGTGTGGTAAGGCTTTCGATCCAAGGCTCATAACAGCTTGGCCAAGCGCTGAATTGGCCGTAATGAGTGGGAATAGTGCAGCAAAAGTTTTGCTGCAAATTGAAGCAGCATCGCTGAAAAAACAAGGTCAAAAAATAACTCCAAAATTAGAAAAAGAACTCTACGAAAAAATAAAATCAAGTTACGACGAGCAAGTATCTCCCTATTATGCTGCTTCTAGATTATGGACTGACGCAATCATAGATCCTTTAGATACTAGGAACTTGATTTCTATGGGAATAGAGGCTGCAAACCATGCACCGATAAAAAAGAAATTTAATTTGGGGGTGATTCAGGTTTAAAAAAATTAAAAAAATACAAAACAACTTAAGGTTTATTAATCAAAAATTTTATAAATTGCTCTATATTAATGAACTAAAATAAATTTTTATGAAACAACTTACAATTATTATAGCTTTTATAGTTTTATGGGGCTGCCAAGAAGCTACAGAAACTTCAAATCCCCTTGTGGATTTTAATACCAATAAAGAAATGGCAGATCGTGCTTACAACCTATTTGAAGCTGGAGATGTAGAAAATATGGCTGCTATGTGGTCAGAAGATATGTTTTGGTCTCCTGCTAACACAAATGACTCCTTATCGAAGGATCAATGGAAACAGGCAATGAAGGGATGGCATGCAGAATTTGATAACTTTAAGTTTTCTGATCGCCAATATTATCCTGGGGTAGATGAAAAGTTTGTACCTAATGGATCTGTTAGAGTTTATGGAACTTGGAGCTCAACTCATAAAGCTACAGGTAAAAATACTGAGACAAAATATTATGCCGTAATTGAATATGATGAAGATAATCTAGGAAAAGGAACTATGGAATGGTTTGATCTTGGTGGTGTTTACGATCAAGTTCAAGAAGAAGAAGAAGAAGAAGAAGAATAGAACAACACATCAAATAATTAAAAAAAGCACAAGGTTACTTGTGCTTTTTTTGTTGAATTATTTCAGCAGCTTGGTCTAAATTCTTGATAATCTCTGAACGTTTAACTTTACCGGTTTCAGTGAAAGGAAATTTAGAAAAAATATAGATCTTTTTTGGCCGCTCGTAATTTGATAGAATAGAAAAAGCTGTTTTAATATCAAGAATTGGTTTTGATGAGTCCTCTTCTAAAATTAAAATCAATTGTTCACCTAAAGTTTCATTTTTCTCTGAAGCAATTATAAATGGAATATTTATAAATTTAGCCAATTTAGCTTCAATTAGTTCAGGAAATAATTTCACTCCCCCACTATTTACTACATTATCTATTCTTCCTAAATACTTAAATGAACTAGGTGATATTAATTTAACCAAATCATTGGTAACTACATTATTATTCGAAACTTCTGAAGCTTCAATTACCAGACAATTCCTTTCATCTAATGAAAAGTTCACATTAGGTAAAGCATTGTAATAATAAGATTTAGCCAACCCATTAATTCTTCTTACTGCAATATGAGTAATAGTTTCTGTCATTCCATAGGTAGCAAATACTTCGGTGTCTACATGTTGTAATTGATCATTTAAATCTATAGAAATAGCACCTCCACCAATTATAAGCTTCTTGATTTTATTTAATGATTTTAATGAATAGTGAACTTGATGAGGCACCATTGCAACAAAATCGTAATCTCTATCGTATTGAGTAATTGCATCTTTTTCAGGTGCTTTAATATAAAGATCCCATCCTAAAATTATCGCACGCACCAACATCATTTTACCAGCGATGTAACTTGCGGGCAAACATAAAAGAGCTCTTGTTTCACTTGGTAATTCAAAAAAAGTACCCGTAGCTATCGCACTATTAATCGTATGAGTTTTTAAAATATTTATTTTTTTTGGAGCTCCAGTAGATCCAGAAGTAGAAACACTTATATAATCGTTGTTATTTAGCCATTCTATTAAAAACTTACCTATCTCTATCTCGTGAAATGCCAGAGATTTCTCGAAATCTAGAGCCAATTCATATAAATCATCAAATCGGTATGGAAGACCGTTTAATTTAAATTTTGGATGAACATAAATGCTAGAAGACATAACTTTTTACTTATATTTTTTTTTAAATTGAATCTTTTTTTAATGGCAAAACTTTTCCAAATAGTTTTTCTTTCCAGTTAGTCCATTTATACTTCCAAGCCATCACACCCAACAATATTGGATACAATATGAATACAGGTAATACTACCTCAATTCCCTTACTAGGATCTGAAAGATCTAATAAAATGGAATTGGTTTGAAAAACTGTCCAATCACTTGTAACTAACAATACAATTATCAAATTAGTTCCCGCATGAAAGCCTAAGGATAATTCCATTCCTTCATCCATTAGCGTAATTATTCCTAGAAAAAATCCTGTTCCTATATAATAAACCATGGCTATATTTCCAATTTTATCTACCTCTGGATTAAAAAAGTGCAAACTTCCAAATATAATAGATGTCATTAGTAATGGAATCCATTTATTTTTTACTGCAATTCCAATTCCTTGCATTAAATATCCTCTAAAAAAATATTCCTCAAAACTAGTTTGTAATGGAATTAAAACAATGGCTATTAAAAACATAATAGAAAAAGATTTCCATTCAAACTGAATTAAATAATTCTCAGGATTGGAGTAAAAATCAAATGCCGTTGTGGTGATAGTTAAAAAAGCTATGATCCCAAATCCGAAGAAAAAACGACTCCAATCAATTTTATCTCTAGAAGTGGTTAGTTGAATAAAAGATTGATGATGTAAAAATTTAATAACTACAAACAACGCAACAAATCCTCCTATAAAAGTTAATAGCATTAAGAAAAGATAGAGATTACTTTTTAAAGGAAATAAAGTAGAAAAAGCAGATTCGCTAGCAGTTATAAATTCTTCTAAATTACTAGCTTTAAACCAAGAAACAATTCCTAAAGGAATCACTCCTATTATCTGCCATCCCAATATGAAAACAATTAATATTCCCAGTAAATAACGCCAAAGGTCTTGTTTAAATTTAAATGCCTGTTCAATATACATAGTTTAAAATTTCATTATTTAGAATTTAATCATATCAAGGTCCCACTTTTTATTAGTATGGTAATATAAGTTTCCGTTACAAACTTCTAGAGGTGAAGGAATGTTATTAGTAAAAAGACTACCTGTACCTAAACCCTGAGGTAATTTACTGCTTTTTGTATGAGTATATTGTGCAATAGCATTTAAGCCAATATTACTTTCTAAAGCTGAAGTTATCCACCAACCAATATTTTTATTTTCAGAATATGAAATCCAATCATCACTACCTCTAAATCCTCCTATCAAACTAGGTTTCAAGATGATATATTGTGGATGAATCGTATTTAATAGTTCTAATTTTTCTTTTTCTGAAAAAACTCCAATCAATTCTTCATCCAATGCAATAGCTAAAGGAGAATCTTCACACAATCTAGCCATTTCTTGCCATTGGCCTTGTTTAATAGGTTGCTCAATGGAATGCAATTCTAATTCGGAAAGCCATTTTAATTTCTCTAAAGCTTCGGATGGAAAAAATGCACCATTAGCATCTACTCTCAATTCTATATCTGATGATGAATATTCTTTTCTTATCGATTTTAACAAATTCATCTCTACATCAAAATCAATAGCTCCAATTTTCATTTTTATACATCGAAAACCTTGAGCTAACTTTTCAGAAATTTGTTGTTTCATAAAAGATTCACTCCCCATCCAAACTAAACCGTTAATTGAAATATTATCATTTCCATTAGAAAATTCTGATGGAAAAATTCTAAATAAATCTTGAGAAGCTAATGATTTAAATGCGGTTTCCAATCCAATCTGGATAGAGGGGAATTCTATTAATTCGTTGTATAATGGTTCAAACCCTAAATTTATGTGGTCACAAACCCATTTTAGTTTCTTTTCATAATCTGGGCGATCATCAATACTCAAACCTCTAAATAAACCACACTCTCCTATTCCTTTCTGACTTTCATCTTCTAGAAATATAAAAAAAGTTTCTTTGGTTTTAAGCATCCCTCTTGAAGTACCTCCTGGAAGTTTAAATTTTAATAGATGCTTTTGGTATGAAGCAGTTAACATGTAATCAATTTTATTATTCTATAATTCTAATGATGAACCAATATCTAGCAATATTAAATCTTTTTCTGCATCAAAAAATTTCTTTTTCGCTTCTTCATGATTGATTTCAATAAATCCAAAAGTATCATAATGAACTCCTAATATTTTTTCACATTCCAAAAAATTGCTGGCTAAGATAGCATCATCAATTCCCATAGTAAAGTTATCTCCAATTGGGAGTATAGCAAGATCCAACTTGGTTTGTAACGGAATCAATTTCATATCCATCGTTAAAGCTGTATCTCCTGCAATGTAAATGTTTTTGTGCTCACCTTCGATAACAAATCCTCCTGGCTGCCCTCCATAACTTCCATCAGGGAAAGAGCTCGTATGCACAGCATTCACAAATTTTAAATTTCCAAAATCAAATTTCCAATTTCCTCCATGATTCATAGGATGCACATCAAATCCTTTAGCTTGGTAGCACATAGCAATTTCATAATTACTAACAATTTTAGCATTGGTATTTTTAGCAATCGCTTCTGCATCAAGAATGTGATCTTCATGAGCATGCGTTAATAAAATATAATCAGCTTTTAATGATACTATATCAACTTTATCTTTAGATAATGGATTCCCAGAAATAAATGGATCCACAATTATGTTTTTTCCTGAAACTTCTATAGATAGTGAGTTTTGACCGTAAAAAGTAATTTTCATGAGATTAAATATTTAATGAAAGAAACCAAACAAAATAGCGAATAAAAAGGTGCTTAAAGCAACTTTCTTCAATTCGTTATCTAATAATTTAGGTTCTTTATTTTTATAAACAGTTACTAAATTCAACCATAAAGGTATAAAAGCAATACAATAGGTAAATTGATTAATTGAATGATAATTTATACCTGAATATAACAAAGTTAAAACCATACCAAGAGATATTAAAATGTAATGGTATATTTTTGCTTTTAAACTTCCTAAACTTACTACCAATGTATTTTTTTTGTTCTTTTTATCATTTTCAATATCGCGCATATTATTTAAGTTAAGTACAGCCATACTAAACAATCCTATACTTGAAGCAGGTAATAATAAATCCCATTTTGGTTCGTGGGTAAATAAATAATTACTTCCTAAAACACTAAGCAATCCGAAAAATAGAAATACAAATACATCACCAAGACCAGAATAACCATAAGCATTTTTACCAATGGTATATTTTAACGCAGCAACTATTGAAATGATTCCTAGAACAAGAAACAATAGAGAATTAAAAAAATCTTCCCAACCAAACGCTGCATAGATCAAATTTACCGCAATTGATAAAGTCACAAAAGCAGTCATCATAATTCCGTATTTCATCTGCTTAGCGGGAATTAGCCCAGAAGCAACCATCCTTTTTTCACCCTCGCGATGATCGTCGACACCTTTAATTCCGTCGCCGTAATCATTTGCAAAATTTGATAACACTTGAAATCCTATGGTAGTTAAAATAGCTAACCAAAAGATTTCAGGTTGAAATAATGAGTTTTTTTTTGCTATTGCTGAACCAACAATTATACCAGAAACTGACAAAGGTAGCGTCCTTAGTCTTGCTGCAGCTATCCATGCTTTAAACTTTGGCATTGGTTGAATTTTTTTTTTACAAAAATACATTTATTAAATTATTTTGTACTTTCAGAAAGGGCAAATACGCAATAAAAAAGTAATTATTTTGTCACCTCAACTAAAAGTTCTTTAAGAATATCCTCATGAGTTAAATTTGCTCCAACTCCCTTGCTTTTAACATCCACTTCTCGGATAGAGGCGATTATAGCACTTATTTTTTTCATCGGAAAATTTCGAGCAGCTACTTCATAGTCTTTCATGAAATATGGATGAATACCAAGTTTTTTTGGGGCTTGTGATTTATTTGATAAGGTTTGATACTTCATTACCTTAGAAAAAAATCCAAATAGTATGGAAACAGTAACCACAGTCGGATGATTTTTTGAATTTTGTGAAAAATATTGAATGATGCCAAATGCTTTCTTAATATTCTTGTGGGCTAATGCGTTGATAAGTTCAAAATTATTATAATCCTTACTTATTCCTATATTATTTTCTATTATTTGAGCTGAAATCTGATTCTCAGGTTTTACTATCAATTGAATTTTTTGTAATTCATTATTGATTTTTGACAAATCATTACCTAGAAACTCTACTAACATTTGCGAAGCTTTTGGAGATATGGTATATCCTTTTTGCGCAAGTACTTTTCTTATCCAATCGGGTAATTGATTGTCATACATTTTTTTACTTTCAAAAATGACTCCATTTTTTTGTATTGCTTTAAAGACTTTTTTGCGCTTGTCTAACTTCTTATATTTATAACAAAATACTAATACTGTAGAAGGCTGAGGATTTTCTGCATACGAAACAAGGTTTTCAATAGTTCTAGATAAATCTTGCGCCTCCTTAACAATAATAACCTGTCGCTCTGCCATCATTGGAAATCTTTTAGAAGCACTAACAATATCTTCTATTTTTGAATCACGACCATAATAAAGTATTTGATTAAATCCTTTCTCTTCTTCTGAAAGTATATTATTTTCAATAAATTTTGACAATGTGTCTATAAAATAGGACTCCTCTCCCATTAAAAAATAGATGGGCTTTATATCTCCTTTTTTAATAGCTGAAATAATATGTCTTACTTTGTCTAAAGGCATTTATCCTGCAGATTGTTTAATTGTTTTTAAAAAATAAGTACCTTGCAATGTGCAAAAACTCAACTTTCCAAAATATAATTTTCGATTCAAAAGTAACGAAAATAAAACGTTGATTTTTGATATCATCCGAAAAAAATTTGTGATTTTAACACCAGAAGAATGGGTCCGACAACACACACTACATTTTTTGATTACTGAAAAAAAATATCCAGTTTCCTATATTAATGTTGAGAAGCAGTTATTGTTAAACGATACTGTAAAGAGATACGATATTGTAATTTTTAAAAATGATGGAGACGTAGAGATTATAATCGAATGTAAAGCCCCAAGTATAACTATTAATCAAGTAAGTTTTGATCAAATTGCTCGTTATAACCTAGCTTTAAATTCTAATTTACTAATGGTGACCAACGGATTGACACATTATTTTTGCAAAATGGATATTAAAAATAAAAAATATATTTTTTTGCGTGATTTACCTAAATATGTACAACTCAAATAAAATTAATTAAATAAGAATTTGTATGTTAACCATATATATTAGTTTATTAATATGAAAGTTGCTATTGTAATACTTAATTGGAATGGAAAAAAAATATTAGAACAATTTTTACCATCAGTTGTTGAATTCTCAGAAGAAGCGACTATTTATGTTGCTGACAATGCATCTACAGATAAATCTATACCATATCTTAAAGAAAAATTTAATATGGTGACTATTATCCAAAATAAAACAAACGGAGGTTACGCAAAAGGTTATAACGATGCTTTAAAAAACGTCACTGAAGACTTGTTAGTTTTATTAAATAATGATGTAGAAGTTACTCAAAACTGGTTGCAACCAATAATTAATGAATTTAAACGTGACGATTCTTTAATCGCTGCACAACCAAAAATATTAGATTTTAATAATAAAAGATATTTTGAATATGCGGGAGCAGGAGGCGGTTTTATTGATCAATTAGGATATCCTTATTGCCGGGGAAGAATTTTTAATACGATTGAAAAAGACAAGGGTCAGTACAATGATATAAATAAAATATTTTGGGCTAGTGGCGCCTGTTTTATTGTTAGAAGTAATGAGTTCAAAGAATTAAATGGATTTGATGAAAACTTTTTTGCACATCAAGAAGAAATCGATTTGTGCTGGAGAATGCAACAAAATGGTGGAATTATAAAATACATCGGAAATAGTACTGTGTATCACGTTGGTGGCGCAACGCTATCCAATATAAACCCAACAAAAACCTTTTATAATTTTAGAAATTCTCTTTTAATGCTTGTTAAAAATATAAAAAGCTCAAAAGTTTGGATAATTTTATTTATCAGACTTTTAATGGACGGTATTGCTGGATTACACTTTTTAATTCAAGGAAAGTGGAAACATACATTAGCTATTATAAAGGCCCATTTTAGTTTTTACAGCCTACTTCCAAGATATATCAATAAAGAATATAAAATTAGAAAAGAAATTAAATACTATCATATAAAATCAATTGTTTGGAATTATTTTATTAGAAAAAATCGTATTTTTAAGGAGCTAAATTAATGGTTACAGAAAAACATAAATACTTTTTTTTTCTATCCTACGTTTTAATATTTTTGAACTATATCTAAACCTAATATACAAATGAAAAATTTTCTAATCCTAGCAGCCTGTTCTAGTCTACTTTTAACATCTTGTGTTACTAGTAAAAAATACGCTGAACTAGAAGGCAAACAAAAAAGCACTCAAGATTTATTGAATACAGCAACTGTCAAATTAAATGACTGTTTATCTGAAAAGTCAGGTTTATCCGCTGAAAACAGTACCTTAAAAAACCAAGTTAGTTTTTTAAACGCTACTAACGGTGATTTAATTAAGCAAATTGGCGACTTTACAGATCTAACAATTAAAGGTGCAGAGAACCTAGAAAAGTCACTAGAAAGCATGAAAGAGAAAGATCTGACCATAAACAAACTAAGGGATGCTATTACTCGTCGTGATTCTGTTAATCTAGCACTTGTACAAAGCTTGAAAGGAGTTCTTGGAGACCTAAATGATACAGATATTGAAGTCAATGTCGAGAAAGGTGTCGTTTTTGTGAGTATATCTGACAAGTTATTATTTAAGAGTGGAAGTATCAATGTCTCGAGTAAGGCTAGAGAAGTTCTTGGAAAAATAGCTACTGTAGTTAACAATAAACCAGATTTCGAATTTTTAGTAGAAGGTCATACCGATTCACAGTCCATAAGCACAGAATGTATGAAAGACAATTGGGACTTAAGTGTTCTTAGAGCAACTACTGTTGTTAGAATATTACAAGACGATTTTGGAGTAGCTCCTGAAAGAATGACAGCTGGAGGACGCAGTCAATACATTCCAAAGGCTTCAAACGAAACCGCGGAGACTAGGGCTAAAAACAGAAGAACAAGAATTGTAGTTCTTCCTAAGCTTGATCAATTTTATTCAATGATTGAAGAAGGTTTAAATGACCCTGCAATTAACTAGGAATTTAAAAAATATAAAACAAAAAGAGGCTGAATAAAATCTGCCTCTTTTTTATATATCTAATCCTCCTTTTCCTTGCCTAATTAATAAAGGTTCATCTCCACATAGATTGATTACTGTAGAAGGAATGTTATCGCCATATCCTCCATTTACTACTAAATCTATTCGACTGTTCCATTTTTCATAAATCAGTTCAGGATCTGTTGTGTACTCAACAACTTCATCCTCATCGTAAATTGATGTGGAAGCTATTGGGTTACCAAGTTCTCTCACAATAGCTAATGCTATTTCATTTTTAGGGACTCTTATTCCTACTTCCTTTTTCTTTTTGAATGCTTTAGGAAGATTGTTGTTTCCTTTTAAAATAAATGTATACGGACCCGGAAGAGATCTTTTTAATATCTTAAATGTTGGTGTACTTATATGATTTACATAATCGGATATATTACTGATACTATCACAAACAAACGAAAAATTAGCTTTCTCTAATTTTATTTCTTTAATTCTTGCAAGTTTTTCTAATGCTTTATAATTTGAAATATCACAACCTAAGGCGTAAACTGTATCACTAGGATAAATAATGAGTCCTCCTTTCCTAAGAACAGACACTACTTTTTTTATATCATTTGAATTAGGGTTTTCCTCGTAAATTTTAATCATTTCAGCCATAAAGTTGTATTTATATGAGAATTCAATCTTAAAAAGATAGTTGTAAGATTATAAAATCAAATGATAATTATACGATTACTTTTAATTTTGCAAAACGTAGTAATAACTTTTTAAGCCCTCCATTACTAAAGTTTATTTCAGCTTTTGTATCTGCACCAGAACCTTCGATTCTTATAACACTACCCTTGCCAAATCTGACATGCTCAACAATAGTTCCTATCGATATATTTAAGTCTTTCGCATCAATATTTTTTGATGCCGAGCTAGTTACTGGCTTTATTCTTCGGAGTTTTCGTAAATTATTTTCATTAGGGCCCCGAGGAGGAGAACTTGATACAGGTTTTCGAAGCCTTAGTTTACTCTTATCAACCTCACCAAAAATATCAGCATCTAATAAAGGTTTATATCTATTTTCAGTGATGGTAGTTAAATATTCTAAAAAGCTTTCATCAATTTCTTCAATAAATCTGCTTGGCTCAGCATCAATTAATTTACCCCAACGATATCTTGATTGGGTATAAGTTAAATAAGCTTGCTTTTCTGCTCTCGTAATAGCTACATAAAATAATCGTCGCTCCTCTTCTAATTCACTCCTAGTATTCATACTCATAGCACTTGGAAATAAATCTTCTTCCATACCCACAATAAAAACATACGGAAATTCTAATCCTTTTGCTAAATGAACCGTCATTAAAGCAACTTTATCTTCATCGCCTGTTTCTTTATCCAAATCTGTAGCAAGTGCTACATCTTCTAAAAATTCGGCCAAAGAACCAGTAGTATCAGCTAACTCCTTTTGTTCTTCAACAAAATCACGCATCCCATTTAAAAGCTCTTCTATATTTTCAATCCTTGCTATACCCTCAGGAGTTCCGTCTTTTTTGAGTTCTGTATACAAACCAGTTTTTTTAATCACGTGCTCTGTAATTTGAAATACATCATAACCTTCATTTAAAATTTGAAAGCTTTTTACCATTGTTACAAAATCTTGTAACTTAGATTGAGTCCCTTTATTTATTTGAATTTCAACTTTATCCAAATTCTGCATCACTTCAAAAATCGATCTATTGTATTTATTTGCAACCACAATTAATCGTTCAATCGTAGTCTGTCCTATTCCTCGTGCAGGAAAATTGATAATTCTTTTTAATGCTTCTTCATCTTTTGAGTTGATAAGTAAACGTAAATAAGATAATACATCTTTAATTTCTTTTCGTTGATAAAAACTTAGGCCTCCATAAATTCGATAAGGAATATCCTTTTTTCTTAAAGCATCTTCAATGGCTCTGGATTGAGCGTTGGTTCTGTATAAAACCGCAAAGTTTCCGTTAGCTAATTGCTGATTCATTTTTTGTTCAAAAATAGTGCTCGCCACAAACCTACCCTCGTCACCATCTGTCATACTTCGATTTACTAATATTTTAGAACCTTCGTCATTAGCAGTCCAAACAATTTTATCCAATCTTGTCTTATTTTTTTCTATGATACTATTAGCAGCATTAACAATATTTTTTGTAGATCGGTAGTTTTGTTCTAATCTAAAAACTTGAACATTATCATAGTCGTTTTGAAAATTTAAAATGTTATTAATATTCGCTCCACGAAATGCATAGATACTTTGGGCATCATCACCTACTACACAAATATTTTGGAATCGATCGCTCAATGCTTTTATAATTAAATATTGACTATGATTGGTATCTTGATACTCATCTACCAGGATATACCTAAATCGATCTTGATATTTAGCAAGCACCTCTGGAAAACGAGTTAAAAGCTCATTAGTTTTTAGTAATAAATCATCAAAATCCATGGCTCCTGCTTTAAAGCATTTATCCACATAAGACTTATAAATTTCGCCCATCCTCGGAATTTTAGCCATTGCATCTGCTTCCATTAATTCGGGATTATTAAAATAAGCTTTCACCGTTATTAAACTATTTTTGTAGGAAGAAATTCTAGAATATACCTGTTTGTACTTGTAGATGTCTTTATCAAGATGCAGCTCTTTTATAACTGCCCTAATCACACTCTGCGAATCTTGAGTATCATAAATAGTGAAATTTGATGGGTATCCCAATCTGTCTGCTTCAAATCTCAAAATTTTTGCAAATACACTATGAAATGTACCCATCCAAAGATTTTTAGCCTCGCTACCGCCAACAATTCGTGCAATTCGAGATTTCATTTCTCTAGCTGCTTTATTCGTAAAAGTTAATGCCAATATATTGAAGGGGTCGACTCCCTTAGACATCAAATAAGCTATTCTAAAAGTTAAAACTCTTGTTTTACCTGAACCAGCACCTGCTATAACAATCATAGCACCCTGCTGTTGTAGAACAGGAGCTAATTGCGCTTCATTAAGTTGATTTAAATATTCTTGCAATGTTAAGTGGTATTTTTGAGGATAATCGCTGTGAAATTAAAGAAAAAATCAAAACTAATTCAATGGTTTAGGTACAATTTATAAACAGTTTTTAAAAAATAAATACCTAGTTGTCAAAACATTTTTCTGAGCTATTTATAGTCACCGTATATTATTTTAAAACTTCTAGTTTGTCAGTATCAATATTGTAAAATAAAATTAAACACCGTAAATTTGTTAAATAGATAATTATTTATGGAAGACATTACTCTCGTTATAAGTTATTTCTCTTACTTATTGCCAGCTATTGTAGTAGGTTTAATAGCATATTATTTTTTCAAAGGTCATACGGCAAATGAAGAAGGGAGAAGACGCTATTTAATACAAAAAGAAGCTCAAAAAAAGGTATTGCCAATTCGACTGCAAGCATATGAACGACTAACGCTATTGTTGGAGCGTATTGACCCCAACAAATTATTACTAAGAGTAAAACCATACTCTGATGATTTACAAAAATATGAGTCTTTATTAATTCAAAATATTGATAAGGAGTACGAACATAATTTATCTCAGCAAATATATGTAAGTCCAGAATGTTGGAGTTTTATTACTGTAGCTAAAAACGCAACTATTCAAGTTTTAAGACAATCAGGAATGAATAAAAAAGTGGACAATTCAGAAAAATTAAGAGCATTTTTACTAAATCACTTTATGGATGAGGATACACCATCTCACAAAGCTTTGCTATTACTGAAAAAAGAAGTGAGCGAATTATATTAGTTTTCCTTCATCAACTTACTTAAAAAACTTTGGTTTTTATCATCCATTGTATTACTCAATAAAATTATTTGTTTTTTGTAGGTATCAATTTTTAATAATTTATTTAATATTTCTCTGGAGGATGCTCTAAATCTCCAATAGTGGTGTTGACTTGCATTGATCAAATTATAAATAGTTTCATGATCCCATAGGCTTAAATAATCAATAAACTCAAATGCCTTCTCTCTAACTGCATACCCATAAATTGAAGATGAATATTGCTTTAGTTCGTTAGCATATAAATCTTTTTTTTCTTGTTTATAATCTTCTGTAATTAAGGCCATAAACAACCAAACCTGTCGAATATTTTTATCTCTAAAGCCAATAACAGTATCTATTTTATTTAAATAACTAAGTCGATCTCCATAAAAATTTGCGCATAAATTTCCAAGTGCGATCTCTTGAGTTAAATAGGACTTGTCATCTAATAAACTTTCATAATCCGTTTTTAATTCCGTTGGTATTTTATTCATAGACATGGCAATAGCTTGTCGAATGTGTATATTATTTGTTTGGAAAGCCTTTTTATAGAATGGCAATGTTTGTGAAATCGATTCATTTTGAAGTTGATATACAACTTCTTGCCCTAGAAAAACATTTGAAGAACTTAATGCTTTTTCAAAATCAAATGTTTTCGAAGAAATAGAGCGTGGTCTTAAAGACAAAAGATTAAGGTAATCCCTCATAAATTTTGATTTCATTAATGATTTGTATACTTGTTCATATTGAAATTTTGTTTGGTTTATCCAATCATTTTCAAAATCATTTAAATTCATTCCATAAACCAACTCTATTTCGATCAAGAAATCTTTAATTTTTACATTTTGGAATTGATACTTAAACAAATAATTTTTAATTCCTTTTTTAAAAACCTCATCGCCAACTTTTTCTCTGAGAATATGTAATGCCCAAGCACCTTTTTCGTAAAAAGTTATTGAGCTTGCTCCAGGATCGTTTAAGGCCTCTCCTATTCCTTCTTCACTCAGAGATCTTAGTTGTTCCGAAGATTGATATAATTTCCAATAATAATTATCTTCCCCAAAGATTTCTTTTTCTGCTAATAATGCGTAATAACTGGCAAAACCCTCATGCAACCAATGATCTGAATCCGATTTTTCGGTAACTAAATTACCAAACCATTGATGGGCTAACTCATGAGCATTAACATTGATGTAGTTTCTATCATTAAACCCTGTTGAATCGACTATGAAATTATCAGAAAAAAAAGTTGCAGTAGTATTTTCCATTCCTGCATACATAAAATCATGCAAAGGAACTTGTTTATAATTTACCCATGGATATTTAAAGCCAATCTCGCTTTCTAAAAAATTAAAAATTTCCCCAGAAAATCGGTAGGTAGGTTCAAAATGTAAAGAGTCATTTGTAGGATAATACAATTCAATTAGCGTATTTGTTTTTGATTTTATTGTTTTTTTAGAAAAATCTCCAACTGCAAATGCAACCAAATAACTAGAAATCGGCTTAGTCATTTTATATTCCCATGTGCTAAATTTTTCATTTTTAGTGACTGATTTCAAAATGCCGTTTGCAACTATTTTTTTTTCGGATGGAATTATATAACTTATATTAAACTCTATTTTATCGTTCATATCGTTGATACTAGGTAACCAGTTAGAGGTATATTTACCTTGGCCTTGTGTCCATATCTGATTTTTAAAAAAGTATAAGGCTTTTTTTGGAATAGCCTCGTAACTAAAACAAATTTTGTAAGTTTTATTTACTTTAAAATCAGCGAATAACCATATTTTTTTATTTTTTGAAACTATTTTAATTTGAGAATTAAAATTTTTAGTATTTAATAAATAAATATTGGGTGCATCCAGATAAATAGAATCACATTTTTTTAAAATTTTAAAAGTGTAAGAGGCAGTAGCTTTAACTTTTTTTTCAGCAAATATTGGTTGTACCGTTGCCTTAACGTCTATAAAATCAACTTTTTCTATTTGTTGAGAATAAGAAGTGTGAAAACTAATTATGAAGAACAAGAAGCTAAAAAAAACTTTATTGTAGATAAATAATGTTACAAATTCAATCCAATGATTAGATTTCATAAAAAAGGTTATTTCTGACTTAAAAATAACCTTTTAATATAAGTTCCAATAATTTAATTAATCAATTATTATTTTCTTGGTTCCAGTGCCTTTTTTGTTATCAATATTAACAAAATAGATGCCGGAAGAAAGGTTAGATAAATCAAACTTAGTATTCGACATCTCTGAACTAGAATTAAAATAATAAGATTTGATTAAACTTCCATCTATAGAATGCACCGTAACTCTTGTACTACCATCGAAACTATCAGTGTAAATATTAAAAAACCCGTTTGATGGATTTGGATAGATAGAAACATTAAAAATTAATTCATTAGTAGAATTAATTCCTAAATAATTTCCATAAACAATGGGCTGACTACTGTAGTTAATTATTTGACCATCTACGTAATAGACAGGATTATAACCATCGTTACAATCTGAGCAAGTAACACCAGATACGCATTCCGAATTATTTGGGTGACAAAAATCTTCATAAGTAGGATGAAAACGATAGTCTATATCAATAGAGGTTCCGATGTAGGGTGTTAAATCGTAAATATTTGGTGGTGCAATAGCCCCAGGACACCAGCCGGCTCTGTCATACTGCCAAGTTCCTTGCTGTCCAGTGCAATTGTCGGGATTAGGATTACAATCGTTCCATAAATGTTGAATAAAAGTTTGTTCACCATCTACATCAATAAAATGATAGGCATTAAAAAATTCTGCAGCATTTCCAGTAT
>TARA_B110000444_G_scaffold45720_1_pt1 | contig 20722 bp, 21 predicted proteins | sample TARA_B110000444 | Tara Oceans TARA_B110000444 (sample SAMEA4398370) | marine metagenome | biome: Polar Biome; feature: [SRF] surface water layer (ENVO:00010504); material: water (ENVO:00002006), including particulate matter (ENVO:01000060) such as... | depth 5 m | reverse complement strand
ATATATAAAAGTAGTGAGCGAATTGATAAGAAAAATAGAGAGTCTTACGGTGATCTACAGGGCTCGATTCCAACATTTTTTGTTTACCCCACTATTTATTTTGAAGGAAAAACATGGAACGCTGACATATTTGATGCGTCATATCGAAATGACAATAGACTTCCTTTAGCTTTTCAGGCGGCAGTATTCAATGATTTAGGCCCTATATGGGCGCCTCATTATCGCCAGATGATGTATGAAGGGTATGTCCAAACATCTTCTGCTGAGCAAAAAAATGCGAAAACTGCCTATGATACTGCTTACAATGATGTTTTTCGTGCTTTTAAGTTTTTCTTGAAAGAAAATACAGAAGGGCCATTTATCGTTGCGGGCCATAGTCAAGGTACTGGACATTTAAAGCGGTTGATTAAGGAGTACTTAATGGTAAATCGTGAGCTTAGAAATAGAATGCTAGTAGCCTTTCTTGTTGGTGGGTGGGTCGGAATTGAAGAGATGGGTGATTTGCCAATTTGTGATGATCCTACGGATATAAATTGCTGGATGTCTTGGAGGAGTTGTGGTAAAGATTTTAAGCGTAAACCATATGGTGATCATATTGGTGTGGTAAACCCTCTGACGTGGAGCTCAAATGTCTCTGCTGCAAAACGTAGACTTCATAAAGGGGCGATGTATCCAAATGGCAAGAGGATTTTACGCAGGGGCTTAGTCTCTAAAATTGATGATGGATTATTACGAATTCAAAAACTTAAAGGCCCTGTGGGGTGGTTCTTTATTTGGGAGGATTACCATAGGGCAGATTATAATTTATTCTGGTTTAATATTCGGGAAAATATATACCGCAGGGCAAGAAAAATTGAGCGAACAGAATATTAATTCTTTTACAAGATTAGATCTTTCAAACACATATTTAAGTGCTAAACTACGTGTTGTATCATGTCTGCGTTTAAATGTACATTTGCATCCCTCGGGCAATTAGCTCAGTTGGTTTAGAGCATCGCCTTGACAGGGCGGGGGTCACAGGTTCGAATCCTGTATTGCCCACGAAAATAAAAGCCCACTCATTTGAGTGGGCTTTTATTTTTTAAATCCAATCCAATTGTTTGACTGTCATGTCAGTTTGAACATTACCAGTATGTGATGTTGTCTTTGGTTCAAATAATAGGTTAAATACGATTTCTCCGTTAGTATGGGGCCTATGCTCTATTCCTTTTGGAATAATTAAAATTTCTCCTTTTTTTATCTCGACTGTTCTTCCATCTCTAAAATCAATTAAAAGTGTTCCTTTAAAAACCATAAAAAGTTCATCCTCATTTTCATGACTATGCCAAACAAAATCATCTTTAAGTTTACAGATCTTTACCTGCTGATTATTAAGTTCACCGATAATTTTAGGAGTCCATTCTTCATTGAATAATGAAAACTTATTCATTATGTTAATGGGTTCAATTTTTTTCATAATTCAAGATTTGGTAGTAACTTTTAAAGAAGCAGAAACTAAGGACTTTAAGGTCTAATAAAAAACCCATCTTAAGAAGCGGTAGTTTCATGTCGATAAGATTAAACTTTTATTAGTTTTTACGCTTATTATAATTGAAAATGTCGACCATAAAGAAAAGTTTAAATGTAGTTTGGCTCAAAAGAGATCTGCGTACCAGTGATCATGCTGGTTTTTATGGTGCGGAAAAATTAGGTGAAGACTACATAGTTGTTTATTTATTTGAGCCCAAACAGATTAACTATCCCGATTATAGTTCTAGACATCAGCATTTTATCTTTAATTCTATTATTGAAATGAATAAAAATCTGATTTCATTCAATAGAAAGGTCCATATTTTTCATGCTGATGCGGATGTTTTTTTTGAGTTCTTATCAGAAAAATATGAGGTAGACACGGTTTTTTCTTATCAGGAAAGTGGGATAAAAACCACTTGGGATAGAGATAAAAAAATTGCCGAATTATTTATTGAGAAGTCGATTAAATGGAGAGAGTTCCAAAGTCAGTCAGTTAAAAGGGGTATCACCAATAGAAAAGGTTGGGATAAGCACTGGTTTGAATATGCAAATTCAAAGATTATTTCCAATCAATTCACGAAAAATGAATTTGATTTAGCGACTACACCATTTGATTTTGATATCGAAGAGTTTTCATTTCTTAGAACTTATCCCAACCAATTTCAACCTGCGGGGGAGCAATATGCATGGAGATATTTGGACTCTTTCATCCAAAATCGGGCTAAGGAATATAATAAGAACATATCTAAACCAGAAAAAAGTAGATATTCTTGTGGTAGAATTTCGACATACCTCTCTTGGGGAAACATTACCTCAAAACAAATCTTTCAGCGTGTCAAAACGGCTCAAGAATATCAAATGAATAAGAGAAATTTTGATTCTTTTCTTACGAGATTAAAATGGCGTTCACACTTTATTCAAAAGTTTGAAGTGGATTGTTCCTATGAAGAAATTTGTATTAATAATGGATATGAGCAAATGAATTATCCGAATAACGATTTTTTATTGGATCAATGGAAAAGGGGGCAAACAGGATTTCCATTAGTTGATGCATGCATGCGCTGTTTAATTGATAATGGATGGCTTAATTTTAGAATGCGTGCTATGCTGGTTTCTTTTTTATGCCATTATCTGGAGCAAGATTGGCGCAGAGGAGTTTATCATTTAGCCCAACTATTTCTAGATTACGAGCCAGGTATTCATTATCCTCAGTTTCAAATGCAAGCTGGGGTAACCGGTATAAATGCGATCAGAGTATATAATCCCGTGAAACAATCAAAGGAGAAAGATTTAGATGGGAATTTTATAAGGAAATGGGTTCCAGAATTATCAAAAATCGATAGTGCATTTATTCATGAACCATGGAAACTTACCGAGATTGATTTGATTGATAATAGTATTCCTGAGATATACAGATCACCCATAATTTCATATGAATTATCCACGACTCAAGTGAAAAAACAACTTTGGGAGCTTAGGAAAAATGATATGGTAAAAAAAGAATCAAAAAGACTTTTAAAAATTCATGTTCGACAAAAAAAGAATAAAATTGTTTAGAACTTAATCACATTCCAAATATTGAAAAAATGACCGACTCTTCTGTTTTACACAAAGCAAACACACGTGGGAGCCAAGACCATGGATGGTTAAAGGTTAACCATACATTTAGCTTTGCTAATTATCATAATCCAAATAGAATGCATTTTGGCGTTCTTAGAGTATTAAACGATGACTCTATCGCCGGGGGCAAGGGATTTGGAACACATCCACATGATAATATGGAGATTATAACAATACCTCTGGAAGGTGCCCTGGCACACAAGGATAATATGGGCAATGGAACGATTATTAAAAACGGAGATGTCCAAGTAATGAGTGCAGGGACAGGAATCACTCACAGTGAATTTAATTCAAATGAGGATCACGCCGTGAAAGTGTTGCAAATTTGGCTGTTTCCAAATAAGAAGAATGTGACTCCCCGTTATGATCAACTTTCGCTCGAGGAAATTGAGGTTAAAAATGAATTTTATCAGATTTTATCTCCCAATAAAAATGATCAGGGTGTATGGATTCATCAAAATTCATGGTTCAGTATGGCTGAATTTGATATCGATAAAGAAGTTAATTACAATTTGAATGTAGCCTCTAATGGTATATATATTTTCATCATTGAAGGTCGAGCTGAAGTAGGAAAAGAATTGTTAGAAAAGAGAGATGGATTCGGCATCTGGAATACTGAGAATATCAATATATCTGCATCTAAGGGCACCAAAATCCTTTTAATGGAAGTTCCGATGGATATAAGTAAGCTGGCTTAAACTTAGAATTTTTTTAGTGCTTTTTAAGGAATTGAATTCAATTTTTTTTCTTTAACTTCTCTATGTTACTGGATAAAATATGGATTCTAAGAAAAACGAAATACTTAAAATCATACTTCCCTTTATTTTTATTTTTTGGGATGCAGTAAGGTAAATGATGATTGTAATATTTCACAATATCCAAATGCCCCTAGTGTGGAGTGGTTTTCTTAAGTTGAAGGGTAATAGTAGCAGCAGACAATGGCCAACTGGGATTTTTTAAGATTGAACCGTTTTAAATACTCATATGATTTTATTTATGTCCTCGCTGTGCTTTGTATCATTGTTATATGAATGAGCCTAAAATAATTCACGCTATCTCTGGCCCTAGAAATATTAGCACGGCTTTGATGTATTCCTTTGCTCAAAGACCTAATTGTGTTGTTATTGATGAACCATTCTATGCTTCATTTTTGAAAAGAACAGGATTAAAGCATCCAGGTCGAGAGGAGACTTTAAACTCTTATCCAAATAGTCCAGATGGAGCTATAGAGCGAATTCATGAATTTCTCTGTTCATCAGGCACGCAAGAGATATATTTAAAAAATATGGCTCAACATATGATAGATGTTCCTTGGCAATGGGCTTCAAATGCAGTTCATATTTTTTGGATACGACACCCTCGAAAAGTAATAAGGTCATTTGCTAAGGTCCTTCCTGATTTAACCATTTCAGATATTGGGATTGTTGAGCAAATCGATCAATGGAGAAGTATTCAAAATTTACCCGGTCGAAAAATAATTGTTGACAGTGATGAAATGCTCTCAGCCCCAAATAAGACTTTCCCATCTATATGCGATGCTTTGGGGATACCATTTTATCCCGAAATGCTTTCTTGGCCGAGAGGAGAAAAAGTATATGATGGGACATGGTGGCCTCATTGGTATTCAAATGTCCACAAGACTGCTGCTTTTGGAAAAGGTACTGAATTAGGTCCGTCTTTAAGTCCTAAATATTCCGATATTGAAATAAAGGCTATACCATTCTATAATGAGCTGTATCGTGATCGCATTATCTTTAAGCGATGAAGAAAATAATTGAGGTCAGCAGGTTTTTAGAATTCAATTTCTCATTATGAGTTGAGCAGTTTTCTTTTCCATTACTTTTATTAAATAAATAAATTCACATGCTTCAAAAATATGATGACCGGAATGCTTCAATAAAAGTTTGGATTAAGGACAAACTGGTGGATAGAAAGAACGCAATGGTTTCTGTTTTTGATTCATCTGTTCAAGGTGGAGATGCAGTTTGGGAGGGTATTCGGGTATATAGACAAGGAGTCTTTTGCCTTGACCGCCACTTAGATAGATTAGAAGACTCTGCGAGAGCTATGGCTTTTTCAGATATTCCTTCTCGTGAATTTATCAAAAATGCAATTTTTGAAACGTTGCGGGTTAATCAAATGACAGATGATGTTCATATTCGATTAACCCTATCAAGGGGAGAAAAGATAACATCCGGTATGGATCCACGACTAAACTCTTACGGATCTACTTTAATCGTACTGGCAGAGTGGAAGCCTCCTGTTTACGATAACGATAAGGGTATAAAAATAATCACTTCTTCAATTCGAAGAAATAGTCCCATGAATTTAGATTCTAAAATTCATCATAACAATTTAATTAATAATATTCTAGCAAAGATTCAAGCAAATCATGCCGGAGCAGATGACGCTTTGATGCTTGATAATTATGGATTTATATCAGAGATGAATGGAACAAATATTTTTATTGTCAAGGATAATGTTCTTCATACGCCGCATCCAGACGCTTGTCTTCATGGAATAACGCGTGCACTGATTATTGAGACAGCCAAAGATTTAAATATTGATGTCAGAGAAAGAAATATTAGCTTGACAGAATTATACTCAGCGGATGAAGCTTTTGGAACAGGCTCAATGGGTGAATTAACCCCAATATATGAAGTTGATGGGCGCACAATATATGATCGGAGAAAAAATCATATAACTTCTATTTTATCTGATGCTTTTCACAAGCTCGCAGTAAATTATTGCACTAAATTTTAACTATGAAAAAACTCTTGTTGCCTCCACCGAGTCGTATTGGAAAGTCTATTTTTCAAGAATTAATATATTTTTTGTTTCGTTTTCATGTTGGCTATACCATGGCAATTGATGCGGGCCTTGGAAAGATAAAAGACTTTCCTGTTTCTCAAAAATTCATTGATAGTTTAACTAAAGCTGGATGGGTTTTTCCTGAATTTTTAGCAATTATTGCTGGTTGGGGAGAAGTCATTGGTGGAGCGCTTATTGCTCTTGGACTGTTTGGGAGAATAGGAGGGATTGTAGTTGCAATAATAATGATTGTAGCTGCCTTTATAAAACATGATACTATGTTTTTAATCCAAATGGATACCGCGCAACTTTATCTTTTTTGCGCAGTTCTTGTTTCAGTTTTTGGGAACGGAAGATTTTCATTGGACTTTTTACTTTTTAAGAAATAAAACCCGATTTTCATTAAAAAAGTTAACTAAACTCTATCTAAAGAAGAGTTTCTTCTTCACTAAGAATAACGCTTCGAATGGAATCAATTTGACCTCTTAATTTATTCAAATATTGATCCCTTTTCCCCATTGCAACTGGACCTACCAGTATGGATCTTTTTAGAAAATTATCTAGCCAGTTTTTGGTCTGTTTATTGAAAGCTACGTTACTAGTTTCAATAAAATTGAATGTGTTGAAGCTTAAAAAAGTATGTGAATTATTTTCACTTCTTATGTGAACAGCATTATTTCCTACGGACAATTCACTTATGTACCAATGAAAATCTGCACCCGTAGGCTCTCCTGTAATGGGGTTTATTTTTTTCCCAGTATCTGATTGGATTCGCATAACCTCGAGTAACTCTTCGAGTTCGTTGAGTATGTCTAATGCATCTTTTTGTTTATTTATCGTCCCAGTTTCCCAGCAATATTGTAATTGTTTGAGAGTTGCAACATAACTTGTAGTTGTCCATATTTCTGTCGATGGTATCCGAGAATAGCTTCGCATAATATCTAAATCTCGTTTATTTCTATCCTCAGTTATTTCGTAATCGTCATAAGTTAAATCTACCATTTCAGTTAGACCCAAGATGCTCTTTCCCCAGTAAAAAGATTTTAGCCTTAAAAGCGAAGGGTATTGATAAATATAAAATAGAGGGAAATCTAAGGCGAAGTAATACATATGTGAATCATTGCCGTAATGTTCAAATCGAAGCATTCTATCCATGATTCTCTTTGAATGGGCTTCATAGTCATCAATTCCTTCAATAGGCATTCCAGCATCAAAATCTACACGCTTTAAGGCATCTATACCAACACTGTCTAATGAAAGGCCAAAATGATCAGCAAGTCTAAAAGACTCTTCATATGTCAATGCTGTTTCCCCTCTTAGCCGTCTATATGTAGAGTCATTGCCAATTCCTAAAACTACGCTCAAAGTTTCAACAGCATTGAGGTGTTCAGGTATCCTCTGCTGGACTAATTTGAGGAATTCGACTTGCTTGTTAAACATTGAATGATTTTGGAAAGGAGGATATATTATTTAGAACTAGTATAAATATATAAATTTATTGGTCTGTTAAGTTTTGTAATGGAAAAATTAAACAATTCATGAAATATTTTTTCGTTTCTATTATCAAAAGTAAAATGCTCAAGGATTAGTTTTTTCTCTATGCTTTACTTTTCTCTGAGGTTAAAACTTTAGTCTGAAGTATAGGTTTTTAAAAAGCAGGTAGTAAAAATTAATCAAAGGACTTTTAAATAATTTTTTATAAAATCATTCCTGCTGCAACGGTCGATCCAGTGGCATTATCTATCAATATAAATGATCCAGTCACTCGATTCTTAGAATAAGCATCATGAACTATAACTTTCGTTGATTTTAAACTTATCTGAGCAATTTCATTTGAACATAATGGCCCTTTGGAAGTTTCAAAATCCAAGGTTTGAACATTTAAAAGACCCTTAATGTCAGTTATCATAGAATTGGTTTCATTCGTTCCTTGACGCAGAATATATTTCGATCCTAACCGTTGTGGTTTATTGTCTAGCCAACAAATTGTTGCATTTAATTTTGCCTCCATTGATGGAGCATCGCCACTGCAGATTATGTCTCCTCTGCTTATATCAATATCACCCTCAAGTGATATAGCAATACTATCTCCTGTTAATGCCTTTTCTAGAGATAAGTCACCTCGAAATATTCCCTTTACGACACTAGATTTATTTGATGGGTAGACGGTAACCAAATCACCTAATGATACTTTTCCAGAAGCTATCCTCCCTGAATAACCGCGATAGTCATGGTATTCACTGGAATGAGGCCTTATTACGTTTTGAATTGGCATCCTAAACGAATTTGTTATTGTGGAATTATGAATTTCTACTGTTTCCAGATGATTCAATAAAGTGGGGCCACTATACCAAGGCATATTCTCACTTGGGTCAACAATATTATCACCCAAAAGAGCTGATATAGGAATAAATTCAACATCTCTTAGACTACAGGAACTTTTCACAGCTTCAAAATCTGATACTATTTGATCATAGCATTTTTGATCAAAATCAACTAAATCCATCTTATTGATGCAAACCATAATAGAGGGGATTCCCAATAAACCCGCGATGAAACTATGCCTTCGTGTTTGTTCAACAACTCCCTGACGTGCATCTATCAATATCAGTCCAGCATCTGCAGTTGACGCTCCCGTGACCATATTGCGGGTATATTGAATATGCCCTGGTGTGTCAGCAATTATGAACTTTCGAGCTGGAGTTGAAAAGTATCTGTAGGCAACATCGATTGTGATTCCCTGCTCTCTTTCATCCTTTAGGCCGTCACTAAGAAGACTAAAGTCAATTTTATCAAGTCCTTTTCTTCTACTCGTTCTTTCTACTGACTCCATTTGATCTATATACACACTCTTTGAATCATATAATAGCCGTCCAATAAGTGTAGATTTTCCATCATCTACTGAACCTGCAGTAGTAAATCTCAATAAATTCATAGTTTAAATCGTAATCTAATTATTAGAAATATCCTTCTTTTTTTCTGTCCTCCATTGAGTTCTCGCTTCTCTTATCATCCTCTCGATTTCCTCGTTCTGTCTGTCTTGAGGTTTCAATCTCATGAATAACATCATCTAACTCAGTAGCTTCAGATTCTATTCCGCCCGTAATAGTTATATCGCCAAGGGTTCTAAACCTAACCATTTTTTCTTGAGGCACTTCTGAAGGTTTAAGATTTATAAACGAACTGACAGGAAGCCATGAATCACTCCGCCAAATAACATTTCTTTTTCGAGCAAAATATAGCTCCGGCAATTCAATTTTTTCTCTTCTGATGTAATGCCAAATATCCATTTCGGTCCAATTTGAAATTGGAAATACTCTAAAATGCTCTCCGGGTAGTTTTTTCCCATTAAAAAGGTTCCATAATTCTGGGCGTTGGTTTTTAGGATCCCATTGTCCAAAATCATCGCGGTGACTAAAGAAGCGTTCTTTTGCCCTTGCTTTTTCCTCATCTCTTCTTGCCCCCCCCATTAGGCAGTCAAATTTATTTTTTTCTATGGTTTCAAGAAGGGTAATTGTTTGCAATCTATTGCGATTGGCCATCGAACCAGATTCTTCTTGCACACTTCCGCTATCAATGGATTCTTGAACTAGCCCAACTACGAGTTGTGTTTTCATTTTTTTTACAAATTCATCACGGAATTCAATAGCTTCAGGAAAATTATGTCCAGTATCAACATGAACTAAGGGAAAAGGTATATTGGCAGGAAAAAATGCTTTTCTTGCCAAATGGCTCATCACTATTGAATCTTTTCCTCCAGAAAAAAGGATTCCGGGATTTTCAAACTGAGCATATACTTCTCGAATTATAAACATCGCTTCCGATTCTAATTCGTCTAAATGGTCATACATGGTATTGAGATATAAAAGAAATAATTTTTTTTGCACAAACTTTGAGATCCATGGTATCAGTCTCAACTTTTATTGTCGGATTTATGGGGGCTTCAAAAGGAGAAGAAATTCCTGTAAAATTTGAAATAATTCCCTGACGGGCTTTTGAATAAAGGCCCTTTACATCTCTTGACTCGCAGATGCTTAGAGGACAATCAACAAATATTTCAATAAACCTGTTTTCCCCAATTATTTTTGATGCTTTAAGGCGGTCAGAATGGAATGGGCTCACAAAAGCTGATAAAACAATCAGACCTGCATCAGCCATAAGGTTGGCTACATGAGCTACGCGTCTTATATTTTCCTTTCGGTCAATATTACTGAATCCAAGATCACTATTAATGCCATGTCTTAGGTTGTCACCATCTAGAAGAAAAGTATGTTTTTGATTTTGGTATAATTGAGTTTCTACTTCATTTGCTAATGTACTTTTACCACTTCCACTAAGCCCGGTAAACCATAATACCAGACCTTTCTGATTCATCATATTTTCACGAGATAAAACATCAATTTCATATACTTGCTTAACAATATTTGGGGATGATTTCATGTCAATTTTGAAATAAGATTAGGAGATAAATCTAATTAGAGGAGTTAAAATATAAATGCTATAAATAATAGTCACAGGGCTTTTTTCAAAAGAAAAAAGTTTGAGGGTGGCAAATAAATAGGTCATAAGTAAAATTTATGTTTTCTATTCCGGAGCATGCAAATATACTAATTCCGACTAAATTAGTAGGGTTTCATTTTATTGCTGGAAATTCAATCAACTTGAACCAATGTGAAAAAACGGTTAATTTCACACCATGTTCAAAAACCCTTTTCGAATTTCAGATTTATGGATACTCATAGGTTTTCTATGCGTATATACTGCTATTTTTGACGCCAAGCTAGACGTCGGTGGAGATAATGCCGGGTATTTTATTCTTGGCCAATCGTTACATACCGGTCAAGGCTATTCAGATTTACACCTTCCAGGCGCAACAACAGCCAATCATTTTCCTCCAGGTTATCCCGCTATTATTTCGATGTTAATGATTTTTTCTGATGATTTTACGTTTTTAAAAATCATTAATGGATTTTTCTTTTTTTTCTCGCTATTAATGCTTCATCGAATATTCGAGAGTATGACTAAAAGTAAATCATTAGCATGGATGACTTTGGGATTCACTCTGGTGAATGGGCATTTATTGCGGTCATCAACAATTATGATGAGTGAAATGTCATTCCTATTTTTTTCTTTGGCTTCTCTGAGTTGTTTGTTAAAATGGAATGATCAAGAAATTCCTTTTTGGAAGTCAAAATGGTTTTTTTCTTTGGTTATCCTTTGCACTATTTCATATCATATTCGGACGGCAGGATTGGCTTTAATAGCGGGGGTGGTTCTTTACATGTTATTTGAAAAGAAGTTGAAGGGAGTAATCGCTTTCGGAGCTGGGTTTATTATTTTATCTCTTCCTTGGTTTCTCAGGGGTAAAGCCTTAGGTGGTAATTCTTATCTAACGCAGTTGGTTCAGGTCAATCCTTACAGGCCGGAAGAGGGTATACTTGGTTTTTCAGGTTGGATAGATAGAATACTAGAAAACTTTTTTAGATACTTGAACCAAGAGATACCTAATGGGTTATTTCCAAATTTTCAAATTATTTACAGTTCTGAAGAGCCTCAAGGTTATTTTATTTATGGTTTAATTATTGTAATTCTAATAACTGTAGGTACTATTAAAATGCCTAAGCTCAAAATGATGTGGTTTGGATATCTGTTAGCTTCAATATTTATTTTGTTGTTATGGCCATCAGTTTGGTTTGGTGTTCGATTTATGCTTCCACTGATTCCTTTTTTGCTTTTGGCCACAGTAGTCGGATTATCAATTTCGTTGAACTGGATTCAGTTAAAATTTTTTGGATCTATAAGACTCCAAAGTATTTACTTAATTGCCCTAGTTGGCTTTATGCCTTTATCCTTTTTAGGAAACATGAGAGCCGATAGTCAGGCCGAATTGCCTGTTGAATATGCAAATTATTTTAATGTCAGTCGTTATGTGCGTAATAGCATTCCTGAAAGTTCAATTATCTGTACTGTTAAGCCTTCACTTTTTTATTTATATTCTTCTAAAACAAGCTCTAGAATTCCATCCTTAATTGATAAAGAAGACTTTATTCTTCGTCTAGAAGAATTAGGAATAACCCATGTAGTTGTTGATCAGCTAGGTTATTCTTCTGTTGGTAGATACCTGCTTCCAGTAATTCAAGAATTCCCTGAGCGTTTTAATCTTATCCTGCAATTACCTAATCCAGACACATATTTGTTAGAATTTAATCCAAAAAAAGAAGACCTCTAGCTCAGGGAATGTTTGTCCATCGGACTTGTTGATTCTCTCCTGTAGCCCCTCTAAAGACAGCCATATAAGATCCTGCTGGTATTCCTTGAGGAGTAACAATGGACTTAACATTTTCATATTTTTGAATTATCCTTCCTAATGCATCAATAATATATAGATCACCGTTTCCGGGTGTTTGAATCTGTGTATTGTTGTTACTTGGATTTGGATAAACCTTCAAGGATTTTATTGATGAGGATTCAAGGTTATTTATTGTAAAGCTTAGATTTAAATTATCGATATAAACATTGTTACCACCACCGTTCGACATTTCAAATTTTATCATTATTGAATTGGCAGAGCTAAGGCTGTTAAGGTTTAGAGTGGTTTCTATCCAATCATTATTCCCAGGCACATAGGGGCTGCTCGGATATAGATTGGAAATCCCAAGTTGGAAAGTAGGAAGGACTTTTCTAAGTGTCCAACTATTTCCACAATCGGTGCTTGTAGAGATACTTAATTTATCAGTATTATTTGTTTGTTTTCGAGCAAAAGCATGATTGAATTTTAATTGAAGCGCACTAGGATTGTTCAATGTTATTGGTCCAGCAATGAGAGCATCCCCTGCGCCGCCGGTAGGAACATTAAAATTTTCTAGATAATACGAATATAAACCCTGTTTTGAAGCTATTGATGTTCGATTCCACTTTATATTATCGCCATTATCCAATCTGGTCCAAATGTCATTAGGTAATGACTTTTCCATTGTCGCAGAAAACAGAGGGGAATATGTTACTCCTCCTTGAGGTCGAACGGTTATAAGTTCAGAGTATTGTTTTGTGCTCTGCCCATGAGAGTTTTGTATTTCAAGTTTAACATCATAAAGGCCTGGGCTATTAAATGTTAAAAGCGGGCTTCCAATAATCACATGCTGCTGATTCCCATTGTTCTGATCAGAAATGGTGTAATGAAAACTTGGAGGTAACTGGTATGCGCAATTCTCAGTTATCTGAATTTGCTCTCCAGAGCAGATTAATGTTTTGTTAACTAGGAAATCTGCTACTGGATCACAATTAAATGTTGCAGATTGATTTATTCCTGTGACGAAATGATTCGATGCAGTTGTTAAACTACCTCTGAGGTTAAAGACGTTTAGAACGGCTTTGGTCCTTTGTTTTTGATTTTGAGTAAAAGTGTTCATGCAATCGTCATCTGTGTAGTCCATATAATTCTCAATCATATCCGGTAGATCTGGATTATCATTCGAGCATGTATTTTGATTGCTACTGCATCCAGCGCTTGAGGTTGTAACAGGAGGAGTGTCGAAACAATTATCTCCGCTACTGCATCCACCTTGGAAGGTGTGGTATAAATTTAAGTAGTGCCCTACTTCATGGGTAAGAGTCCTATGACGATCAGCTTGAGCAGTTCCTACACTCCCAAAGTTTTGATGTCGGATAACAATTCCATCAGAAGTGCCAGGAATATTATTGTAAGGGAATGCTGCATAACCTAGAACAATTCCAGGGCCGGTAACTCCAGAAAGATTAATGCTTCTGACCACCCAAATATTTAAATATTTTTTATTATCCCAACCAATTAGTGATTTTACATTATTATTTGCAGCTAATGATAAATTACTTTGAGTTCGGGTAATTCCATTTGTACATTTTCCGTTTGGATCTTTTTTAGCAAGTCTAAATTCAACTTCCAGATCTGCTGCTACGGACTTAAATATGTTTCTAAGATTCGAAGTGTCAGGATTTGTTCTTCGGGAATCTTCGTTTAAGATGGTTATCGCATCATAGACCTGTGCATTCTCAATGTTATCGTTTTGATTGGAATAAATAATGTGAACGACCACCGGTATTATATGTAGCTGCTCAGCAGTGGAGACGGAATTAGATGCTAAATAAGTTTCGATCAATCTTTCTGTTTCAAATAACTTTTCTTGTCTTTCAGGATCCCTGGATATTTCATCAGCTAAATTTTCATCGGTCCCGCAGGGTAAAATATTTTGAGCAGAAACATAAAAAAAATGTGAATGAAAAACGATGCAGACTAGTGATATAAAGAGTTTGGATGAGTTCATGAAAATCTTATTTAGATCATCTGCAAGTTACTTTATTTAAAGTGGTTGTATTAGGCTTGGCATATTGACATAATTATGTCTATCTTCGCAGCCCCAAAAATATCGCTCAATAGTGGATACGCTTAGTTATAAAACAATTTCTGCCAATAAGGCAACCGCGGAAAAATCGTGGATTATCATCGATTGCAATGGTAAATCACTAGGACGTGTGGCTTCTTTAATAGCCATTCGCCTCCGAGGAAAGCACAAAACAAATTTTACTCCCCATGCTGATTGTGGAGATAATGTCGTTGTGATAAACGCGTCAAAAGTAACCATGTCAGGCTCCAAAATGGATACAAAACAATATGTTCGGTACACAGGTTATCCTTCCGGACAACGGTTTAGTACTCCAGCTCAAGAGATGGCTAAAGTGCCTGAGCGTGTTTTGGAGCATGCTGTTCGTGGGATGCTACCTAAGAATAGATTAGGGCGCGCATTGTTTAGAAACATGCATGTTTTTGCAAGTGACGAACATACTCATGATGCTCAACAACCAACTATAATTAACGCATAAGTTTAATTTTATGTCAACAACTCACGCAATTGGCCGTCGAAAAACATCTGTAGCTCGAGTCTATTTGAAAAAAGGTAAAGGAAATGTCTCTGTTAATAATCGAGACTTGACTAATTACTTTGCTACCACAATGCTACGATACAAGGTTAATCAACCATTTGCATTGACTGATACGGCAGGTCAATATGATGTAAAAGTTAGTGTAGTTGGTGGCGGCGTAACAGGACAAGCTGAGGCAATTCGTTTAGGCATATCGAGAGCTTTGGTTTCTATTAATCCAGACTTTAGACTAACATTAAAACCTGACGGTCTTATGACCAGAGACCCTCGTATGGTTGAACGTAAGAAATTTGGTCAAAAGAAAGCTCGTAAACGTTTCCAATTCTCTAAGCGTTAATTCGCTCAGAGCTTTTGGTTTAGTATCCAAACTATTTAGACCGCACTGCGCTACTATCTAGTTGTTTTTAGTGAATGTAAACCCAATAAAAATGGCAAATATGCCCGAAATTCAAAAATTACTTGACGCAGGAGTCCACTTTGGCCACCTCACACGAAAATGGAATCCCAACATGGCACCATATATATTCATGGAGCGAAATGGTATTCACATTATCGATTTGCAAAAGACTCAAATTAAAATGCGTATTGCTGCGGATGCCCTAGCTAAAATTGCTGGGTCTGGCAGAAAAATACTTTTTGTCGCGACAAAAAAACAAGGAAAAGAAATTGTAGCTGAAGTAGCTAAATCTTTAAACATGCCTTTTATCACGGAGCGTTGGCCTGGTGGCATGCTTACAAATTTTGTCACTATACGTAAGGCAATTAAAAAGATGACTAATATTGATAAAATGAAAGAGGATGGTCGGTTTATGACTCTTTCAAAGCGTGAGCGTCTTCAAGTAGATCGTCAGCGTGCAAAATTAGAGAAAAATTTAGGTTCGATTTCTGATATGAGTCGTCTCCCGGCCGCCTTGTTTGTGGTTGATATTTTGAGAGAGCACATTGCTGTGGAAGAAGCTCGCAATCTTGGAATACCTGTTTTTGCTTTAGTAGACACTAACTCTAACCCTCAGTTGGTCGATTATGTTATTCCTTCAAATGATGATGCCCAGAAATCAATCTCCTTGATAATGGATTATATATCAGTTGGAATTAAAGATGCCTTGGCTCAGCGCAAAGTAGAAAAAGAAAAGGCTGGTCAAGAGAAATTAGAAAAAGCGACTGCTAAAGTTGCCGAGCAAGAAAAAACAGAGATTACTCCTTCAAAGGAAGCTGAATAAAAGAATTGAAAAGGATTTGCTTTTCAACCCGTAAGAATTAATTATAGAACGAATAAATCATGGCAATTACTGCTGCAGATGTTAATAAGCTCCGCAAAACAACGGGAGCAGGTATGATGGACTGTAAAAATGCATTGACCGAGGCAAATGGGAATTTTGAAGAGGCAATTGATGTTCTTCGTAAACGTGGTCAAAAAGTAGCTGCTAAACGTGCGGACAGGCAGGCTACAGAAGGTGCTGTAATTTCATTAACAAGTCCAGATGCAAAAAATGGTATAATTATCAGTTTAAATTGCGAAACAGATTTTGTTGCTAAAAATGAAGGGTTTGTTGAGTTGGCAAATAACTTCGCAAAGGTTGCTTTATTAGGCTTTCCCTCAGATCTTAATGCATTGCTGTCTCTAGAGTTCGAACCAGGGTTATCAGTTTCAGATAAATTGTCAGAACAAACTGGTGTGATTGGCGAAAAATTAGAACTTGCTTCTTTTGAAAAGCTAAGTGGCGATTGTGTCTCAAGCTATATTCATGCTGGGAATAAATTAGCAACTCTTGCATCACTTAATGTAGATTCAAAGGAAGCTGCTAAGAATGTTGCTATGCAGGTTGCGGCTATGAATCCTGTAGCGCTGGATAAAGATTCCGTACCGTCAGATTTAATAGACAGAGAGCTTGAGGTTGCGCGAGATCAAGTTCGTCAAGAGGGTAAGCCAGAAGAAATGATTGATAGAATTGCGCAGGGTAAATTGGGCAAATTTTTTAAAGAAAACACCCTTACAGGCCAAGCTTATATAAAAGATAGTAAGCAGACGGTTGAGGCTTATGTAAAAGCCATTGAAGAAGGAGCTAAGGTAACAGGCTACAAAAGAGTAGGTCTTGGTGTTTAAATGACTCTAAAGCCTTAAGAAATTTAGAATCGCGCACCTAAGAAATTAGTTCCGCGGTCTTTTCATATAAAATGAGTCCATTTCAATCCTATCTTTGAGTGAATATCATATTATGAAATACAATCGAATACTTCTTAAACTAAGTGGTGAAGCCTTGATGGGAGATAAACCTTTTGGATTAGATACGGAAAGGCTAGCGGAATATGCAGAGGAGATTAAAACTGTTGTTGCAACCGGTGTAGAACTTGGAATAGTGATTGGCGGAGGAAATATTTTCAGAGGACTAAAAGCCGCGGGTGAAGGTATGGACCGTGTGCAAGCGGATCACATGGGGATGTTAGCTACAGTCATAAATGGTTTAGCATTGCAATCTTCTCTTGAATCAGCAGGTGTTCAAACTAGATTATCTTCAGCTATTGAGATGGACAAAATTTGTGAACCGTTTATTCGAAGGCGAGCCATTAGACATCTTGAAAAAAGGAGAGTGGTTATTTTTGCTGCAGGAACAGGTAACCCCTATTTCACAACGGATACAGGAGCTACTCTCAGGGCGATTGAAATACAGGCTGATGTTATTTTAAAGGGCACGCGAGTAGATGGAATTTATGATTCTGACCCTGAAAAGAATTCATCTGCAAAAAAGTATGACACTATTTCTTTTGAAGAAGTCTTTAAAAAAGGTCTAAATGTTATGGACTTAACTGCATTTACGCTGAGTAATGAAAATAAGCTGCCAATTGTGGTATTTGATATGAACAAACCCGGTAACTTATTAAGTATTGTTAAAGGTGATAATATTGGAACTTTAGTAACACAATAATTTACTTTTTATTAAATGGAAGAAGAAATTGAAATGCTCCTAATGACACTGGAAGAGGATATGGAAAAGCCTATTTCTTTTTTGGATAAAGCATTACTTAAGCTGCGAGCTGGTCGTGCGAATCCAGCAATGCTTGAAGGTATAAATATTGAATATTATGGTAGTGTTGTGAAGTTAACTCAGGTTGCAAATGTATCTACCCCAGATGCTCGAACTATTTTTGTTCAACCATTTGAAAAACAGATGATCACTGATATTGAAAAAGCTATTCAAAATGGGAATTTAGGTTTGAACCCACAGAATAATGGGGAAATTGTAATTCTTAATATTCCTCCCCTGACAGAGGAACGTAGAAGAGAATTAGTAAGAGTCGCTAAAGCAGAGGGTGAAGATGCAAAAGTTGGTATCCGCGCGATAAGAAAGACTGCGATGGATGACGCTAAGAAGATGGAAAAAGATGGACTCAGTGAAGACAATAGAAAATCTCTTGAGGATGATATTCAGAAAGTGGTTGAGTCATTTAATTCAACAATTGAAAAAAGAGTTTCTCTGAAAGAAGCTGATATAATGAAAGTATAGGAAAGGTCTATGAAAAGTATTGAGGAAGAGGTGCATCAAAAAAAGTGGCACAACAACCATCATAAGGCTGTAATAAATATTTTATACACCTATCATTTTATTAAAGAGAATATGGCATCTCTTTTAAGGCCATATAAGATAAGCTTTCAGCAATATAATGTATTGAGAATTTTAAGGGGCGCACATCCCTTAGGATTATCCTCAGTACATATTCAAGAAAAATTAATTGATAGGAAAAGTGATGTCTCGCGATTGATTAATAGAATTGAAAAATTAGGCTTAATAGAACGTCGTCAGAATAAAAAAGATAAACGTGTTTCAGAAGTTTTTTTAACTCTTAGAGGTCTGGAAATACTCGGCCAGATAAGAGTTATTGATAAATTCTACAAAGATAAAATGCCTCTCAAGTTAACAGATGAAGAAGCTCAGCTGTTGTCTGCTTTATTAGATAAATCTCGAATGTGATTTAATAGTCCCTTTGTAGATTCGTCATGATCAGGGTTTATCTCATCTCCTTCAATTTCAGGCAAAATTTTTCTCGCCATTTCTTTACCTAGCTCCACCCCCCATTGGTCATAGCTGTAGATATTCCAAACGGCTCCTTGGAAGAATATTTTATGCTCATAAATAGCAATTAATGCCCCCAAAGAAAACGGGTCCATTTTATCAAATAATATTGTTGAAGTAGGTTGATTTCCTTCAAATTTCTCATATGAGTTAGGTGCAATGGTTTTACCTATAGCTAGAGATTCAGTTTGAGCTAAAAAATTACTAAGAAGTTTTGAATGATGCTCGTGAAGTGGGTGTTGAGGAATTACGCTAGCGATAAAATCAGAAGGAATGAGTTCTGTACCTTGATGAATTAATTGGTAAAATGCGTGCTGTCCATTAGTGCCCGGCTCACCCCAAATTATACCTCCAGTAGAATAACCAACTCTTTCTCCATTTTTATCGATTGACTTTCCATTGCTCTCCATGTCCGCTTGTTGAAGATATGCTGGAAATCGATGGAGGTATTGGTCGTAAGGAAGAATAGCATGTGTTGATGCTTTTAAAAAATTACGATACCAAATTCCCAGAGCAGCCATTATTTTAGGAATATTTTTTCTGAAAGGCTTTACTCTTGTATGATTGTCAATAAAGTTTGCTCCATTTAAAAATTCTTGAAAATTATCAGAACCAATAGAAATACAAATGGGCATGCCAATTGTACCCCAAAGAGAATACCTTCCTCCGACCCAATCCCAAAAACCGAAGGTGTTTTCTTTTTTAATACCAAATTCATTGACTTTTTCCCTATTTGTGCTTATTGCAACAAAATGTTTTTCTACAGATGCTGGATCTTCTAATTTTTGGATTAGCCAATTTTTTGCTACCTCAGCATTGGACATAGTCTCCTGAGTCGTGAAGGTTTTTGACGCAACTATAAAAAGAGATTCACTAGGATCAATCTGCATGAGACATTCGTGCAGATCAGAGCCATCAATGTTGGAAACAAAGTGAAACTTTAAATCTCTATTGGAAAATGGTTTCAGAGATGCCACTGCCATTTTAGGTCCTAAGTCAGACCCTCCAATTCCAATATTGACAATATGTTTAAATTTTTCTCCAGAATGTCCTCGAATCTCTCCATTACGAATCCCTTCTGCAAATCCATACATTCTTTTTAGCTCCATTTTAGATATGTTCCGAACATCTTGATCATCTATTACAAAAGGCGTTGTGTTCGGGTCTCTTAAAACAGTATGTAAAACTGGGCGGTTTTCGGTAACATTAATTTTAACTCCTTTAAATTGCTCTTCTAATGACTTTTGAACTTTACATTCATCGAATAGATCCTCAAGCAAACTTAAAGTTGTCTCATCAATGCGGTGCTTTGAGTAATCAAATAATAATAAATCATCAATTCGCATATGCATGGATTTGAATCTATTTGTTGCATAGAGTAGCTCTCTTAAATGCAATCCATTATTAGTTTCAGAGTGCTTAAGTAAAGCCTTCCATGATTTTGTAGTTGTTGGATTAATAGAGTGCATTAAGCAATAAAGTAATTATTTGTATTTAATATTTTATTTTGCCAACTTATCTTGATACCAAGAGCTATATAGAACATAGTTTTCAGCAATTCGTTGAACTTCATTTTTTGAAAGATCAGAGCTTATTTTTTTTATTTTTTTTGCAGGAATTCCTCCATAAATATAACCACTGGGAATATGAGTTCCAGCAGTCACTACTGCTCCAGCCGCAACAATACTATTAGCCTCCACGATGCAACCATCCATGATAATGCTCCCCATACCTACTAAAACATTGTCATGAATATCACAACCATGTACAATTGCATTATGACCAATACTTAC
>TARA_B110000444_G_scaffold30709_1_pt1 | contig 20812 bp, 10 predicted proteins | sample TARA_B110000444 | Tara Oceans TARA_B110000444 (sample SAMEA4398370) | marine metagenome | biome: Polar Biome; feature: [SRF] surface water layer (ENVO:00010504); material: water (ENVO:00002006), including particulate matter (ENVO:01000060) such as... | depth 5 m | reverse complement strand
AAAAATAGATATGGCCTCATTGGTGCAAACGGTTCTGGAAAATCAACCTTTATGAAAATACTTACGGGTGAATTAGAACCTACCTCTGGAACCGTATCGATTGATAAAAATAAACGAGTTTCAAAACTGAGTCAAGATCAGTTTGCATATGAAGATATAAAAGTATCTGATTGTGTTATTATGGGGCACGATTTGCTCTGGAAAATCAAAAATGAGAGAGAAAAACTTTATAGTCTGCCTGAAATGACTGATGAGCAAGGAATGAAAGTCGCTGAATTAGAAGTTGAATTTGGAGAGATGGATGGATATACGGCTGAAGCGAATGCTGAGGAACTACTCCTGGGACTTGGAATTCCAATCGAAGACCACGACAAGCCAATGAGTTCTATTGCTCCAGGTTTGAAATTACGAGTACTCTTAGCGCAAGCTCTATTTGGTGACCCAGGCATACTACTATTGGATGAACCGACAAACAATCTTGATATAAATACTATTCGATGGCTTGAAAACACGTTAAAAAACAAAGATTGTTTGATGATTGTCATCTCTCATGATAGACGATTTTTAAATAGTGTATGCACAAACATGGCAGATTTAGATTATGGCGAAATACGGTTATACAACGGAAACTATGATGACTTTATGATTGCAGCAACCATGGCCAGAGAAACACTTATGAACGAGAACGCAAAAAAACAAGCAAAGATAAAAGAATTACAATCATTTGTTAGTCGTTTTTCTGCAAATGCATCTAAAGCTAAGCAAGCTACATCAAGGGCAAACCAAATAAATAAGATAAAATTAGAAGATATTAAATCTTCTAGCAGGGTTTACCCATTTATTAGATTTAAACAAGAACAAAAAGTTCATAACAAGGTGGTTGACATCGAAAACATTTCTAAGTCTTATGATGATTTAAATGTTATTAAAAAATTTAATATGACTATTAATACTGGCGATAGAATCGCTATTGTTGGTGAAAATGGAATCGGTAAAACAACTTTACTTAAATGTATCATTGAAAGCAGTTTTTCTGATAACGGTATTATTAAATGGTCTGAAAATGCATCTATTGGCTATTTTGCGCAAAATCACAGCGATGAATTCAAAGGCGATATAAGTTTGATTGATTGGATGGCTAAATGGAGTCATAAAGATGATGATCTAGAAACTATAAGAGGCACATTAGGTCGATTATTGTTCAATCAAGATGATATTAATAAACCAATTAGTGTATTATCTGGCGGAGAACAACGTAGAATGCTATTTGGAAAAATCATCCTACAAAGGGCAAATGTCATAATATTAGATGAACCGACTAATCACTTAGATATGGAATCAATAGAAGCCCTAAATCATGCTCTAAGTATATTTGAAGGAACAATTATTTTTGTTAGCCATGATAGAGAGTTTATCTCTTCTCTTTCAACTAGACTATTAGAAGTTCGAGAAGAAAAGATAGTAGAGCACAGTGGGGGTTATGAAAGTTATAGGACAGTATTAATGGAAGCTTAGATAAAAGTATTAATCATGTCCTCTTTCTGAAGGATCATTTACATCTTTGCTAAAAGCAGATTTTGAACCTGTCTTATTTGTAACTATTTTTTCTTCTAGCTTTTTAGATTGGCCATCATCTTCAGTTAGACTGGTACTTGAATAGTTGTTTTTATTTTTTTTTGTTAAAGGCATATCTTTATTAAGCTGATTGTAATTCTTCACCGCTTTTTTTTCTCCATTTAGATATTTGAGCAAGCCTAAAGTTAAAACTGTCACTTAAAGCTTGCCTACTAGCATCAATAATATTTTTCGAAACACCAATTGTTGACCACGACTCATCTCCATATGTGCTTTCAATCAAAACTCTAACCTTTGCGCCAGTGCCTTCTTGTTCATTTAATACGCGAACTTTATAGTCAGTTAGTCTAACATCTTTTAAGTGCGGAAAAAATCGAGACAAGGCCTTGCGAAGAGCATTATTCAAAGCATCAACAGGACCATCTCCATCAGAAGCTGTGTGCTCAATATCTCCATCTACCAAGACCTTTAAAGTAGCATCAGATTTTGCGCTATCATTTTCACCATGCGAAATATGTACGTTTGAATCTATAACAGTAAAAAAAGGACTATATTCACCAGACAGCTCTCGAATAATAAGCTCTAGAGATGCATCAGCTGCTTCAAATTGATAGCCTTTAAACTCTAAATCTTTTACTTTAGAAATCAGTTTACCAGTAATTTCTTTGGAGTTTTTAAAGTTTATATTTAATTCATTTGCTTTAAAGCTGATATTACTTTTTCCAGAAAGGTCAGAAACAAGAACTCTTTGCTTATTTCCAACTATGTCTGGTTTTATATGTTCATACATAGAGCTATTTTTCATAACTGCGCTAACGTGTATTCCACCTTTGTGCGCGAATGCAGATTTGCCTATGAATGGAGCTTGAGTGTTAGGATGCATATTCATAATATCATAGGTAAAACTCACCAAACTGGCAAGGTTCGGTAACTTTAAGTCAGTCTTTGTAGTTACATTCATTTTTAATACTAAATTTGGTATTACTGTTGCTAAGCTAACATTTCCGCATCTTTCTCCTACGCCATTTATAGTTCCTTGAACATGTAATGCTCCTGCTGATACTGCCGTTAGCGTATTTGCGGCAGCTAAGCCACTATCATTATGTGAATGAATACCAATTGGCAAAGAATATCGTTCAACAACTTTTCTTGTGACATCATAAATATTATTTGGGAGAGAGCCACCATTAGTATCACACAATACTAGTGTATCTGCACCGCCATTTACGGCTGCATCTAACATTTCTAATGCAAATGATTCAGATTGTTGATATCCATCAAAAAAATGCTCTGCATCAAAGATGACCCGCACTCCGTTTTTTGAAAGAAAAGCAACAGAACGCTCAATAAGTTTTGCATTATCTAGATCAGATATTCCTAGTCCATGTTTAGAATGTAGTTGCCATGTTTTACCAAATATCGTAATCACTCCAACCTCAGCTTCTAACAATGATAATAAGTTGTGGTCTCCCTCAACATTACTTAGCTTTCTAGCTGTAGAACCGAAAGCACATATTTCTGATTGTTTTAGGTTTATGGACTTAATTTTTTTGAAGAAACTTTTATCTCTGGGATTGCTTCCAGGCCAGCCGCCTTCTATAATGTTAATACCAAAATCATCTAATCGCTTAGCTAGTCTAATTTTATCCTCAACCGATAAATTAACGCCTTCACCTTGCGTTCCGTCCCTTAAGGTTGTGTCAAATAATTCTATTGCTTTATTTTTCATTTTCTAAACCTATCTAATTAAATAACCACGGAAATTTATTTTTATAATTATCTTCAAAGTTCTTTATAATGTCAATATTCTCTAAGGTTTGGCCAATTTCATCTAGCCCTTTTATAAGGGATTCTTTTTGATAAGGATTTATTTCAAATTTAATTTCATTATAAAAATTATCATTGACGACTTGATTGGTTAAATCAATTGTCAATTCATAGTTTTCTTTTTCTAGGCAATCATTAAAAAGAGTATTTATGTCTTTTTCACCTAGCTCTATTGGAAGAATGCCATTTTTAAAACAATTATTATAAAAAATATCAGCAAAGCTTTTAGCTATGATGGCTTTTATTCCAAAATCTTTAATAGCCCAGGCAGCATGTTCGCGGCTAGAACCACATCCGAAATTTTCTCCAGTCAATAACACAGAAGCTCTATTATGGGGCTTTTTATTTAATATAAAATTTTTATTTATACGTCTTATAGAATGATCTTGACCGGGTTCACCCATATCTAAATATCTCCACTCATCAAATAGATTCACTCCAAATCCTTCTCTAGATATAGATTTAAGATATTGTTTCGGTATAATAGCATCTGTATCAATATTGTTTTTATCAAGTGGAGCTACAATTCCTTTGAATTTTCTGTACTTTTCCATTATATGCTTTCAATATCTGTGAAATGACCAGCCACAGCAGCAGCTGCAGCCATAGCAGGACTTACAAGATGAGTACGCCCACCCTGCCCTTGTCTTCCTTCAAAATTTCGGTTGGAGGTCGATGCACACCTTTCACCTGGATTCAGTCTATCTGCATTCATTGCGAGGCACATAGAACAGCCTGGATCTCTCCATTCAAATCCAGCTTCAAGAAATATTTTATCCAATCCTTCTTCTTCTGCTTGTCTTTTTATTGGACCTGAGCCTGGAACTACCATTGCAAGTTTTATAGAGGTGCTAATTTTTTTATTTTTTACAACTTCTGCCGCTGATCTTAAATCTTCTATTCTACTGTTTGTACAAGATCCAATGAAAATTTTATCAAGCTTAATATTTCTGATTTTTGTTCCAGGAGCCAAGTCCATGTACTTAAGAGCTGAGGAATAAGATTTTTCTGCTCCAAGAGGAATTTCTCCATTTATATTCGTTACCATCTCTGGGGATGTTCCCCAGGTCACCATAGAACTAACATCTTCTCCATTAATATCTATAATTTTGTCAAATGATGCGTTGCTATCAGAGTTAAGTGTCTTCCAGTACTTAACTGCTTCTTCAAATTTATTTTTTGATGGAGCATAATTTTTATTTTGTAAATAATGAATAGTTTTATCGTCTACTCCAATAAGACCTGCCCTAGCCCCAGCCTCAATAGTCATATTGCATACTGTCATTCTTCCCTCCATAGAAAGCGACCTAATAACAGAACCGCCAAATTCAATAGAATATCCAGTTCCTCCTGCAGTGCCAATCTTACCTATTATAAATAAAATTAAATCTTTAGCTGTAATCCCATTTGATAGTTGACCATTAATATTAATTAGCATAGTCTTAGATCTTTTTTGAATTAAACACTGAGTCGCCAATACATGCTCTACTTCAGAAGTACCGATTCCAAATGCTAATGTACCAAATGCACCATGTGTTGAGGTGTGTGAATCACCACAAACAATAGTCATTCCAGGTAATGTCAAACCTTGCTCTGGACCAATAATATGGACAATACCTTGACTAGGATCATTCATACTGAATTTTTTTACATTAAAGTTTTCGCAGTTTTCTTCAAGAGTCTCAACTTGAATTTTTGAAACGGGGTCAGTTATTCCTTTATGCCTGTTCTTTGTTGGGATATTATGATCAGGTACAGCAAAATTTGAATTGGTCCTCCAAAGCTTCCTCTTTGCAATCCTCAATCCTTCAAAAGCTTGTGGAGATGTGACTTCATGAATATAATGTCTATCTATATAAAGTAAGTCAAAACCGTTTTTATTAGATTTAACACAATGGGAATCCCAAATTTTATCGTACAGTGTTTTTGGTGTCATGTTCTATACGTTCACAGATTCTTCAATAAATAAAAGATACCTATTGTTTTTATCATTTTCATATTGGTTTAATGCGTCTAAATAAGCTTTAACACTTGCTTTGATTGTATCAGTTGATGTTCCCTTTGATATATATAAAGAGTCATTAATAAACAGTCTTATTATCACTTCTCCGAATGCATCCTTTCCGCTGGTTATCGATCTAACCTTGTAATCATGAAGCTTAATATCATAATCAAGCTTTAAAGCTCTCTTGATAGCTTTAAAACAGGCTGCTACAGGCCCATCACCTGTTGCAGATTCTTGTTCAATACTATCTGGTGTCTTTATGCGTACAGTAGCGGTGGGTATAGTATTAGTGCCATTATTAACATGAAGGTAGTCCAGTTCGTATGAGTTATTTTTATTCACATTTCTATCGCCCATCAATATTCTAAGGTCATCATCGAATATTTCTTTTTTCTTATCCGCTAATTCTAAAAACTTAGAATAAACTTTATTCATCTCTTTATTAGTAAGCTCGTATCCTAATTCAGATAACCTAGATTGGATACCATGCCTACCAGAATGACGACCAAGTATAATTTTACTTTTATTTAGACCTACAGACTCAGGAGTCATTATTTCATAAGTTTCTCTGTTTTTTAAAAATCCATCTTGATGTATACCTGATTCATGAGCAAAAGCATTGTCACCAACAATGGCTTTATTTGCTTGAACAATCATACCAGTATGTTTAGAAACCATTTTACTGGTATTATAAATTTCTTTTGTGACTATATCTGTATCAAAGTCCCAATAATCATTTCTAACATTCAGACTCATGACTATTTCCTCGAGAGAGGCATTACCAGCGCGTTCACCTATGCCATTTATGGTACACTCAACCTGTCGCGCCCCTGATGATATCGCAGACAGAGAGTTTGCTACTGCCAACCCTAGATCATTATGACAATGAACACTAATAATTGCCTTTCGAATATTTCTAACCTTCTTCTTTATTAATAATATTTTTTCACCAAATTCTAAAGGCATAGTGTATCCAGTCGTATCAGGTACATTAATTACTGTCGCGCCAGCATCAATGACAGCCTCTATAATCTCGCACAAATAATTAATATCTGTTCTACCAGCGTCTTCAGGAGAAAACTCAACATCATCTGTTAATGTTTTAGCATAGGTGACTGCATCAGTTGCCATTTTAATAACTGTTTCTCTTTTCTCGTTAAGATTTATACCGTATTTCGTATCTGAAAACTTTCCCATGATATGAATATCAGAAGTGCCCGCAAATGTATGAATACGATAATTATTTGCATTCTTTAAGGCCTCATACGCTTTCTTTACATCTTTCGGAATTGACCTCGCTAGAGCGGCTATTATGGGACCATCTGTACTGCCTGATATTCTTTCTACAGCCTCAAACTGAGCTTTTGAAGAAACAGGAAAACCAGCTTCAATTACATCAACATTTAATTTTGATAGTTGTTTTGCTATCTCGACTTTTTCTTCAATTTCAAGAGAAGAGCCAGGTGCTTGTTCTCCATCTCTAAGGGTAGTATCAAAAATAACTATTTTATCGCTCATTTTGGTTCTTTAATCTTTGTTAGTTAAAAGTTTTCTATAGTTTTCTATTACCAGTTCTGTGAATTCAACAGTCGATAAATTTTTATTTTTATCGTTTACAATATCAGGAGTTCCATATCCTGCATCTAATGAATCACTAACCGCTTGATGAAGATTCGATTCTATAGTTTTTTCATTAAATGAAATACCCATCATCATTGCAATAGACAGAATAGACGCTATAGGGTTCGCAATATTTTTACCCGCTAGGTCCGGAGCAGAACCATGAACTGGTTCATACATAGAAAAATTATCACCAATACTTGCAGATGGTAGCATTCCTAAGCTTCCTGTAATCATAGCAGAGATATCACTCAAAATATCACCAAATAAATTTTGAGTGACAATTACATCAAACTGCTTAGGGTTATGAATAATCTGCATTGCAGCATTATCCACATACATATCAGATAACATTACGTCTGGATAATTTTTATGAACATCATGTATAATATTTTGCCAAAATTGAGAGCTCTCTAATACATTTGATTTATGAACTGAGACTAAGTTTTTTGAACGACTTTGAGCCAGCTTGAATGATACATGGGCGATTCGTTCAACTTCTTTTTTTGTATATTCTAATGTATTCCAGCCTCTATCCGCTTCTAAACCCCTAGGACTACCAAAATATATTCCGCCCGTTAATTCTCTTACAATCATAATATTCGTACCTTCAATTATATTAGGCTTTAAGCTAGATGAATGAACTAAAGCTTTAAAAATATTTGCCGGTCTTAAGTTCGAGAACAGAGAAAGTGATTTTCTTAATTTTAAGAGTGCTTGTTCAGGTTTCTTATCATGCTCTACATTGTCCCACTTGGGACCACCTACAGCACCCAAAAAAACAGAATCAGAAGACAGGCAAGCTTCTAGAGTGTCGTTCGTGAGAGGTGTATCATATAAATCAATAGATTTACCCCCAATTTCCTTTTCTATAATAGTAAATTCTAATTCACTGTGCCTTGAGACTTCTTTTAATACTTCTACAGCGGAAGTAGTTATTTCAGGTCCTATTCCGTCACCAGGAAGCGTTATTATGTTATAATTTTTCATATTAATTAATTCGGTTATTATATTTTAAATCAACACTGATAAATAATCTGCATAATTAAGAAGTTTTGTGGAAGAATGTATTCCCAAGTACCGCTCAAACAGAATTATTATTTCTTATTAAGCGGTCAGAAAAGCGCGAATAATAATCAGGGATAAGATAACGTAATTAATAAAGAGGACTAAGACATGTTTTCTTGGTCCTTCAAACGAAGGTAATTCTAGCAGTTTAGTTCTGATGTGATTTATTGACTTCATTAATAACGTTTACTTAGGAAATTTATTTTAATAAAATAACTACCGTAAATTAAAAATTAATTTTTTATACGCAAATAAATAATATTTTAAAGTAGCAATACTGTATTACTTCAAAATTTCATTTAAGATTGTTAAAAACCATAGTAAACTTGAAGTTGTAATTAGGAATTAATTACACAAATACTTTAATAATTACAATTTATTAATTTATTAAAACCAATATAAAGTAAACATTGTGTGTGGAATATTTACCGTTTATAACACTAACTACCGATGGGATTCTCTAGAAGATTCATTTAATAAAATATCTTACAGAGGTCCAGATTCAAGTAGCCATTTACATGTAAATAATAAGCTAACAATGGCTTTTCATCGGCTTGCAATAATGGGCTTAAGTGATTCTGGTAACCAGCCAATGAAGCATCCAAATGATGATTCTCTAACTCTTATGTGCAATGGAGAGATTTACAATTATAAAGTTCTTGCTCAGAAATACAACTTTAACCTTTCAACAGGATCTGATTGTGAAATTATTTTACATTTATTTAAAGAGCTAGGATTGATGAAAACTATAAATCAGCTAGATGGTGTATTTATGTTTACTATATATGACGAAATAAATGATATCTTATATGCTGGTCGTGATCCTATGGGTGTTAGACCAGGATTTATTGCAAATACTGAAGATGAAACAATTATATCATCAGAGGCTAAATCTTTAATCAAATTTTCTAAAAATATTATCCCTTTCCCTCCTGGCACGTGGTGGTCTTCAGATAATCCATCTAAATTTGAAAGATATTTTCACTACGATTCAAATAAGCCTTCATCAGATAATGAAAATGTACTTCTAGGAAATGTTAAATCTTTACTAGTTGAAGCAGTCTTAAAGAGACTAATGTCAGAAAGAGAGATAGGTTGTTTGTTATCTGGTGGACTTGACTCTAGTTTGATTGCAAGCATAGTCTCGAAGAATTACAGTGGGGGAAAGTTAAATACTTTCTCTATTGGTATCGAGAGTAGTATAGATCTTCAATATGCGCAAATAGTTGCAAATTTTATTCAATCAAATCACCATAGTATTCAAATATCTGAAAAAGAATTTTTAGATGCGATAGAAACGGTTATCTATAACATAGAATCATATGACACTACTACTGTTCGAGCAAGTGTGGGTAATTACCTAGTTTCAAAATATATAAAAGAAAATACAGACTGTAAGGTCATATTTAATGGTGATGGAAGTGATGAAGTGTGTTGCGGCTATTTATACCTTAGAAACGCACCTAATTCCAAAGACTTACAATTGGAAAGCGAGAAACTCGTTAAAGAACTTTATTTATTTGACGTTTTAAGATCAGATCGTTGTATCAGTTCGAATGGATTAGAAGCGCGCACGCCATTTTTGGACAAAAAATTTGTAAAATATTATTTATCTATTCCAGCAGAATTAAAAACATTCAATACAAAAGATAAAATTGAAAAAAATCTGCTAAGAAAAGCATTTGATGATGAGACATTCTTGCCAAAGGATGTGTTGTGGAGGCGTAAAGTAGCCTTTTCTGACGGGGTGAGTTCACAAGAAAAATCTTGGCATAAAATCATTCAAGAATACGTAAATAAAAAAATAACAGATAAAGAATTCTTAAATGCTCAAAGATTAATACCTCATTGCACTCCGTTATTAAAAGAGAGTTATTACTATAGAAAAATATTTGAAAATTTTTTTCCAGAAAGTGAAAAGCTCATTCCGCACTTTTGGATGCCAAAGTGGTCAGATGCAACTGACCCTTCAGCAAGAGAATTAAAAAATTATAAGGAATAATTCAGCCATTTTGTAATTTTATTTTAAAAGAACCATTTTCATGGACTGTTGACTTTCATTTGTTGTTAGTCTACAAAAGTAAAGCCCGGCAGAAACAGCATTTCCATTTCTATCAAGAGAATTCCACGCAAGAGTCTTGAATCCCGCAGTTTGATGTTTATTTAATAATGTTTTTACCAACTTTCCTTTAGCATCATATATTGAAACCTTAACAATACCATCAAATGGGAGTTCGTAATTAATTGCCGTAGAAGGATTAAATGGATTTGGATAATTTTGATGCAACATAAACTCTTTTGGTAAATAGTTGTTACTATGTGCATATAGCGATGAGTTTACTATTAATGTTTCGCTGTAAGGCCCTCTATTTCCTGCATGATCAAAAGCAGAAATTCTATAATAAACAGTTACACTTTCTAAATATTCTAAGTCTGAATGAAGGTTATTTGTTGTAACAATAGATTCATATTGGTCTGTCTCAAATAATGGGTCAGCAGATTTATCAATTTCATAATAGTTGAAATCACTATCAGATATGTGGTCCCAACGTAGTTGAACAGAATTTTGATTTAGAGTAAAGTTAAAATTTGCTGGAGTATTTGGTACAAGATTATCTATTGAATAACCATATCCAACAATACTCACAGGGTTGATATCAATCTCATAGTTTTGTGCTATTACTCTAAAACCTGTCATTCCGTTGTGTTGATCGGAAGAGTCTGATAAAGTCAGAGCTTCATAGTAGTATACCTTTTCCCCTAATCCTCCGAAAGATCCAAGATTTACCCAATTAGGATCATCAAACCGTTGAATAGTATAGCTATCTATACCATGGGGGTGAGCATCTACATCAATCATAGATCTATTAATTTCTAAATAAACGCGCCCACCTTGATCATCAGATATATCTTGTATGCTTATAATATTAGGAGAAACATCTATGGGGCCTGATCTCCAATAAGAGACACCTCCGCCTCCGCCTCCACCATCGCCGTCTCCACCTCCTCCGGGCCAACCTGTGCCATTACCTGATGTCCAGCTAGTAAAATTAATATCATAGTATTTTTGGTCAGGTATTGAATAAAACGAACCGACCGTTCCAGGTAGAAATTTAGGAACGTAAATAATGTTAAATACACCGACTGCAAGATATTCACTTACATATGCAAAAGAAGGACGACCTTTCCAAAGAGTATTAGAAGGTGAACCAGATATGTAACTGTTTTCAGTAATTGGATTATATATCGCCTGGTTATTTCCCCGCACGAGAGCAACATCATCTGAAATTATGTCCCAATTATCAGAATTAGTAGGGTCGGCATAATCTTCTTTTTGATAATAAACAGTTCCTTCATTACAAAATGATATTGGTAATTCGTCGCAACAATTATCTTCACCGTACGCATATTCCAACACATCAATACCTTCCCCATTAATATGATTCTGATACATCTCAAGGCATTGTGGATACGATAAAGAGGTTATAATAAGTAGCGATAATAGAAATCTAAGCATAAATGTCCTCTTTTTATAAAAACCTTAGTGTTTAATTTTCAATAAAAATGTAAATGAAAACAACTTAGAAATGTAAATGAGATTGTTTATTAACTAATGTTAATAATTATGTTTAATTCTAATTAAAAATAATTTGAAATAATGTAAGAGTCAAAGAAAGCGGTGAGAATAAAACTATTCTTTTCAGTCTTTGTGGTCATGGAAACTTTGATGTGCAGGCATATACTGATTGCTATGAGGGAAAATTATTTGATCAGGAATATTCAGATGGGGAGATTGGTATGTCTACACCGGGACTTCTTCCTGTTTAAAAGTGATTATAGCATAGATATAAGACGTAGGCAAATATTTACAAATAAAGAATTTTGCCTCCGCCGTATGTAAACCCTTAAGAAACTATGTCATTCCATTAAAAAGAAATAATTTCTTTTTAATAAAAAATTATTTCAACAATAACATTTTTTTAGTCTGCCTAACCTCCCCTGCTTGAACGGTATAAATATACATACCTGCAGAAACTGATTGCCCTAGGTCATTCGTAGCATCCCAAGTAATAGATTTATATCCAGAACGCTGACTGGTATTCATTAATGATTTTACTCTATGACCTACAATATTATATATACTAATAGAAACATGGGCATTGGATTTTAACTCGTATCGTATTTTCGTGGTTGGGTTAAAAGGATTCGGGTAGTTTTGATGCACTACTATTTTTTCAGGAGTTAAATCATTTTTAATCCCTAAAACCATATTTGAATTATGGCTCAACCATGAAGAAAAAATATTTGAAAATGAACTTGCATGCTGCTCAGTGTTAAGGTTCAATCTCAGCATTCCTGTTATGCCATGAAGAGTCTGCCAATCGTTCAGCGAATTATTTTCAACCCAGAATAAATCGAACTCATGCATATCTTTATAAGGATTATGTTCTGATATTATAATGTCTTTTTGCCCGTCTTCATTCATGTCTTTAATAATAAAGTTTTTTATATCAGCCCCAGAATATATTGAGTCAATAGTAAAAGATTCTCCATTCCATTTCCAGTAGCATATTCCGTTCATATAAGCTGCTACAATTTCGTTCAATCCATCGCCATCTAAATCGTCTATATGTAAAGCCTTTGGATTATAGTAACCCACATCCCAGCCCCATCCTATGTAGAGAGTCTGATTAAAATTACCTACGCCATCATTATAGTAAATTCGTACTCGATCATCGAAAGTAATAATATCCATATCGCCATCATTGTCATAATCTATTGTTTTAGCAGAGACTATTCCTTCTGCTACAATTAGATGCTCTGTAAAACTTAGATTTCCATTATTCTCAAACCAGGTTAGGTGTTTTACATATTCACTACCAACAACTAGAATATCTAAATCTTGATCACCATCAAGGTCAAGACTCTGGATTTCAAACCCGTCTCCAGCGGAAATATTAAGTGTTTGTGTATTAAAGTTTTGATTTCCATCGTTAATAAATAGTGAAAAAGTAGAGTTCTCTTTAGAGCCACCGATAATATCGTTGTCACCATCCGAGTCTATATCGGCAATTATAATAGAAGATGCTCCCGGAATACTGGATGAAATCTCATGTCTAGTGAAATTTTCAGCACCGTCATTTTCATGCCAAGAAAAAGTACCAGAATCATTAATCCATAATTCTGATGATGCCGTAACCACATCAATATCACCATCTAAGTCTAAATCACCGTCATTTATATAATTTGCATAAGTATCATCAAAAATGACATGGTGTGAAAAGGTGTTATCACCATTATTTTGATGCCATCCATATTTTCCACCATATCCAGTCCTTGCAGAATTAGCCGAAATAAGGTCTTTAGAACCATCGCCATTTAAATCAACTTCTTTTGTAAAATTCGAATTTTCAAATTCACAATTACTACCTACCCAGGCAGACATAAAGTTAGGATCACAATTTGGAGCACCTATGGCTGGTATATTAACAGTATCACCTTCAAACGTGACCTGAGTAGATGGTTCAAGTAAATGGGGAAAACCAACAACGTGGCCCAGCTCATGAATTATCACTGCGGGAATAGGTTCTGCTTCGACAATTAATAAAGCGCCGCTTTCATCTGTAATGTCTTGGTATAAATAAGTAGTACCAGCTAAACCATTCATTGAGTTTGTCACAATTATATTTAGATATCCAGGGGCATTGATTTCAGGGTCTGAATAATAGTTAGCAAGCATACCATGACCATCTCCAGAGTTAAAATTAACGGGATCGTATATTCGCTGATATGAATAATAAATAAAAGTGGTATCTGGCGCTCCAGAAAGTTTAGATAGATGGAAATTTATTTTTTCAACTGCGTATTGTGATTTGCAAATACTAAAATAAGATGAATTATTTATTGCTGGGTCAGATGAGCAGACTGCAAAATAACGTTCAGACCAACTATTACCGCCATAAACAGAATTTGTTATGTTTATACCAGTTGATAAATCTTCTGAATTGGAAATTTCAAAAAACCTAACTGGTATTTTTCCTTCTACAACTACTCTATCTGCGGTATCCCTAAATAGTTTATCAGGATCTTGACTATAATCATTTTGAACTAGAGAGCTTTGCGCTGTCAATAGAGACAATAAAATTAAATAAAAACAAATATACATGGAGATCCTTTTGAGATAGTATTTTTAAAAAAAATAATGTAAATAATTACTAATAATACGGCATAAGATATTAAAAATTAGTTTAATAAAAGAGAATTTGTTAAATATAAATAGGTTAACAAAAATATATTCTATTGTTAATAAATAAGATAAATTTTTACCATCTACTTAAAAGGTACTGTCTTCATCCTTATTAGAAACCGTTAGCACACATTAACTGATAATTAGTGAAAAGATACTATGAAGTGCAGTTTAAAATAGTAGGTACTAAAAAGTTCTTTTATTAATTATAATAGTTCAAAAGAGTCTTAATATTATTTTTTTGTTTATGCTGTCAGGGTTTATTTTAATAATATCATTTTTCTAGTTTCCCTAAAATCCCCCGCCTGAATTGTATAGATATACATTCCAGCTGAAACAGATTGGCCTAGATTGTTTGTAGCGTTCCAAGATATAGAATGAAATCCAGATGGTTGCTTTGTATTTACGAGTTTACTTATAACATTTCCCCTCAAATCATAAATCATTATACTAACAAATGAATCTTTCGGTAATCCATAATTTAAAGTAGTAATCGGGTTGAATGGGTTTGGATAATTTTGTTTTAGACTATAAGTATCTGGGATATTATCAGAATCAATTACATCCATTACAGATATCATACCACTTATTACTTGTGAAGGAACACTGTGGTTATCACCGAATAAAGATGTAATTCTATAAAAGTATTCTACGCCAGGCTGAACATCATTATCCAGATAGCTGTTTTGATCAACAAAAATAACTTGGACAGGCGTAGAAAAATCTTGGTTTATAGACTTTTCGATTTTGTAAGTATAAGAAGTTGACACGTTTGTCCATAATAGCATTATGGATGCGACTAATGGCGTAGACGTAATCGAGGATGGTGGCTCAATAGTAAGCGCAACTTCAAAGGCACCCATGTCAGGAGCTTCACCTGTGTAATCTGTAATATTACTAAAACCTGGAATAGAAGAACTTAAACTTGGAAAATGAGTGGTAAGTTCGGCTGTACCGGCATCAATACAAGGTGAGCTATCTTGAAGTGTATAATCAGAGGTCAAAGAATTCATAAATTGAGGATTAATCATGATGTTTTGATCTCCGTCCCAACCAGGATCACTAGTATTACTATACATTAGATCAATATCTGAATTATCATAGCCATCATAAGCGGCCAATGAGTTCGGTTGATTATCCCAAATAATGGAATTAGCAATAATAGCATTACCGCCCCAAGTAACAACACCGCCATCAGTTGTTGCTGAATTACCGGTAATAGTGCAGTTTATAATAGACACATCACCGCTAGCAATAGAGATGCCACCCTCGTAAGTAGAAGTATTATTAAAAATAAGAGAGTTTCTTATTAGGCCACCCATACCCTGCTTATAATAAATAGCTCCACCTTCTTCAGAATCATTTTCTTGGAGAGTAGAATTTTCAATACGCGGATAAGATGAACCATAAACAAAAACGCCACCGCCCTGAGGCGACATATTGCCTTTAATTATGCAATTATTAAAAAAAGGATTTGCTCCATCCATATGCACTCCACCACCAGCATTCTCACCAAAATTATCGCGAATTTCGACGTTATCTAGTACTGGGTCTGCACCATCATAAAAAGACATACCACCACCAAAATAACCTTCATTATCACTTATTAAGCCGCCATTAATAGTAAAACCATTAAAACCAGATGTATTATTTATAGAATTACCCATGTGAAATAATCCACCACCCATAGTAACAGAAAGATTATTCGTTAATAATAAATTTGTAATATCAACGCCCGAAGCAACAGACATGATTCCACCACCATGACCGACGTCAAAAAGATTTGGGTTACCGTAATTACGATTACCTGTAACAATAAGGTCTGACATTACAACATTTGATACAAAAACAAATATCCCACCGCCATGAAAAGTTGATTCGTTATCTCGCACAATGATATTTGATAGAACCGGTCCATCTACTAAAAAGAAAGATATGCCACCACCGTTGTGCGACCAACTGTTTTCAATAATTAAATTCTCAATTATTGGCGTACTTACGACTGGTTCTTCAGAAATATCAAACATATTATCAGAAGTCACCAAAAGACCACCTCCGCCAATACAACCATGGCCTTCGGAATAACCATTAGCTAAAGTAAAATTTTTGAACGTAACATCTTCAACCTCTTTAATAATTACAACAGCAGCCTCATCCGCGGCATCAGCATTAGCATCTAATATAGTTGATTCTCTATTCTCACCAATAATATGTACATTGTTTGGAATTACAATTGGGAAAATTTCTCCTGTCGCATTTGTAGAATAGGTACCAGCTGCAACATGTATAGTGGTGGGGTCACCGCTATCCTTAACAAAGGATAATGCGTGTGCGATAGTCGCAAATGGATAATCCTCTGAACCACTATGGGCATTATTTCCAGTTGTTGCTACATAAAAAGCAGTTTCTTCAATACATGTCCCTGTAATTCCATCTTGCGAAAAGCTAGCTAAGTTTTCAGAAGAATTAAGAACATAATCATTAACAGTATTTGTTCCACAATCAATATTTTCGAAAACGCTGTTACTTAAATCAATAGCCCCTTCAAATCCTAGTGAAAAGAAACCTTGGCCATTTCCACTTGAATTACCTTCAAAATAGTTATTTTTTATGTCCATAACACCAGGGACTGTTCTTTGAACATTGCTATGATTACTTTCAGCGATTTCATTCCTATCTTCATCAAACTCAACTTCAGCATCTTCATAATGAGCAATCGCACCTCCAGTCTTAGCACCTTTACCAGCACGCTCATTTGGAGGTGTAAATCCGTTCCCCACAAAACGGTTATAATTTATCGTTGGGTAAGCATCATAGACTAAAATACCACCACCGGTAAATTCACTTCTTTGAATACCACCGCCTTCACCGCAGTCCATTATCAGCATTTTAGTACCAATTCCGCCTTCGAATGTAAATCCTTTTACTTCTGGCTGAATATCGCCATCTCTAATAACCAAACAGCTCCTTTTATTTGGGTTTGATAAAACAGAACCATTAATAACTGTCGTATTTATAATATCATTTTCATGCCAGTCTACAATGCTAAAAAGACTTTCAAAGTCTGCGGTGCTCATGACTGTAATTTCTTTATTTATGTATAAATTTTCATAATATATCCCAGGCTGAACCATAACTGTATCTCCATTTGAAGACGCATTAATACCTTCCTGAATAGTAACGTAATCATTCGGTATAGTTATGGTTGCTGAAAATAATTGGGAAAGGACGATAGAGAAAAGAATAGTGTAATATTTCATATTTTATATGTTCCTTGATAAAAATTAAGTTAAAAACAACTTTTTAATACCAGTCAATTATGTGACTATGCAATATTCTACTTGATATTAGGTACTATTGGTTAATCATAAAAAGAAAAAGATAGTTTCTTAAGCTAGTATTATAATTAATTGGAAATCAGCTGTTCTTAAAAGTGGACACAACCTTTGTATGTAGCTTTGTTTTTAGAAATTTATTTCTATCTTTTTTATTTTTAATGTTTTTTGATTTTGATTTGATTTCTAGATAGGCATTTTCAAGGTATTCACCTGAAACTTCCTTAAAAGCACTATTTTTCAGTGCTTTATAGGCCATCCAATTGGTTAAAATATAATCATTAGAATAAGGATCGTAATCTTCAATAAGGATATTGAATTTTTGAACAAACTCTTTAGATGAAGCATTATTATTTGAATGTTCAAATGCTAATATTAAAAACGGCAAAACAGATAACTGTTTTCGTATGTCTCCCGAATTACTATAGTATTCATAACATTCTTCGAGGTAAAGTAGACTACTATCATAGTTTGCAAGAAAATAGTGAGACATACCAATAAAGCGGTTATTTTTTTGAATACTTAACTGTTTATCAAAAAAGTTTGAAGATAATTTAAAATCAATAATTGCATTATTATAATCTTCATCAAAAAAATATGTTTTCCCCCGATTAAAAAAAGAAGAAGCACGTCCTTTATTATCATTTAGTTTTTCTTTTATTTCAATACTTTGATTAAATTTTTCAACAGAGCTAGAAAAATCACCCATATCGAAGTAAACCTCACCAAGATTATTGAGTGTTTTGCCAATGTTTCTGATATCTTTTAACTCTTCTTTAATAACTAGACTCTTATCATAATATTCAATTGCTTTTCTATAATCATTATCTTTGTAGTACCATATACCGATATTATTCGTGTATTTGGACATCTTAAGTTTGTCATCAAACTCTTCAACAAGTGTTAGCGCTTGTAACCAGTTCTTTAGAGCGTTATCCAAATCTTGTGATCTGTAATTTAGAATAGCCATACTGTTCAAGGTTTTAGCCATAGATTTTTTATCATTCATTACTGTGGACATGGCCAATGATTCACCAAATTTATCAAGCGCACCTTCAAAGTCACGCTTTTTCCTAAGTAATGTACCTTGCTTTCGCAGAGATTCTGCTATACCAGCATTATCCTGAAGTGATTTACTTTTTGATAATGCCCTATCATAGTATATAGATGCTTTATCAAATTCATCTGCCTCATATAGCATCTGGCCAAGATAGAGCATCGCCATAACTATGTTATCATCTTTTTTAATAGCATCTTTCATTAGTTCAATAGCTATCATATTATCTTCATCATTATCACTTAAAGCATATAAACTTTTGGACTTGAGATATAGTTCATACGCTTCGGAATTGTATTCAACCCTTTCAAAACCATCCAAAATATCTATATCTAATTGATTTACTATATTATCAACTAATACACCAGTAATAGATTGAAGATTTTGACTCTCGATGAACCATTTGTTTGAGAAAATATCTTTTTGATAATATGTATCATATAATCTACATCTTAGGTGGAAACCATTGTTATCAGCTTTTATACTACTTTTAAAGATATAGTCTACACCAATTTTATCACCAAGTTTTTCAATACTTAATTCACTATTTTTATGTTTTTTTATTGTTGATGCTTCCAGAACATTTAATAATCCTTTAGAAGAGCTAGATAAATCAAAAATCAAGTCCTCAGTCATTGTTTCTAAATAGCTTAGATTTTCACTTGATGTGCTATTTACATCCATATAAAGAACTGCGATAGACTCCACACTATCACTACCTTGAAAAACAAAAAAGTAAGTAAATAGGGTAATTATTAAAGTAGCAGCAATACTACCGTATAAGAATGTATTACCTCTCTCAAGCTTTGCAAAAACATCAGATAGTTTTGTTTCTGGTAGTCCATGCGATGTAATACAATAAACTTTAACCTCCTGCCCCACTCCTTTTAATTTAGGCTTACCAACAAACTTTGTATTATATCCAGACTCTCGTACTAACGCATCATTAACTTTATTTGATATGGCTACACCACCAGGTGCGGAGAAAGGTTCAATGCGAGCAGCAATATTTACATCATCGCCAATTACATCATTATCGGTAAGTAAGATTTCTCCCTGATGAATCCCTATACGTAGATTAAGATGTTCAATTTTCTTTGCAGCTTCTTGTATCTTGATGGTACAATTAACGGCATCTGTCACTGTATCAAAAATGAGGAGTAATCCATCACCCATTTCTTTAAGCCACGAGCCACCATGAGAATCAACAATTGGTTTTAAAAGATTCCTTTGCTCGGTTAAAAGAATAGATGCTTCTGATTGGTTTTCTGCTGTTAGTTTAGTAAACCCAACGATATCGGTAAAAACAATTGCAGCGAGCTTTCTTTTGTGATTATTCATCGACCTGAAAATCTACCAAATATAAATAAACAAATAAATTATATAAAAAAACGCATTTACGTGTTTTTAAATGTAAAACCTATTTAAGCAAAATCATTTTTTTTGTTTGTCTAAACTTACCTGACTGTATTGTATAAATATACATTCCAGCAGCAACAGACTGACCTAAATTGTTGGTTGCATTCCATGTAACATGGTGATATCCAGCGCGTTGAATTTTTGATGACACTAGTGTACTTACTTTACGACCCATTACATCATAAATTGCTAAATAAACCATACCATCTGTAGGAAGCTCATATGATATAGACGTATTTGGATTAAAAGGATTAGGATACGCTGGATAAAGCGCAAATTTTCCAGGCAGGGTTTCTAAATTTGGGGTGGTTGACACTGTTGACACACGTGTCATCTTCCTCTCCATAGTCATATAAAAGCTATTGACGTTTTCCAATCCAGAAAGCATAGGTAATGGCATTGAGTCCGCCACCATTTGTACGCAATCATCCATGCTACCATAATAGGCTGAATAATCTTCACATGGATATTCTTTAATACCAAGGATTAATGTATCAGCACTTTGTTGATAAAAATAAGAATCCCAATCACCTTCCTGGTAGTTGTAATCCTCAAAGTCAATTATATATAAAGAATCTGCGCTGGCATACCAATAAAAGTCTAAGGTATCAATCATTTCTTGGCCATCAATGTCCTCAAATGTGTTTATTTCATTTCCT
>TARA_B110000444_G_scaffold116132_1_pt1 | contig 21092 bp, 10 predicted proteins | sample TARA_B110000444 | Tara Oceans TARA_B110000444 (sample SAMEA4398370) | marine metagenome | biome: Polar Biome; feature: [SRF] surface water layer (ENVO:00010504); material: water (ENVO:00002006), including particulate matter (ENVO:01000060) such as... | depth 5 m | reverse complement strand
TCAAAGCTTCTTTTGTCTCTACCTTCTGATTTAGCTCTTACATCTGAATACTCTTTAAAAGAATCTATACCAGTTTTTTGATATATAATATCATTCATTTTCTGATCTACAGACTCACTGAATTTAACTTTAGCTTGTTGAACTTTAGATTTAACATCTGTCACGGCTAAAACTTTTTGTACCGCTTCTACGTTTTTAAAAGCATCATCTGCAAAATAAAAGTTATTATAACCTTCTCCAGCTTTATTTAATATCCATTGAGACTTAGCTAATGGAGAACTGTTTTCTAACGCAGCTATATTTTCTATTGGTATATCTATACCTAAACCGTCTAAAAACGTCTTAATTTCCATCGCAGCTGCCATAGGTCTAGCAGTTAAGATAAATAAATCTTTAGAACCATTTTTATCAAATATTCTTTTAGCGACATCAAATAAAGGACCTTTAATACCATCTTTTACTTTATCAAATTCTGAAAAATCAAACTTAGCTCCTTGTTCTGTTAGTGTTATACCTTGTTCTGCAAACTCTGCTGCATTTATCTTACCCTTAGTTCCGTCAGGCATAGTATATAAGACATCACTTTTACTTTGAGCTATAGTATCGTCAAAGTCAAAAACTCTTATTTTCTTTTCTTTTGCATTAGGATCTCTAGCTACTTTAAGTGCTTGATCTAGCTGCTGTGCTAAGCTTAAAAACTCTGAATTGCTATTAGCATCTGTAGGTACAACTTCGCTTTTCTTTACTAAGTTTTGATTTATTGGTTTTGCTTTTTGAACTTGATCATCTAGTTTACTCCAATCTTTACCTATTATTTTACCTTTGTCTTTGCCACCTAAAACTTCTACTGGATACATATCGTTCATACCCATATTAATATCGTTATAATACCTATCTAATTCAGACATTGTAGTATTCCAATTAAATGGCATATTCTGCTGTAATTGAACGTTGATATTATCATCCATTACTATAGGTATAACAGCTACTTTGTATCTACTTTTTAATTGGTCAATATCAACACTCTTATCTCCATTAAAATATTTAGTAATTTCAAGAGCAACATAGTCTGTAGGTATAACATGTTCATATCTTAGCTGACTAGGCCTCATGTCAGGTCCTACATAAAAATATTCAGCAGGTGCAGCCGCTTTTAATATAGAATTCATGCCAGAAGTTTTTAAACTTGCCATTGTCATTGCAAAATCTAAATTAGTTCCATTATCTTTAATATACTGCAAATACTCCATCATCAAATTCCAAGCTTCATCTGCTTCTTTTTGTCTCATTTCATACTCAGACTCAAATTTTGCTTTTGTTTTAGAAGTTGATTGAGAAGGAGAAGTAGTACTTAAAGTTTTTCCAGTAGATATAAAATTACCATCATCATTTACAAAGCCTTGGTCTGGCTGTCTTAAAGGTACCATAACTCCATCTATAACTACCTCGGTTGGGGTAAAAGTTTTAACGCCGTTCTTATCAACACTTGTTTCTCCAGTAATTTTCTCTACACCTGGTATAGTAGATAAGTTGTTGTCAACATAGTCTTGAGTACCATCATACGTTTGTAATCTCTTATATCTACCATCTTTACCAGCCGTAGCTTGATGCCCTTTCATCCATTTCAAACTAGTAACAATAGTATCTAAAGCAGCATCAAATGGGCTTAATCCTTTTTCTAAATTTTTTTCGTAGTAATAATTACTAAACCCTGTAGAAAGTTCTCTTTGTCTTTTTTGACCTTTAGAACCTTTTTTAAATAACTGTGTAAAACTTTTACCAATATTTAATAATTTTTTTAAATCAATACGAGAACTATTTAAACCAATACCTTGAAAAAAGAAATCTGCTGTATTAACATCTAACAATAAATCTTCTTTTTTTAAATATCTTTTTAAAGGTTGATGAATTTCTTTAGCAAACTCCCTTAGTGTTTTTAAACCTTCTTCACCTTTAAAATTAACATTGTCAGGACTGTTATAAATTGTTTTAATTAAAGCATTTTCAATACTTCTAACGGTGGGATTTACGCCTAAATCTTTAAAGTCTTTAACAAAATCATCTGCTTTAGAACTAAATTCTGATCTTTGATCTGTATCTAAAGCTTCACTAAATTTAACAATATCTTGAGATCTTTGCTCTCCAGCTGTTTGATCAAGCACATCTTGCATATTACTCATTACATTATCTATGTAAAACGATGTAACTTCATTACTAGTCATACCTGTTCTATCAGATAAGTCAGCTATAAAATCTGGATCAGTACTTAATTTAAATAATTCTGTTTTAGCAAGTTCTTTAGCTATAGGCTTAATTAAAGATCTTTGTCTTTCTATTAATGTAGTATAACCTCCTCTAGTAAAGTACTTAGCAAATTCTTGTGGATCTGGTTTTTGAACTTCAAATATTTGTTTTCTATAATTAGTTACTTTACCTTCATCACTGACTTTTTTAATATCTTCTCTACCTACTTCTTTTAATTTGAATATATTACTCCAAGCTTTACTTTTAGCTTTTTGCTTTATTAAGTCAATAGGCATAGCTCCTATTATAGTATCCCTGTTGGCATTTATAAAATCAACATATTGTTTTGGAGCAAAACCTAATACGCTTCTAGTTATAGGACCCATCTCAGCTTTAATAACTTTAGTTATTTCAGTTTCTATAGCATTATTAATTTCTTGAGTTACTGTTGTAGCTGTAACACCTTTTGTTATAGCTAATTTTTTCAATCTTTTAGAAACAATACTTCTAACTTCATCAAATATTTCAGGAGTAACTATAGACAACTCTTTAAATGATTTTAAATCTCTACCTTCTGTAGCTACATCAGTATCTTTAACAACACCTCTTCTAAAACTAGTGACATCCATTTCCACGTCAAACTTGCCGGCTTTAGCGTCTTCTATTTGCTTGGCTGTTTCACTGTCTATAGACATATCGTTAGTTATAAGATCATTTGGTAAATAACCCAATATTCTTTGGTTAAGCTTAGCATTTATCCATTGAGCCAATTCTATATCTTTAAACTTAGACATGTCTCTATTCTCATAAGCTTTAACTAATCCAGGTATACCAGATCCACCAGTGGCCATATCAGAAACAACATCTTCTAGTATCTCAGTACTAAATCCATCAAAGTCTCTTGGTCTTATAATTGTTTTACCAACTCTAAACCCTTTGTTAAGTCTTGAAGTTATAAAGTTTCTATATAAATTACCAATCTCAAGACCTTTGTCTTTTATAGATTTATCACTATTGTATATCTGATTTACTTCATCAAAAAGTTTTTTATCTTTACTTGACAAGTTTACAGTTTCAGAAGCTTTAACTTGAGAAGCTGCTATTCTATTCTGAGTTCTTGTATCGTTAATAGGTATAACTTTACCTTGTTTATCAACAATACTAAATTTATCTTGAGCTTCAGCTAAGTCGGTGATACTTAATTCTCCTTCCGCTATCTTCTTACCAAAACCTAAGAAAAACTCTAATATATCTTTTTGCCCTTTAAACTCTATATTATAATCACCATCAGACGCATTCATAAGACCATCATTCATTAGCTTACCCATTATAGCTTTAAAATTGTCCATCTTATCTAAATCAACTTTACCTTCAGGAATTAATTCCATGAAAGAAGATATAACTTCGTCATAATCAAAATCTCCGTCTAACTCCAAATTAGCGTTACTAGCGCCCATAGCTTGTAAAGCACTCTCTTGACCGGTGTAAACTAAATATTTTATAATTTGATCTCCTAAATTTTTAAATGCTTCAGGATTATTTTTTAACAACTTTCTACTAATAGTGTGAGTATTTTCATGAAGCCCACTAGTAAATCTTTTGCTTTTTGTCATGTTTTCTCTAACAACAAAATCTAACTCAAATCCTGCTCCAGATATAGATCCACCGTTTAAACTCCCTTTACTAATACGTTCTATTGTTCCTTTTTTATTACTTTCTAAATTTGCTTTTCTCTCTGGATTAGTTTCTAATTCTATTGCTAAATCAAAAGTGTTAGATATTTCTCCTATAGCTTGTTCTCTTGATTCAAAATCAATAAAAGTATGTCCTAATTTTTCTGATTGCTTTCTATCTTTTTCAAGCTGTTTATCCATTTGCTGCTCAAACATTATGTTGTCAGCTTCTACAGCTATTTCAGTACCGTTAGGATTGTAATTGCTTTTAGGGTTTTTGCTAGTTCTATTATTATCAAATAAGTTCTGTGTAGCTTGATCAGTTATTTCTGTATATTTTTTTCTATTAGAATCATTTACATCTTTACCAGCTGCACTCATCATTAAAGCTCCGTATGGACTTCCAAATGTTTCTGTATTATTAAACATTTCCATACCTTTTGAAGCCATATTATAAACAGAACCTATAGTTTCTAGTTCTTGCTGTTTTTGTACGTCTGTTTTATTACTATTAGCTACTTGATAAGCCTCATTTCTTATATTATATAAATTAGTTTGACCTTCTATAAAATTTGTTGCAGCGTCAGGTGTCATACCTTGTTCTCTAACATTATTCTCAACAGTTAAATAAGCATCTACAGCGTTAGCTTCATAAGTTTCTATTAAACTTATATTTGAATTTATCTCAGCTTTAACTTCTTCAACATTTACAGTGTTATCATTTTTAATACTGTTTACTAATTCAGAGTTAGCTCTTCTTAGTTCATTAGCTTTTCTTGTATTAGTATTTATAGTATTTAAATCAGCATTGTTTGTGAAATTCTTAGTTCCTGCTACATATAAGCTTGGCGCTCCACTCATTCCAGCACCCCAAAACCCAGAAGAAACTATAGTTTCCTTCATGTTTTCAAAGAAAGGTTTTCCATCTATCAAGTTTTGACCACCAGTTGTTAATCCTTCAAAAAACATTTCACCTAGCGTTTCTGGTATAATGTCTTTTCTTAAGTGTTTAGATATTTCTTGAGAAAATCCCTCAGCTAATTCTCTTTCTAATAAATCATCACTGTTACCCGCTATTTTACCTACACCCTTGTTTAACATTGGAGCCGTACTAAAATAAGCTAAAGTCCCTTCAACTAAACCATAACCTAGTGATTTTAATACAATCTCAGCTTCACTATATAATTTTTTTCCACTCTTAAATTCTTCGTATTCCATTTCTGAAAATTTACCTCCAAAACTAGACATACCAACAAAAGCAGAACTTGATACATTAGATATAGTTTGAAGAGCTTTCCCTGTAATACCAGCACTTTTAGCAGCTACACCAGTTAAACCACCAGTAGCCATCATTGAAACAATTAAAGGAGCTTGACTAGCTATACTTTGATAAGTATATTGACCAACATCTTGCCATGAGTCTATGTTATTAAAGCTAATATCATCCTTATAATCATCTCTAACATCTTCTGTCCAGTTTTTCAAAGCCATCATAGCTTGCTCTACAGGATCTTCAATGCCTAAATTTTCTCTCATTAAGCTTCCAGCTATGCCGCTTATGCTTGCATATTTACCAAGCTGATAAATACCATACGCTGTATTGCTAATTAAATCTATTGTAGCTAAACCTAAGCCTACTCCGAACTTAGACATGTCATTATAGTTTTTTCTAACTATATCTAACTGCTGAGCTTTGTCTTTACTTTTAGATATATCCTCGTTAAGCTCTAATGTTTCTTTCTTTATAGATTCACTTAAGAATTCAAATCTATTTATTTCTCCAACAAAACCATCATATAACCAAACTGGTATTTTTCTACCATCTTCTGTTTGATAATACTTTTCTCCAGGTTTTATTTCATATTGAATACTTTTATCTTTTTTAAATTCATTAAATAAATTGTTATAATAAAAACCTCCTGACTCTTTGCCGTTAATATCTTTTTTTAAACTACCATCTTTATCTATTCCAAAATTATCTAATTCATTAACATAGACTTCTAGTAACTTTGATTTTTTCTCTATATCACTATCAGTTTTATCTAAAGATACTTTAGATTTAAATTTAATTTCATTTCTTTCTGTTTCTGTTAAATCTTTATTTCCTTTATCATCCCCTTGTTCAATATATTTTTCATATTGCTTAGCTGCTGCGGCTTTTAAATAATTTCTTTTAATTATTTTTCTAACTTCTTCTTCTACTATAGGTAATTCTTCTCCATTTTCATCAATAAAATTTACGCCAGATCTAGACAACTGGTTTCTAGCTTCATTAAACTCACTTTCGTAGCCAAGCTCTTTACTTACTTCTTTCGTTCTAAAAGCTTGACCAGTAAATTTAGTTGCACTTGATTCTGAAGACGGAACGTAAGGTTCAAACGCATTTCCATTATCTCTTTCTATTTGTTCTAAAGAGTAAGTTGAGCCGCTGAATAAATCTGGAGCATAAGCCATGTCATCAGCATACTTTATAATATCATCAGGTATACCTGAGTACATACTGTTACTATTTTGTATATCGTAAGAGCTTAAATTAGCAAAGTCTTTTTCATTTGATTCTACGCTTTTTGCTAGCTCTTCTAAAGTATAATTACCGTTTTCATCTAAATTTAATAATATATCTGCTAATTGAGCTTGAACTATACTAGGGTCTTGAGAAAGATCTAAAACTATCTCTTCAGATGACAATCCATTTATAAATATTTTATCTTCGTCTGTTTGTCCAAAAGTACCTGTTCTACCAGCACCAGCAGTAACTCCTAGCACTTCACTTAAATAAGTTGAAAGCCCTGAAGCTTGTTCTTTAGTTGATAAAACATCTTCGTCTACCTCAAAAAGACTAACTGGTATTAGTCTATTAACTTTATCTCTTTTAGTTGATACAACTTCTTCTTTAACTTCTACAGGTTGTTTTTCTTGGCTGGCTATGCCAGATTGTCCTCCAGCAGTAGACTGTCCAATTAACATTTCGTCAATAACTGTGTTTACTTCAGGAGTGCTATTATTATAAAGAGAATTTATAGTACCTACAGTAAACTCTGGATCATTAGCTATCTTTGCGTTAAACTCTTCTAAAGTTATATTTTCTCCTGTATATTCTATATAGGCGTTATATAATATTTCTTCTGGATTCATATAAATATGTTAAGGCGTTTTTGGAGTGCCGGGTATTTGAGTGACGGGTGTTGGAGTGCCGGTAAACGATGTGTTTAATAGAGGATTAGTAAATCCTGTGTTTGGATTTCCGGTAGTTGTGGCCGTTACATAATTAACCGGAGGAGTAACGGCTGATACTGATGGTGTGTTGTTTTGTGCAACTACTACTGTTGGATCTTCAAGTTTGTATAAATTTATAAAATTTTCAATTAACAGATCATCAACTTTTTCTAAAGTATAATCCGCCTCGTCAAAACCATTAGCAACCCATAGTTGTTGAGGTGTTACTCCAGCTGCTTTGTAATACCCGTTTAAGTATGCTTTACCTTGATCAGTTTCCATTGCTTCTCTAAAAACAGGAGTATTTAAAATAGTAACATTTCCACCATTTTTTACAGACATTGCGCTAGTGCTTACATTTGGATCATACTCCATTGCTGGTAGACCACTTTGAGTTAACACTTTACGTTTCCTAAGTTCTCCAAAATCATTTTCACCACCTTTAAATATTTCAAAACCTTTATTTAAGTAATCTTTTCTTTGATCTAAACTATCTGTTTTACTAAAATCAAAATAACCTTTTTTATCTTGTAATCTTTGAGCTATTTCTCTTCTATATTCTGTTAAATTAACTGGCGCTACAGCTTTAGGTGTGTCAGTATCTAAATCTTTATATTCACTAACAATAAAACTTCCATCTTTACCAGGGAAAATACCTACACTACCATCGCCTTTGTCGTAAGCTTCATATATACTAATAACCTCTGGTCTAAATGTAGTCATTAAATAGTTAGGATCAGCTGGATTAATATCGGCTTTTTTAGCTTCTTGATAAAGTCTATATCCTTCAACAAACGTTGCAAGATCTTTTTTTAAAGTTACTACCTGTGCGGTATACTTAGCTCTAATTTTATTTATATCTCTTAATGAAGCGTCTTGTCCACCAGCTTGTCTAACCTCAGCTTCCATGTTTTCTCTTACAATTAAAAGATTATCTTCTAAAGCATTTTTTTGAAAAACATCATCACCATCTAAATCTTTAAGTTTTGAAAGTATTTTATTTTCTTCAACTATAGAGTTAATACCAGTATCTATGTTTTCATAAGTATTTTTGTAAAAAGTTTTTTCTTTTTTTCTATCAATAGCTAGCTGTTTGTTTGCTCTTTCTCTGTTTAATGCATATTGATTAGCAACACTAGCGAAACTACTAGAAATTGTTTTTTGGAAATTATCTAAAGCTCTAGTAGATAGCTCTACTCTTGTTTGTATTTGTTGCGGATTACTGTATGCTCCCATATTTTTAATTTTAAAACTTTATGCCATGTTATTGTTTTCAAACATCTCTATAGCGTTGTTATACATATCATCTGATGCTGATTGAGGTGCCATGGCAGTACTATCTTCTATGAAATTTCTTTCATCTTTTCTCTTTGTTCTTTTTACTTGTCTAGCTACTTTTTTCTCTTGTTTATCAGCTTGTCTAGCTGCTTTTTGGGTCGGAGTAGGAGTAGGTATCGTATTAGCAGCCGCACCAGCTCCAGCTACAATAGTGCTCGAGGCTCCTGCAACTCCACTCATCATAGCATTACTAGAAGCAACACCATAATCCATTCCCATTTGACCGGCATTGGTGGCTAATCCAGCTAACCTATCTAATCTAGCAATGTCTCTACCTTCTTGTCTACCATAAACATTTATTTCTTCTTTTAATGCTGCTTGTTCTAGAGACATTATTGTATTTAATTTCTGTGCTTCACCAGCTAGGTATTGTTTTTGATTAGCTAGTTCTTGATTCTCTAATTGAGCAGCAACTTTTAACTTACTAGCAGCGGCAGATCTAGCTAATTGAGTAGCAGCACCAGCCCCAACACCAGCTCTATTCATATTGTTTAATATATTAGCTAGAGCTTCATCAGTTTCTTCCATTTGAAGTTCTATACCAGACATTGCAACTCCTAGATTTTGATATGGGTTTAGTACATCATCTTTCATGTCTCTAATTTCATCAGACATGTCTACAACCTCTTGTCTACTCATTTCTAACTCAGCTATCTCAGCATTTCTTCTTCTTTGCTCATCAAGAGCATCCTTTTGAAGTTGTGCTAGTCTTTGTGATTCTTTGCTACCCGCAAATAACTGGGCTCCCGCGGTGATTAAAGATACACCACCAATTATTATTGCTGCTACTGCTGTCATATTATTGTTTTTTTAATTTTAAATGTTTTTTATATTCTTCTTTATTTATAGAGAATAATCTTTTTTCAATAGCTTTTATATCTCTACCATTATCTGGGTTTGAATGAGTGTTTACCCATATAGCATCTTCTAACACTTCTATAATTCTTTGATCACCTTCATTAGATTTTGTATAATAAGGTGCTTTAAAGCACTCTAAGCCATTCTTATCAGCAACTAGAACAGTTCCATGAATTAAAAACCATGAATGAGACTCGTTGTGTATACAACCTGATACAATTGTGCCTTTTTTTACATCCATACGTCTAATATATACACCATTAGTAAAGTCATCAATGATTTCCATTTCTTCACTTTCTCTAAGCATATTTTTGCCATCTCCTTTAATTAAGTCATGGTCGGTATTTTCTAGTATTTTTTCTGAGAACTTTCTTATAAAGTTTTCTCTTTTATTTATTAAATTTAATTCCATTTTTTTTGTTAGTGTTTTTAAATTAGTAAGGTAATTTACCAACAATTCTGTATTTTTTCTTATATTTTTTAAAGCAAAAAATTTATTATCTTTTAAATAAACGTTAGGATCTGATGAGTGATTAACATATCTACCTAATTCTGTTTTATAGTTATTATTTAAAACTTCACCTATTAAAGAATTTTTAACGTAGTTCTTAGTAGTGAAACAACCAATGCCGTGTATAGAAGATTTTTTTAACTCTATTTCTTTGTTTTCATGTTTTACTTCATGAGAATTTACAACTTCTTTAATAAATCTATCTTCAGTATAACCTATAATATTTAAATAATTCTCATAACTTTCTATCATGGCATAGATGATAATACGTAATTAGAAGAAACTGAAAATAATTGCTTTGTTCCTCCAGAGTCTGTGCTGTCATCTATAGATAATTTAACTGTCATTATATAACCTTTAACACCACTCATTTTAATACCACCAATAATCTCACCTGGTCTAACAAAGCTGCTATTTATTAAATTAGCTACATAATGATTTTCTTTTCTGTCAAAACCAACTCTAAATATTGGTTGTGTGGCTGTAGGATCTAAAGCTGTAGCTCCTGTCAAAGGTGGATTAGAAGAATCATACGCACCTTCTATATAACTTTTTATTGATTTAGTTGAGTCTTGAAACTCTGAATAAATACCAGTTCCATTTATATCGTCAAAACCTTCAATGTCTGATAAATAAGTATCTACTTCCCATCCATTACTTCCTTCATAACCTATTGTGTTAAAGTTTTTAACTACAGTAGGGCTAGGATTAAATATAAACTCTACAAAAGCGTCTGCTGGTTGTAAAGCTCCATAGAATTTTGTTCTATTATTAGGTGTTATTTCGTCATAATGTTGGTATATTTCTGAATCAATAAATGTAAAGAAATTATTTTTTAAACTACCAAATGCATTTGGTTTGTAACTATAAAAACTTGTCCAACCATTAACTCCTTCATCAAAACCTAAAGTATCAAAATTACCGCCAGAAGAATTTAAAGGTGTAACTGGGGTTGCTATTGATCTTGGTATATTTTGTAAGGAAACAGTATAAGAAGATTGATGAGCATCCCAACCACCTAATATTTGACCTCTTTTAAATGTAACAAAATTAATTTTATTATATACACCACCAGTTCCAAAGTCAATAGCGGGAAAAAAGTTAAAATCTTGACCAATTGCAAAATCAGTTTCAAAACTAGTAACCCTAGAGTTAGTAGCCACAACTGTTCCATCTGCTTTAACTAGTTCCATTAAAGCGCCAATATCAACTCCAGAAATACCTCCTGAAAGAGTTCCAGCACCACCACTTAGAATACGAGCTTCAGTACGCACGCCAGTCATAAGTGCAGTATTAATAACTCCAGTGTAAACTTGTCTTTGATAGTTATCAGATATAAGAGCTAGGTTGTCTCTAAAATAATCTTTCATACCATATCCTGATATTTCAGTTATACCGTCTCTAGACAGTCTAAGAATTGCAGCCCTGTCTTTGTCTGCAAAGTATTTCCTATAACCATAAAAAGCAAAAGACTCTGGGTTCCTACTTATACCATACTCGCCTAAATAAGGAACGTCTTGACCAAGTACATTGACTTCGCCGCCAGTTTCTAATGAGCCTTGTTCACCTGAGTATATAGCATTTTTGTTTACTAAAACTTTACTTATTTTATTTTCTTGAAGAACCATCAAGTTAGAATCTTCTGCAAAAAGCTTTTGTATAGAACCATTTAAAGGATCTAAATCTCTTACCAGTGGATCAGCTATTGAAAAAACATTAGTTTCAATAAAGCTTGTTCTAGTATTTAATAGTCCGGAATATATTAAACTATGCTTTTTATCTGTAGCATCTAAACTTTCATTGACAACATAGGCTCTAACTCCATTTGTTATATTAGCATTGTTAAACCCACCTTTAATTCTAGACTCTTCAACAAAATACATATTGTTGTTTAGATTTTTAAAACTACCAGGTGTATTAGGTGATAAACTACTTGCAAAAGGATATGCTGGGTAACCTAGATTATTATTAGCTCTAAACCACGGTAACCCAGGCCACTGCGGGGGAAGAGGCACAGGATCAGGGCTAGGAGGAGCAGGGATTACTTTTTTTAACAAAAAGCAATTAAAATATTTTACACCAATTTTATAGCTCATATTATAATTATTACTTGTTTATTTTAAAATTTCCTATAAATAATGTCATTGTGATCATGGTTCAACAATTTTTAAACGCGCAGTACATACTGGAGAGGATAATCCACCTCCATCAGTAGCAACAATACTCAAGTTAAAAATATCGCCGGCGCTAGCTGCTGGACCATATAAGTTTGAATATGCGGTTTTGTTAAAATTCATTGTTTGTGAGGTACCGCTAGAAGTAAAACTAAGGAATTGTTGAATATTTCTTCCTCCAGTAGTAATATCACCAGCATTAAGTGTTATTACCAAGTTTGATGATGCACCAATTTCACTTCCAGGAAATGATAGTATATCACCTACAGAGTATCCACTACCAGGAACACTAGCTGTTGCTACAATAACAACTCCATCTTCAACTGTTTCTGCTGCACCTACTGTTATATCTACTTCACCACTTGAACCACTTAAAGATCCACCATTCAATTGAAATGGCGCATCGGCGTTAAATCCTGAGTTAGCGTCTGTTGTGTTTGTTGTTATAGAACTAGTTAAACCTCCTACAGTAGTGTCTAAAGATCCAGTTGTTCCACCAACTTGAGTAGCTGTAACGACCATAGTAATTTCAGATAAGCTAGAAGCATTCGTTGGATCACCTCCATTTCTAACATTAACCCAAGTTGCTATAGGTTCTGAAGTTCCACTTCCATCAAATTCCCAGTCTGTTTGTCCACAAGAAGCTGTGCCAGTCACGTCAACCCCTAAAACATCTAGCTGTAAAGCAGGTGGCGTTATATTAAACAAAGGAAAAGTAGGTTGTGGTATAAGATTCCCATTTGGAAAAGTTAGTCCAGGTGCTAAGCTTAATGTTAAAGCAGTATTTGTTGTTGTTTGATCAAGCGCATAAGTAGTACTAGCAGAGTTGACGTTTAAATTAAAAGTAAAAACATCTCTAGAGGCTGAACTAGCCCCAAAAAATCTATTAGTTAGATTCCTAATAATGTATGGTTGGCTAATTTGAACTGTAGGTCCAGGCACTACAGAAAAAGTAGATGTAACATCATTGCCAAGAGCATCTACTGCACTTACTAATGTTATTATAGGATTAAAAGGAGCTCCGTTATTCTGGTGAATAGCTAACCCACTACTATTAGTAGCATAAAAAGCAGTTGGATTTAATTGATTATTTATTGGTAAATTTTCAGGATAAAACCAAACTATAGAATTAGTAGCTTGATTTGTAAAATCATAACTAGAAAACCCAGCTGGAGTTGTGTTGTCACTAGCGGTTATTTGTGTATTTAATTCTGATATTAATCCAGCTGTAGATGATTCCCAATATATATCTAGTTTTGATTCTAATGGTGTAGTTTCAAAAACAGTAAATATTGGTAGTAAACCAGTTTCAGTGTTTTCATAAGGTATTCTAGTAACTCTTACACTAAAAGTGCAGTCTGCGTTTCCAGCAGCTGATATTGTAGCTGTAGAGCTTTTACTTGGATCAGCATCTGATAAACCTATATCTTGCCATCCTTCGCCGGGATTAGATAAAGTAACACTTGTAACCGCGCCATTATTTACTGTGAAGTTACATCTAATACCTTTATTTTTAAACAAATCTGAATAAATATCAGTACCAGAAGCACCTCTAAAAACAACCGGAATACTATTACCACCAGTCGCTGGGTAATTAGTGCCTCCAGCCAATGTTCCACTTGGTATCTCTACTTCAAATTCAGCAGCATTAGGGCTTGGCCCAGGTTGCCCATACTTATTTATAACATTACTAGTGGTTGCGCTGTAAACATTCATTCTAGCTATAAATGGATTTGACTGAAAGTTGTAAAATCCTGGAGCTGTATCAAAAGGATATTCTACTAAATTACCTACTGCAAAAAGTCCTAAATCATTTCCTGTACCTATAGCTGTTACTACTTCTTTTACTGTTCCTGGATAATACTGTCTTGTTCTAGGGCCAGCTGCAACAGCAGGAATTGTGTCATAATAATTAACAACTCTTGTAGCTAGTTTGACAGAAGCGTTCTCTACTTGACTACCTGAGTCAAAATCTCTTTCTCTATCTCTAGTTTTTAATAATTGTTCTCCTTCTTCAGTGTAAGGATCTGCTTGGAAAAATACTCCATCAGTATTTGTAAATTGATAGTAAGAAGGATCTTCATTAAAAGAAGGTCTACCTGTTCTAAATATATTTTGATTAGGACCTACTGAAGTAACGTCTTTTGGTATTTTACTTAAATTATCTGACTGAACAGCAAAGTGAAATATAGGTTCATCAACACTTGCAGGTAAAGGACCTTCAGACTCTCCATCTATGTAACCATTTAGAACACCAGCTGTATATGTATTATAATAATCTGTTTGATCTTGCTTTACAACTATCTTATATGAATACCATCCAAGAGGGTTTGTGTCCCTATCATATAACCCAGGTGTGCCTAAAACACTGTTGAATGTTGAATCTATTGTGTTAAAAAAATTAACCACCAAAGAATCACCAGGCCAAGTGTCAGTTGAATTAACTAAATGATTTGTTAAACCAGAAGGATATATGCCAGTATCTAAAGCAGAATTGTAGTAACTAAAGTTATCATCAAAATCTTGACTTAAATCATCTGTACCTGACTTATAAGGATTGAAAATAGTAGAAGCTTTGTTTTGGCTACTTTGAGAATCTAAGATAATACTAGATAATATAACATCGGACTGTCTACCATACCTATCAGAAAGAACAATACCAACTTGATAATTCCTATCTTGTTTTAAACTGTGATTCTGATATTCTTTTCTTACTTCTGAATACTGTAAATTAGGATTTCCTCCAGACTCTTCTTCTTTAAAAGCAACTTCTGTTGCGTAAGAAATTGATTCAGGTGGCGTATGTTTGTCTAAAAAATTACCATATATTATTCTATTACCAGCAGCTTCTTGAGCTAATGCTCTTACTGGAGTTTGGTCGTAAACACGTAGTAAATCCCTAAGTGGTAAAGTTTTGTAAGGTTTTGCCGATTGATAATTGTATCTTAATTTACCAGTGGTTATATTAGAAATTTGAGCTGTTTTTATAGTATCTAAAACTTTTAAAGTTACCGAATTAGAATCTTTGTATATAATATCTATAGAGTCTATATTAAAATCAGAAACAGCACCTGACCAGTTAGAACTAGTTGAAGGAGCTGGAATTATTAATTCTATATCGTTTATTTTATTTTGCATAAACTCTACCTCTGTACTTTTAAAAGTTCTACTTTCATCATCGCCTACGAAGTAACCGTCTTGTTCAGGGACAAAACAAGCTTGAGTAAATGGAGATATTAAAGAATATTCACCATCGTCAAATTGAAATCTATAAGCAAATCTTACAAATCTCTTTTTTAAATAATCTTTATCACCTGGCCAATTGCTTTGATAAAATGGATTTACACTGCCATTAGGTAGAGACGTTGATACAACGTCCTTCATAGTTGATTCAGCTGATGCTGAAATAGTTATAGTTCCTCCTGTTCCAGACAATGGATCAAGAGTTAACACATCCCCATCGCTGTAATCTTCTCCAAATTGATTAATATCAATACTAGCAGCAGTTCCAGAAGCTCCACTCGCGGCTGTAACAGTGTACTGTGCAGTTATATTTGTACCACCTGCTCTTAACGGTAATTCAACGGTGTCTCCTGTTGTGTAACCAGAACCGGGGTTTGATATACTAGCAGCACCAGATGTTGATTGTATTGTTAATTGTAAACCACCACCAGAGCCAGTTACATTAACTGCAGTCATTGTTGAACCAATAACATATCCATTACCAAGAACAGATTGCTGTACGCTAATAACCTCGTTAATACCAGCGGTTATAAAAATATTAACAGTTAAACCAGTGCCATTACCACCTGTGGTCGGCACATTAAATGCAGTTCCACCAGCAGGCTGAAGGCCTGATCCTGCTGTAAAAGCTGTAATTCCAGTAACTTGAAAATCAACCAAGCTAATAGGATCATATGGATAATATTTAGCTAAAGAAACTTGATCTTCATTGGTATAGTAGCTAGGATTTGCTATAGCTCTAGTTACATTTATCTTACGTGGTTGATTTCTATTATCTGTAAAAAAAAGTCTATCATTTATTAAGTTTACACCATATATTGGTTGTGTTTTTGAAAAATTCAAAAAACTACCACTAACTATTAATGTTGATGTTTGAGTATTAACATCATAGCACCCGATGTGACATTCTGAACCATTTGCGCCAGCTATAGCAGCAAAAGAAGGCGCAAAATTAGAAAGTCTATCAGCTGATGTATCAGAGAAATTAGTTATAAATACAAATATTCTATCACTGTTAACATCCATAAAGAAACCAATTATTGAGCAACTTTGTTGTGATAGTGTTGTTAGTCCAAAGTCAGTTAGCTTAATATTCCCTAATATGTTTTCTAAAGAACCTACATCTGCTCCTTCAGACTTACTTACAGACACATTCATTGCGTCTCTATATTCTCCAGACGGTACAATTCTAGAGTCTAAGTCTTTGTTCATCTTAGACTTTATAAAACTATTTCTTGCTTCTGCCATTTAATTTAACTTTTAATCCATTTAGACTTACCTCTCATAACTTGAACAATTTCTTGTAATTTAATATTTGATAGTCTTATTTTAGCATTTCTAAGAGCTGCTCTTTTTTCAATTTTATATCTATTTATTACGTACTCAGGAATACCCATCCTAGTAGATAAAATAGCATGAAGAATGTACATATACAAAGCTTGCTCTGCCATTTTTGGTATTTTCATGTCTTCATCTACCGATAACCCATCAGATATGTAGTTCAATATTATCAACTGATTAGCTAAATTGCTACTAAACATTATCTTGCCTTCTCTTTCATTAAAATTAAACCAACCATTAGATTGCGAAGTTTCTGGGTTTAAACCATATCTTTGCCCGTAACTAAGCTTATCCCAAGCCCAGTCATAAACACCTTCATTGAACATTTGATCTGAAAAAGCTCCAGATATAGTGTAGTCTTCAGCACCTTGCCATCTATCATTAGTAATAGAAGTTCCCTCAAGATTGTCAGCTGCATCATCTTGTGTTGGTATTCCAGAGCCATCTTGTACTGGAACTTGTTGAGGGCTTTGATGAAGTAAATTACTTGGATATATTGGATGCTGAACACCTGCTCCATCTATTCTAAATAGACTAACATAATTAACATAATCTTGAGGTATTAATAGAGATAAATTACTAGGTATAGTTAATTCCTGAGATCTAGTACTTTTTAAAGTGTCATAACTAAATTCTTGTAAACCTCTTTTAGCATGGAAAATTATATCAGCTCTATTAACTCTACTTATTAATTTACCATCTCCAACATAAGCCAGTCGAAAATTATTTATAATATTCCTAATGCTCACATATTGATAAGTGTCGTGGTTGTTCCATTTACCAGCTTTTATATCTCTTAGTAATATTTTTACAACATCATTTAAAGTAGATCCAGTGGTTAAAGTTATAGTATTTGTAGATGATAATTGATATTCACCTGCGCCAACACCTTGATCTATTTTTACATTATTTATGTATACTTCAAAGTTTGTCATACTAACACCATCAACAAAAGGTATTAAATTAACTCCATAAGCACTATTGCTTTTATCTGCGCCACCTGTCCACTTAAATTCTGTTTGAGCAGCTGTTGCCGTAAAAACTTGTTGACTTCCGTAGTATTGTTCGTTTGATTGAGTTAGTAATCCCATTTTTTATTATCTTTTTGTGTTTGCTTCTTCTGATACAATTAATTGAGAAGCAGCTTGTACAATGCTTGGGTCTCTTATTATTATACCTGAATATTTTAATATTTCTAAAATAACCTCTGTTTGTTGACTGTCACTTATTTCAAAATCTTGTGAATAAGCACTTGAAGCTGTGTTTAATACAGTATTATCGATTGTTATAATTACATCAGAAAAAGCAGGGCCGCCAGCGGCAAATAAAGATTTATCTATAGTTATTGTATCTCCCGGTTCTAGTCTATTACCTGTATCAACAACAGTTAATGTGCTTAGCACAGGATTACCTATAGTAGGTAGTGTTGTTATAACTCTAATAGAAAAATCGGTCCCTAAACCATCTGTTGTTACTAGAGGATTATCGGATTTTGCTAAAAAATTACTAACACTTCCACCACCAAAACTAGGCATTTGAGTTACTAAAGGTAATAAATTAGCACTAGTAATGAATTTATATAAAATATTAAACTCTCCACTGTAGATGTATTGACCTAGAGCACCAACTGTATAACCCCAGACAACGTCTTTAGGTTTTCTAATGTAATTAAATGTTACATCGCTGCTAGAATATGTGTTTGTAACTGTTGGAAATACAGTTATTTTATTCTCCTTGTATTTAGCTATAGGAAAATCTGATGTAGGAATTGTTAAAGGTGATAATGTTTGTTCAGTATAGTCTCTCGCACTCACTATCTCTATCTCTGGACTATTAAAACCTTTATTATAATTTACTGAACCAAATCTATGTAGATCTGTTGGTTGGGGATACACGTTATCTGTTTGAGCACTACCAGCTGGAATAGTTACTGAAGGACCGCTTTTTTGAAAAATTTCAAATTCGTTTCTTATGTGTTCTATCCTAGAAGCAAACTCAACGTTAGTTCTTGGCATACGTAAGTATTGATTGTAATCTTCAAAAAATCTTTCAAATATTTCTAGTTGAACTTGAGTAGCTAATTGATTAAATTCATACGGAGTTATATATCCACGTTGTTCTTTATTAAGAATGCTTAATACTGTAGTATATACTGTGTTTACATTTATTGCCATTTTAATTTTTTTTTTAAAATAAAAAAAGGTACTACCTCTGTGAACAGTTCATTACCTCTGTGAAGAGTACACGCTGCTTTTTGATATTCAACATTTATCCATCAACTTAGAATCTGTCCAATAGTAAAAAAAAGTAAAATAAATTCTAATTTTGGTTAATATTTTCTTGATGATAAATTAATTTCTAAAGGTCTCATAGAAAAAAACTTGCGCACTAGAAACTTGAGTAGCAAACTGGAAACTTTAGTAGCACCTTTCTTTTTGGGCATAGTATTAAATGAAGAACTATTATAAAATTTTCTCCAACGATAAAGAAAACGCCTGGAGCTGCGTTTTAGATTATCATATTAGAATAATTAATCATTTTGGTACTATGCTTAGTTATAAGATTACTTGTTTATTTTATTTCTTACTTGTTTATTTAAGTTTTTTATCTATAGACTTATATACTTCAAGTCCTTCATCTGTCTTAAACCACGCAGCCATTGCTGAGTAAGGATTTTCTTCAAAAGGAGTTACCATTAGTTTTTTGCCATTACTCGCCCATTTAATAGTTCTTTGATCTGACGCTAAAGTTATAATACCCGCTTCTTTAGCATTAATAGCAAAGTTTCTAAGCACAACATTTTCATCATTGGCTAATTCTAAAACTAAAGCTGGATTATGTTTAGCAAATAATAATATATCTCTTTTTAATTCTTTGCTTGACAAAGAAGATACATCAGAACCAAGTTCTACCCTTAATATAGCTTCAGCTTGATCTATATCCATATTTTTAGCCGTATTAAGCGCTTCTAATTGAAGATCTAACATTGCTAATTCATCGACCGCTTCAACTTGTCTATCTAATTCTTTAAATATTACGTTGCTATGTGGATGATGTTTTAAAAACTCTTGAAGAGTTCTTTTTTCTTTTGCCACATTCAACACACCTTTTTCAAAAATAATATGACTAAGTGTCACGGGTCCTTTTTGTTCGTCTACAAAAATGCTTCTTTGATTAGTAGCATATCTTAACTCTCTTTCATAACCTTTTTCTGGATCAAACCAAACTAAAGGATATCTTCTACTATGCTTACTAGGTATAGTATAAGTCAAAGGTTCTTTATTTCCTACTAGGTAATAATTTCTATTTTTATATTCCCAAGTGTCTTTTTTAGCCTCTTGCTTGGGAGCAGGAGCTTTTTTTTCTTTTGTTTCCATAATATAATATAATATAAATAATTAAAAAAACCCCGCCGAAGCGGGATTATTATTGTTGTCTTAAGATAAATCTACAGAAACAACTTCTACTCCACCAGGAAGACCTGATACAGTAATGTTTTGATTTGGTTTTTGACAAGACATTACTATTGCTTTATCAAAAGCAACAGCTATATCATTGTGGTTACCTGCATTTCCACCAGTTGTTAAGATAGACCATAGTCTTTCGTGTTCTGACTCTATTTGAGATATTTTAGTTATATTGTAATTAGCTGATTCAGCTGGGATCACGCAATTCCAAAATCCACCATTAGGGGACATGATATACGCAGTTCCAGACTCATCGCCTAAAAGATCCTCCTCTATAACTGTTAAAACAATACTTCCAGTAAAGTTAGTATCATTTCCAGCTATAGTTAAAACATCACCTACTTTATAACCAGCACCAGCGCTAAAAGTTAAAGTAGTAGCTGTTTTATTACTAGCGGGAACACCTACAGTAGCGACAGCACCTGTTCCAGATCCACCTGTAGCAGATAGACTTGGAGTACCTTGTGCCACCCATACCATTGATGATATATCTAATTGTTCATCAGTAGCAGCTGGGCCAATCGCGCCCGTTATAAATCCACCTTTTAAAGGTACTATTATTCCATTTTGCATAATATATATATTTTAAAGGTTAAGCTGGTTGAGCCGTAGTAGCAACACCAAATGGGGTAGTAGCTGATAAGAAAATAGTATCACCTATTACATCTTTTGCATCTACAATACCACCTGGGTTTTGATTAACTCGTCTCACAAGAGTTTCTAGGTCACCTGCTAATTTCTGAGAAATAGCTGATGCCAGTTTTACATTAGCTGCCCAAACATTCGTTCCATCTTCTGAAGCAACGTTGTAGTAAAACAACACGTCAGCATCTGTTGGATCGTTTGCGGCTAATCCTACTCTGTATACATTTTCAACATTTAAATGTAGATCTTTATCAGCATCTACTTTAAATTTTAAAAAATTTGCCATAATTTTTATTATTTAAGGGTTAGTAAAGTGGGGATTTCTCCCCACATTATAATTATACAGTCTTAAATAACACGAAGTTATTAGCTGCTTGTGTAA
>TARA_B110000444_G_scaffold238846_1_pt1 | contig 21159 bp, 21 predicted proteins | sample TARA_B110000444 | Tara Oceans TARA_B110000444 (sample SAMEA4398370) | marine metagenome | biome: Polar Biome; feature: [SRF] surface water layer (ENVO:00010504); material: water (ENVO:00002006), including particulate matter (ENVO:01000060) such as... | depth 5 m | reverse complement strand
AAACTGATTTTTTATTCCTCTCCAGAATCCTTCGGAGAACAAGAGGATATGCCATTGTCCAATGAATCAGACAGCATGTTTCCTCCCACACACCATCATCAACGCCACTCATATGGCGCTTCAAAACACATCGGCGAACTACTTTGCCAGTTCGAGGTTAGAAAAGGACTGGATGTGAGAATTGTACGTCCCTGTAACGCATATGGTTCCCGCCTACATGGTGATGAAAACGGTCAAGTTGTGTCAATGATGATGTCAGCAAACCCGATAGTCGTTCATGGTGATGGACTACAAACTCGTAGTCTTACATGGGTTGGAGATGTTGTCGGTGGACTACTTGCGGTCTCCGATGCTGAAGGAATTGAAGGTAGGGCGTTTAATTTGGGTTCTACCGAGGAGATAACTATGCTCAAATTAGCAGAAATGATTTCTGAGATTACCGGTGCAGAAATCGTTTATGGCGACTCGAACCACGGAGATAGCAGAAGGCGTGTACCTGATGTTTCAATGAATACAGCAATTTCATGGGAAGCCAAGACTAGTTTGCTAGAAGGCTTGGCTCAACTTCGATGATGAGTTGCTATGTGCCCCCAATCTTGTGGGCTCGGTGTTAATCTGTCCATACCATGCTGGCACAGGAGTGAATATCCGTCCTCATTAGGAAGGTATGATGGTACGATTATGCTCTCAACCTTGAGAATTAGTAATCTTGCTACTGCTCCCTCTGGCAATGGGTTGTCTTCAACTAATTTACAACGCAATACGAAAACAGCCAATGGGTGAATTGGCCCATCCGATTCGAGTAAGTCCCACTCGCTGTGTTCTACTGGCTTACCTGCAAGGTCGGCATCTTTCGCAGCCTCAATGTTAGCTGCTAAGAATTGTATTTCGCACTCTCCATTTTCTTTAAGATTGAGGTAAGTGTCTCTTTTCATGCCATCTCTAGTTTGAGATAATGACATCGCTACAAGAGGAGGTGTGTTTGATACAACGGACACGCTAGTGATCGGTGCGATGTTTTCTCTCTCCCCGTCACGTGTAGATATCAGCGCCAATGGCCGTGGTGAAACCGCAGCAGATAGCCATTGTCCACGACTCTTATAGTCGAGTTCATCCATGCTTAATTCCATCTCTGCCTTCTCACTCACTCTTGCAAACCAGTGGTCAAGGTCACCCTTCTCAACCTCTTCAAGAGCGTATTGAGTATAGTTACGGTATGAATTCCATTCGGCGATAATCTCTGAATCATCGCCTCTTTCAGTCTTTCGTGAAATAGAAGCGTCAGCATACTTTATGCATCGCTTAAGGAAATTAGTGACTACAAGTTTACTCATTTGCATCTCTCCTTTTTTCGTACTCTTCCCTCGTCATCAAGAACTTGGCTGGGTTTCCTCCCCATACTTGTTGAGGGGGTACGTCTGTTGTGACCACAGACCCTGCGGCAATAACACAACCGGTGTGTAGTCTAACTCCTGCTACAATCGTTGCATTAGCTCCTATTACTGCATTATCGTCAACTACGACTGGAGACCATCTGCCTTGAGATGGAGGATACCGGTCATTGGTGAGCACTGCGCCGGGCCCAATGAATACATTATCTGAAATCTTGCATCCATCTGCAATGTAAACAGTACCTTGAATTTTACAATTGACTCCAATGTCCACTTCTCTTCCAATGTGGGATAATGCTCCAATATTGGTGCCTTTGCCTATTGATTCACTTCCTATATGGCACGGCTTCCATGCGGTGGCCCCATGCCTAAGTTCGACCTTTTGGCCGCCGAGGTCACTCATCTATTCCCAACTCTCGCATCAGCATTGCAACGTGGCCTTTTGCTTTGACATTGTATCGTGCGAAAACCAACTTTCCATCTGCGCCGATTACGAAGGTTGAGCGAGCGCAACCCATGTATTCTCTGCCATAGTTCATTTTAGATCTCCATGTTCCAAAAGCTTCGTGAATCGAACCGTCTTCATCCATCAGAAGAGGGAAATTAATTTCCTGTTTGTCAATGAAATTTTCATGACTCTTAACCGAGTCTTTCGAGACTCCAAATACTTGGAAACCTTTCGATACCAAGCGCGCCATATCATCTCTAAAGTCACATGCTTGAATTGTACATCCGGGGGTTGAATCCTTCGGGTAGAAGTACAAAATCGTACTTTGGCCTGCCGCCATTATTTCATCTAAATCGTGATTGATTCCCTTGGAATCTAGTGCACTAAATTTCGGTGATATGTCTCCATTTGCAAGCGTTACTGGTTCTGCCATGGCAATCCCACGCAGCAATAGCAAATCAAGGCTTTCATTGGGGTTATTATTGGCGCTCTTGGGCTGCAGCAATCTTTTTATTCACTATGCATTAAACCGCCCCCGTTGTGCATGATTTTGACATAACCAATCGATTGTCTTATAATCCCCCATGTTACAAGCAAATCTATGGCCGGAACTCGTATGTCGCGAAAGTGCCGTAAGTTCATGCGGCAGATCCACAAAGCCACAACCAAATACGCCTTGCAGGAAATCGCTTCCACCATCCAAGGTGATTTGGACAGAAGAGGACTTTCCTATGAGGAAGCACTCAACCTTGGAAACATCTTGCAGGACAGAGCAGATACTCTTCCTGGTGATGAGATAGTTTATGCTGTTTCAGACCGAGATTCCTACAGGCGTACACTTGAGTTATACCTCCGGGATGGAGTCCTGACGCAAGCAGAACAATTGCTACTTTGGGAAGAGCGTCGTCGACTCGGCATTGGTGATTTAGTTCACAATCTGCTGATGGAGCAATTACTTGCCTCATGGACTCGCCAAGGTAAGTCGGTTCAAATCCATGCATTCAGAGGGGGGATGACAGATGCCTAATCGCAAGGTAGCCTTCTCGATATTACTAGTCCTTCTAGCCCAAGCAATAGTTCCAATCATTCCTGCTGATGCTACAAGCGGCAGGGCAATGCCTTCCTTTACAGCTGAAATGACCTTCTCATTAGGAGGGTCTATCGATGACAGCGGAGACATTACATTATCTCCTGGCGCCCATGTAGTGGAAATTACAGCGTCAAATACCGGCGGTAATGATGCAGAGGTGACTATCAATCTGAAACACAAAGCATCTGCTGCTTCTAACGTCACTCTGTTCACTACAATAAACGCAGGCACTATTGAGGCGGGAACAAGTGACACATACTTGGTCAATTGGACTGCACAATCGGGCGATGACCAGACACTAACCGCTGAGGTTATTGCAACCGACGGCTCTGATGTAGCCACCATAAATACTCCTAAGCAGTTCGATGTTACTATGTTCCATCAAGGAAATGTGTTGGGGGACAACATACCCTCTCCTTCTGGAAGTTCTACCGATGTTAGGCTAAACCATTCGATTCACACCTTTGACGCAAACGTCATCAATAAGGGTGTAATGGACATATCTGCGGTTTTGGAACTAAATTTCACAGATAACTCAGATCCTAATAACAAAATGTCATTTTGGTCAGGAACACAAATACTGGAACCCGGTAGTTTAGCGACTCTTGCTACCGGAGAGGTATTATCTGCTACCTTTGATGCTGCTATGATTACGGGAACTTGGACTCTATCTGCTAAAGTTCTATTCAACGGAACTGGCTGGGACAATACTGTAATCACTAGCGTCGAAACAGTCACATTTTCGGATTTCATTATCTCAGTATCTGAGCCTAACGACCGCTCAACCGAACCAGGCGCAACGACTTCACTAACTTGGCTAATCAATAATTTGGGAAGCACCGACTCATTAACAGTTCAACATGGCTCAGACCAAGGATGGCACACTTACGCAGGAAGTAACCCACTTGTAGTGCCTGCTGGCCAATCTACAAGTCTAGTGATATCGGTGGCCGTCCCTTCTAATGCCGTTAAGCCAACTCTCGAGAATGTATATCTTAATTTGACAAGTACGTCTTCTGATCCGTACACCATAAGTACAGTCGGACACGTTTTGGTAGGGGATACCTATCTTGCAGAAGTTTTAGCCCAAGATGCTGGACCAGTGAGCGTGACTCCTGCAACTACCAAATCCATTAATTTCGAGATTAAAAATGACGGCACTATGCCTTCAGCATTCGATATATCAGCAGGCCTTACAATTCCAGCAGATAATTGGCAATGGCTCGTTTCCACAGACAAAACACCCGTGATACCTGTTGGAGAATCAAGATTTGTTTCTATCGATGTCACACCAGCTCCAATTTCTTCTCCTCTTTTGATTAGCGAAAGGAATGCAGCAGGCGACACCTTGTCCACTTGGCTTTCTGCGACTCCTGTAAGCGGGGGAATGCCTTCATACAATTCTACGCAGTTGGTAGTCGAGGCAATAATTACCGTTGACCCAGGGCCAGATATAGAAGAAATCCTCCTAACAAAAGAGGAAATACTCGATGCAAACGCTTCAGGTGGTATTGATAAAATACTTTCTTTGTCAGTTGAAGTAAGACATAATCTCGGTACATCAATTTCTAGCGGTGTAGATGCAGAAATTTCAGTTTCTACACCAGTATTCACTCCTTTGAATACTGGCGGCCTAAATGAGCCTGCTAGGTGGTTGACTTCAGTCACTCCTGCATCGGTTAGCAACTTGCAAATGGACGAAGTTTTCCAATCATGGCTCGCCATAGATGGACCTAGTGATGAATTGCCTATGGCTGGGGAATTGGTTGTCCCAGTAACTGCTTATCCAGTACTGACTCAGAGTCAGATAGATAGTGGTGTGAAAAATAGTAGCGTTACACGTAATATCGTAATCACAGTACCTAGTATCTCTAATGGAACGTTCTCAATAACCAATCAGTCTATGACAGGTAACATAATTTCTGCAGACGTTGGAAATGTAACAACTCATTCCCTTGATTTCTCAAATACTGGTAATGACTTGTCTTCATACCGCCTTGAAGTTGAAGATAACTTGCCACCTCTATGGTCTGTAACTCTAGCAACTTCCAATACGCAAAACCCTTCGATAGTGGAAAACCTTTCACCATCGATGGCCGACCATCCTGCACTTTCTACTAACCACATCTCTCAGGTGGTTTTGGATGTCACCACGGACCCTCAAGCCGGCGCAGATACTCTTCAGCCAGTGACCATTCTTATCGAAGACAGAGATACTGGTGAAATCTTGAATCGATACATACTACAAATCCGAGTTGAGGAATCCATTAACTTTGAGTTGTTACCTTCAACAAATGAAACTATCACTCTCTCCCCACAAGAAGAACGCCTGACTTACATTTATGTCAACAATACTGGTAACATTGCAACTGTTTACAACATCTGGGTGGACGATAGTTTACAGAATGATGTGAACTTCAATATTGAATCTTCATTGGAACTGAATGTCGGACCAGGCTATAACAAATCTATCAAAATCCGATTGATTCCAGACTCTGAAGCTAGTGCTGATGAATTACACATGGTCACAATTTGGGTTGCGGCTTCAAACGGGATGAACCTATCAGCAACAATCAATGCAAATATTTCCGCAGATCATCATCTTCAGATAAATGTTCAAGATTTAATCGAAGTCACACCCGGGATGAATGAAATTATCGATGTTACCTTTGGAAACACTGGTAATTTGGAAGAGTCTCTTGATGTAGTGGCTGTAATTGAAGGAAACTGGAGTGCAAGTTGGGAGCAAGATCAAATTGTGTTGCCGATAAATAGCACACTCGATAATGACCTAACAGTAGTCATACCTGCATTGGGTGGTGACTTTGCAATGTCTAATGGTGACGCATACAATGTGACAATTTCACTTTATCATTCTGTCAATAACGATTTCTTGGCATCTCGTACAATCGTACTACAGGTTTCGCCAATATTCGTAGTAGAGGTAGAGGATTGGCCTGACGAAATGTTCTACTACCGTTATGCTTCAAGAGATTGGAGTGTAAACGTAACAAATGTTGGAAATAAGGATGTCACTGTAGATTTACAATATGACATATTGCAACCTGGCCTTGAAATAAATTCGGTTTCTTGGGAAATCGAATCTTCAGCGCCTAACATTTTAATTCTCCCAGTCGGTATATCCGTACAGCTAGACTTCACAGTTGAAGCAAAAGAGTTCGAGCCAGACCTCTACTTACAGGCCTTACTAAGGCTGACCATGTCTCCAAGCGACATTGATGTGACAGGTTCTGCAATCCAGGAGACCGAATTGAAGATGTCTCGGATGTTCTCTTACCAAGATTTCCCATTAGTGCCTTCTGAGGACAATCTGAACCTATCAAAGAGCATTACTTGGTCTCACATCCCTGAAGGGCCAGATCCCCCTGAAGTCTCTTACTTGATTGAACTTTGTAATGCTGAGCGCCGAGTTAACTTAACCTCAATTGATGATGTTGACGAATCCAATTATCCTTGGAGTTTCGGTCTCGACATTGACGGTACAACAGAAACCCTTGACTTAGGGAATGATTGTGATGACGGCACACATTCTGTTATTACATTGCCACCAAGGGCTGCATGGGACACAACGGATCCATTGAAAGTCATAATTGATTCTCCCGACCGGCCTTACATTTTGAAGAATGATGGCTACAATTTGACATTTAGACTATACCATCCTGATGACAATGCTGGATTCAGCGAATATACACAAGCTACATTTGAGTTCTACTTTGCTGCAAAAGCAATACCAATAATCGATGGACTTGCATTCTCAGAAGGTAGTTTGGAAGAAGGACAAATCTCGGATGTTACTGCTAATCTAAGGAATGATGGTACATCAATCGCATTGTGGGTGACTGCAGAATTAACATGCAGTGGTGTTGATGTCAAGAACCCAGTTCTAACACAGTATGTATTGCAGCCTGGTGCCGAGATGAAAATGACTTGGGAAGTTGAATCTGATCATCTTGACTGGTGGGTCCAAAAAAGCGATGTCAGTTGTTTAGTTGAATTGAACTCTAAGTCTACATCTAACCAGCAACTCCCTTCAAAGACTTACGCGTTGTCTGGTGAAGTCGAATCTTGGTCTCCAAATGTCGGAGTTTCATTCTTCGCTATGATAGCATTAATCGGGGCGTCGATTGGATTGCTACGACTAGTAGGGCAAAACGACAAGTTCCGACTCGCAGCGATCTATTCTGGAGTTCTTGCTCTTGGATTCGCATTCCACCTCCTAGATTTAGTTTGGTGGGGTCCTGCCGTCCTTTTGAGTGCAGCATTATGGCTCTGGCTTATGACTTGGCGCTCCTCTGTTGAGTTCCAATTAATCCATGAGGATTACCAGAGAGCACGCAAGGGTATTAGCACATTATACAGCGACCACTTTGATGTATTATCCAATGCTAAGAGACAATTATCCATTATTTTAGCAATGCCAGTTTTGGGCATGATTGGAGTAATACTAGGACTACCCCCTCAAATGGAACCTGATTCTACAAACATGGTCTCACTAGTTGGCTACCTAGTGTTGGTAATCGGTGGTGTAATCTTCATAATTTGGAATTCCAATAGAATGTATGGCTCGCTATACGGACGATTGACAGAAGTTGAAGTTCAGGCAAGTCGCATTGAGCGAGACTTAGGCGACCCTGCTCGACTCCTAACTGAATTGGCTAGCGACGGCCTAGATCTATCTTCGATAATATCTCAGCCTCGTCCTAACGTGGCGGCTTCGGGTGATGCTTCATCCTCCGATGTAGCAAATTGGGATGAAGAGGTAGGAATTCTATTGGGTGATGAGCCCACTGAAGGTGAGAATTTGGAAACCCCCGACTCTATGGATATAGATATTGATGATTTGTTAGAAGACGACTCTACTGAATCGGAAGAAGAGGAGGTGAAGGAAGATGGCTGACAAAGACGAAGGCGCCGGAGTAACCGACCTTGAAGACGCCCGTAGAGTCATCAGAGACTCACAGACAAGTGCAGATAGATTGATTCGCGCAAGCCGTGAACTTGAACACATAGTGTACGGTGTTTCGGCAGGTGATACTTCTCTCTCAGCCACAGAATACGATATTCTTGATGCGAGGAGCAGTCTTGAACAGCACAAACTGTTCAGAGCACGAAGGTCAGTTAAAAGGGCTGAAAAAGCACTATCTACAGTCGAAGGCGATGTTGTCGAACTACGTCGTAATATCGCAATGCTACACCGTCTCCTAAATGAGAAAACCCTTACTGAGGCAGAATTAGAAATCATTCTCCGCCGACTACGCAATGCCACGGGTGCGGCAGAACTTGGTGAAGTTGGTTATGCTGCAGATGAGGTGGAGCAACTAATCGGCGACCTTGTAGTCGATTCTGCAGTCGCCCTCAACCCATTCTTATTCCGTAACTTTTGGATGGGCGTAGATACTCGATGGCCAGCAGGCGGCGATACTGGAGTAATGATTGTTAGAATCTGTAATGATGGTAATCGTCCAATTCCTGAAATGCGTCTTGCACCACCTGTCCCCTCGGGTTGGCAATGCGTTCCTTCGAATATCGACCTACCAATTCTCCGACCAGGTGACGTAATTCTAATCCGCTTTGAGATAAAGCCGGGGCTAAGATTCAGCCTTGATGAAATACCACTATCTAGGAAATTGGCTATTCAAACAGGATACGAAGTTAATGCCGGCCAAGTCAACGTTACAATGCGTGTTCAAAATCGAAGTATGGAAACAATTCGAGATGTTCTTCTCAACCCTTGGATGCCTCCAGGGTATAGGTCAGATGCTCTCCCACTTGTGGAGAAACTCTCACCAGACGAAACAGGAGTGGTGAATATGCCACTCGTGATAGACATGGGCGACGGAGGTGAAACCGCCGCCTAATCATTTTCCACCCTGCATTGTGGTTTGCCACTGGTCAGGGAGGATGTAGAGATACGAAAAAAAGGAGTGAAACAAATGCAGGAAAATATGCGAACAAAAAAGAGCGATGACCTAGGGTCTATCGGTATCGGTGCGATGATTGTTTTCATCGCTTTGATTCTGGTAGCTGCTGTGGCTTCCGCTGTAATCATCCAAACAGGTGAAAAATTACAGCAGAATGCACAACAATCCGGGTCTGACACACAGCAAGAAATATCCGGTAAGATTTCGATAATCACCGCTTGGGTCGGCGACCAAACAGCAGGAGCTGAAGAGATTACAATTGTATTCGAATTAGCGCCTGGGTCTGAACCTATGGCGAATACCGATGTATTCTCGACTGTAATATGCGATGATACTGGTGCAGGTGCTGGTGTAAACCAAGTCCAAGCCAACTTTGCTGCAGCAACAGAATTAGACGATGCTACTGGAGCGGCACAATTTGACCCAGGTAGTACTTACATGATTCACATTGATGTAAGTGGTGCAGGTACTGCTGGCTGTGAGCCAGTTCTAAATGCTGAACACCAATTGTTGATTACTGCTAACGGCGGAGGAACAACTTACGAAACTCTGTACTACAAGAGTACACAGGAAGGAGAAGCAATTGTTTGAGGTGATTATGATGAAGAATAATAATATAAAAATAGAAAACGACGAACTAGGCTCAATCGGAATCGGTGCAATGATTGTATTCATTGCTTTGATTTTAGTTGCAGCAGTAGCATCAGCTGTAATCATTCAGACTGGTGAAAAACTTCAACAGAATGCTCAACAAACAGGTTCTGATACACAACAAGAAATCTCTGGAAAGATCTCGATCTCTTCAGTATTCGTTGACATCAGTGCTGACACTTATCTGGTATTCTTTGAATCATCACCAGGTTCAGAAATTCTAACTTCGGCTGATATTGAATTCCAGATGTCTTGCGAAAATGGTGGTTACAATTACGTAAACGATGATTTCGGAGCTGCTGAAGATATGGATGGAGCCGCGGCTGCAACCATTGACCCAGGTACATCTTACAGTATCGTTATCGATGCAAACACTGGCGCTAACGCTGACTGCTCTGCAGGCGGTGTAGGTATCAATGGCGATGTAACATTCTGGATTCACGCAAAGGGCGGTGGCTCAACTTATGAGACACTGTATATCTTTGATGACTCAGACGGAGCACTAGTCATCTGATTCGAACTGAGCCCTGACTGTCTTTGACATCAGGGCTCGTTTAGAATTAGGAGGTACTGATATGGCATGGCCATTCGGTAGCAATGACAGGTCTGGTGACAAATCAGGCGATCTCTCAGAAGAGCGCTTGCGCGTAATGGCGAACATCGCCATCGAGCAAGTGCCTATGCCCGAAGAGGGCTCAATGACTGAAGAGGACGCTTGGACTATTGCACCCGGACCTACTAGAGCACGACTCAACAGTACAGGTTCTTTGCCTATTGCAGCACCAGTTGCAAGTCCGGCACAGATACAGGCAAATGTCGACACTTCGAGTCTGGAAAGACTAATTTCCACTCGATTAGACATGGTCGAAGACGTTCTTAGAATGGTCGAGAACCGACTTGAAGAAGGCGCTCACATGAGCGTTTCAGAATCAGGTGAAAGCGATGGCAGCGAACTTAGTGGAGGCGATACTATCGTCACTGCTAGCGGAGAAGTCATCTCTGGTTCTTCATCAGAGCGTCTGAAGGCGGAAGACGCCGCCCCTCTACTAGAGTTGTATGAAGCTCAAGCTTTGGCATCTAATCCATTCCTAATCGCTCCGGCGCATTTAGGCGATGGAGCAGATGGAACGGTCGGTGCACCGACCGTAGCAGCACTTCTGCTTGACAATCTGTCTGGCATGGCATCAGTTTCCTTCACACAGAAGGCAATGAGTTCTGGCATGCTTTTGGCAGATGAAGGAAAGCAGGTGTTAGCAATTGTCCAAATGGCCGCTCCTGGTGATACAGAGAGCGCTCTTGAGGACCATTTGCAACACAGAGAATTGCTAACATTCTCGGCTCTAATCTCCAATTGGAGAAGGGCACGAGCACTCAGAGGTGATGAGTGAAATGGGTAGTGTAGCAGTTGGAGCCATGGTTATAGGAACTTCCATGCTCGTAGTTTTCGCATTAGCGATGGCTACACTCGATGCACAGGTGGACGATTCCATCGCGCAAATCGAGGCGGCTGCTGAACCCATATCTCTCTTCACAATTGAGGATGCGACCAACGTTGAGGGAGCAGTGACATCATTCACAATAAATAACGGCGGAACCGGCTATTCAGCCGGTCAAGTCGAAGTGAATGGTAGTGCTGGTTCCTTCCTCGCGGACCTCGTGATCTCCAGTGGTATAGTTACAGGATTAAACGTCCTTGACCACGGATCATCGTATCTCTACGCCTCCACGTACTTCTTGGAGGTCACAGGTCCTAACACTGGCACTAACCTGAATATAACAGCAACTTTGGGGAATCTTGTATATCTGAATTTAACCAATGATGGCGCTACAGATATTGATACTGATTTCGCATGGGTGTTTACAGATGGTGGTGAACCAATAAACCTCTCAAATGGACATGATGGTTATGATTCGACTACCATCTTTCCCGGAGAGACTTTCCAGTTCTATTATGACAGCGAAACACAGGCTGCTGTTAGCCGAACAGCTGTCACTATTGACGGTGTGACGAAATCGTCAACCGTTGTCTGAAGGTGATATTATGGCTGATGGTGGAGCAAGTACGATGATTATGCTTGTCACTTCATTACTGCTTAGCGGTGCAGCATCAGTTGTATTGCTAGAGTCATGGGGGAGTGTTGCTGAATCTAGCAGCACTAATGCTTCCAGCAGAGTTGCTGCCGCTGAAACCGATGTTTCGTTTGGTGGTGACCGTAGTGATGTTCTCCTCGACACATCAGGCACAAATCAAGAAATCACTCTTTACTTCCAAAACTCAGGTATTCGTCCCCTAGATAAATCATCATTCACTATTTTCGTTGATGGAGTTTCTTCTTCAACCACTGGCGCTGCAACGCTATATCCTGCTAATGGAGTTTGGGCTCCCGATTATGTTCTCAAAGTAACGGTGTCCGAACCGAGCTTCAATTATACAGATGGAGACATCGTAACCGTTACAATTGTTGCACAGTCAACAGTTTCTGATGGACTCAAAGGTACAGATACAGAAACCGCCGAGGTGAAATTAAGTGTTTGATGAACCGCCTAAACCAGTTGAAGACGGCTACGAGTTCACTCTTGAGCAAGACAGCTTGTCGAATGCAATGGGTGCCAGACTACCTAATCGAAGCCTGTGGATGATACAGGGTGAAGTTGGTAGTGGTAAATCATTAGTCAGTCAAAGATTGGTTTATGGATTACTTGAAAACGGCTCAAAACTCCTAGTAGTTACTACAGAATTGACCACCCGTGGCTGGATTGAACAAATGGAATCAGTCGGGTATCCCGTTACTGAATATATCGCCAATGGTATGTTACTTGTATTTTCACAATTCGGAGTTATTGCCGAATCGAAAGAAGGTGTCGACATGTTTGATGTCTTAGAGTCTGAAGCAATAGAGAAGGCAGATGTTGTCGTTATTGACTCTGCTTCAGCATTGCTTCCTACCGGTTTAGAGACTTCTGAACAGATGTCGGTATTACAACGGCTGCGAAGAGTATGCAGTGAATCACGCTCATTATTATTGACAGTAGATCCTACTGAAATGGATGAAAAACTCCTCCACAAATTACGAACATCTTGCGAAGTACTTCTCGATATGCGAGCTGGTTTCGTAGGCGGAGAAATCAAGCGAACGATTGTTGTTACACGATTTTTACGTGCTGCTGGCCCCGTCCAGGCAAGCGTTGGATGGCGTGTAGAACCATACATGGGCTTCATCGTAGACATTACGGCGGTGAGCTGATATGGATGATGAAGATCTAAAATTCCAGCGTGGCGACCTTGAGTCGGTAATGGCTGCTCATCCCCATGTAGCGCTTTGGGTCAAAGACTTTGAAGCCAAATATGGCACCAGGCCTCACTATTACGGGCCACTTGACAGGGATGCTAGAAAAATCGAGCCAATGAATTTGATTTACATCACCAAGGAACCAATTTTTGTTCACATGTATCGACCAATTGCCGAGGATGGCTCACAAGGTCAAACTCTCTGGTTTGGCCTAGAGCCTCAATTGACAGATGAAGAGGAGAATATTCGTAGAACTCTAATCGAGGTTTTACTTCAAGAGGCTCCTAGTGCTCCAACATTCACTACTGATGATGAGTTTGAAAACATCCTTTCAGGAATGATTGACAGATATACGGTACTAGACTCTGAAGTTAGATCTGCAACACGCCGTCAAGGACGAATGTGGGAAGTACTTGGAATGGATGACAAAAGAATAGTTGTCACCAAAGAGCAAAGAGAAAGACTACGCTACATCATAATCAGAGATTTAATCCGCAACGGGCCTTTAGAACCCCTACTTTCTGATGAAATGTTGGAAGACATACATTCCGTTGGTCTGAAACATGTACATATGGATCACAAAGTGTTTGGAATGGTAACTTCTAACGTAAGATTCCGTGAAAGAGACCTACTTGCTCGCTATTTGAGGGCTATGTCTGAACGTATTGGTCGTCCAGTTTCCGATAATAAACCAATTATTGACGGTGCATTACTCGACGGTTCTCGTATCAACATCATCTTCTCAGATGACGTATCTATGCTCGGTCCATCTTTCACTATTCGAAAGTTCGCCGAGGAAACAATCTCGATTACTCAATTAATCAAATGGGGTACTATGAGCTCTCAAGTAGCGGCTTACATCTGGATATGCCTTGAATACGGAATGTCTGTACTGGTGAGTGGCGAAACAGCTTCAGGAAAAACGACCACGTTGAATGCAATATTGCCTTTCATTGACCACAATGTCAAGATTTACTCGGCTGAAGATACACCTGAAGTGAAAGTACGCCACAAGATTTGGCAGCGATTGGTAACTCGTGATTCTAAGAATGAAGAAAGTCGAGTAGAAATGTTCGACTTACTAAAGGCAGCTTTACGTTCACGACCTCGATATATTATCATTGGAGAAATACGTGGTGTAGAAGGAGCAACGGCTTTCCAGGCTATGCAGACTGGCCACCCAGTAATTGCAACATTCCACGCATCATCTATCGTAAAGATGATTCAGAGATTTACTGGTGACCCAATCAATGTTCCAATCCGTTTCTTCGACAACTTGAACTTCGCAATTTTCCAAGAAGTAGTCGAAGCACCAGGCGGTGGAATAGCTCGCCGTATTACTGGAATCGACGAAGTAATCGGTTACAATAAACACAGCGATGGTGTACTTACCCGTGGTATGTTCGAATGGGACCCTGTAAAGGATAAACACTACTTCCGTGGTATGTTCCAATCACATTTGTTAGAGAATAAAATCGCCGCTCAGATGGGGTTCGAAAACAAGAGAGATGCATATGATGAATTGACTCGTCGTGCTGAGGCGATTCAGATTATGGCAGACAGAGATTTGACTCACTATGATGATGTATTTGATTTATTGAATCTATACTATAATGGAGGCTGGGATGCTTTCCGTTCAGCAGTGGAAACTTGGGTCAGCATTACTGAGCGCTGAATATTGGAGATGATTTAGATGGAACGTATGGCGACTTGGGAGATCGCCCTGCGCCGTCTAGAGATGCCAGTTGCTAGATTCTTATTCGCATTCATTTTACCTGCTGCATTCGCCGGTTTTGTTAGTGCTGCTCTAATGATTTGGCTAACAGGGGGTTTCTCTGAAGGAGGGCTCTTTGCAGGATTTACTGGAATCCTCTTGCTACTAATTTTGCCGCTTCTATCAGGTGGCGCTGCGATTTATTTCCCTATTTTGGAAGTCAATCGCTCGGCAATTTTGATTGAGAAAGAAATGCACATGTTCATCACAAGAATGGGTATTCTCTCATTGGGAGAAGTTGGTGCAGATACCATTTTCGATATTCTAAGACAGATGAAAGATTATGGTGAGTTGGCCCAGGAAGTTAAGAGGATTGAAACCCTTGTCGAAAAATGGCACACCTCACTGCCCGAGGCTGCTCGAATCGTAGCCCAACAATCACCTTCCCCTCTCTGGTCTGATTTTCTAGACCGCATGGCATTCTCAATAGAAGCAGGCCAGCCTATCGATGCGTTTATGCGAGCAGAACAAGAAACAGTCGCTGAGCAGTACAATACTCTCTACGATACTAGGCTAGAGAGTGTAGACACAATGAAGGAGATTTATGTGTCTCTAGTTTCAGCAGGATTATTTGGTTTAGTAGTTGCAGGAATTCATCTAGTCTTGTTTGAAATTGGTAGTGGAGGAGATAACACTCCGATTGCAGTCGCTTCTAGAATCCGTTGGCTTCTGTTAGCTGGTTTCATGTTTGTAGTAATCCAAGTTGGTGCGATTTTTGCATTCAGGGCAACAATACCTGATGACCAAACATTCGCACGAGATGAGTTTTCTACACCTTTCAGAATACTCTTCAGGCAAACTTTGTTGGCAGCAGGACTAGTCAGTATACTTCTTTTGATTGTGACCATCTCAGTTGTTATTGCAAATTGGGATGGACTGACTACGAGTTGGGATAAGTACGGGCTCTTACTCCTTGCAATACCTCTAACTCCACTTATGATTCCTTCAACATTAGTTCAGCGTGAAGAGAAAAAGGTTCTGCGTAGAGATGAAGCATATCCCGATTTCGTTAGAGCACTTGGTGGTACTGCCCAGGCCCGAAGCGCTGAGCCAAGCGCTACCGTACGTGCATTGAGAGGAATTGATTTTGGTACACTGGATTCTTCCATCGATAGGCTAGAAAAGCGCCTTTCTACAAGAATTGACAGTGAAAGGGCTTGGGATTATTTCGCTGCAGATACAAACTCTGCAGTAATTTCGAGATATAACAGAATCTACATTGAGGGTTCACAATCTTCTGGAGAACCTGCTGCAACCGCAGACATGGTTTCTAAGTCGGTAACCAATTTGTTATCTCTAAGAAGGCGTCGGAGTTTGTCTGCTTCAACAATGTGGGGAGTGGCGTTAGGATTGCTAATCTCATCAGTTATCTCTCTAAACGTGACCATATCCATTGTTTTACAATTGGGTGAAACTATCGCAGGTGTAGCAACAAGTATTTCTGAATCCACAGACATCGGTTCAATCACCAGCGCAGCCGGAGGTTTCGTACTACCTGTAATGGAAGACCCTAGCGCTGTTGAAGACAATATCACTCTGTTCAAAATTATTGTTTCAATACTGATTTTGATTCAGGTTCTTGCAGTATCTATGATCGCTACACGTCTGCGTGGAGGAGGCTTTACCAGCGCTGTTGGACAGATGATACAATTACTATGGGTCGCAGCCCTTGCCAGTTTAATTTCCGCATTCATACTAGACGGGGCATCAATGATGTTCACCGCTTGAATGTAATATATGTTGCAATATATATCCTATCAAGGGATTATCCATGGATATCATAGTTAACGCAGGTTCATGACAAGTATTGCAGATGCAGTGGCTTTAACGATTGAACTATTTGTTTCAGGATTACTCATAATTTGGGGTTTAAGTTTAATGAAAAAAAGTTGGATTCAACATAAAGAGTTGATTTGAATGGCTACGAATGCCCCTTACACAAGGTCCTGGAGTGAAATCGAATGGATGTTAGCTGAGGCTCAAGAGCAAATGTTGGAACAAAAAATGAAATTCCATAACCGTAAAAGAATACGTGACAAGGAGGGTTGTAGAAGAGCAGCCGCAAAATTTGCTAGGGCAAAAGGGATGGCCGATGTACTAACATGGGTTATCGGAGGATTAGGTGTCCCTGACCCAATGAGTGGATTCGAAGATATCAACGATTTTCCTCTTCAGCAATCCGCTTCTTAGTAGCAGTCCATGAACAGATTGGACACTTCGTCAAGTCATGGTTTCTTGCTGGACAGTATTCACGTCCAAAGAATATTATTTGCAGATGCAATTTATTCCATGACTCCCTCGGAAATATCGCTTTCAGGTCTTTTTCGGTCTTTACCACATTAGAGTCATTGGATAGCCCCCATCTTGCCGCAAGGCGGTGAATGTGGGTGTCTATGGGGAACGCTGGTACTCCAAAGGATTGAGCCATAACTACTCCCGCTGTTTTGTGGCCTACGCCTGGTAAATCCTCTAGTTGCTCAAAAGTTTGAGGTACTGCTCCATCATACAATTCGCAAAGCATCTGTGATAACTTTGCAATATTGCGGGCCTTTGTTGGAGCTAGACCAACCTCTCTGATTATTCCTTGAATTGTTTCAGGAGATAATATGGACATAGCATAGGCATCTGGACCTTGTCTGAATAGTTCAGGAGTTACTTGATTCACTTTTTTGTCTGTAGTCTGAGCACTCATCAAGACCGCTATCAGTAATTGGAATGGTGAATCGTGGTCCAAAGGCACTGGAGTTTCCGGATAGAACTCCTCCAGCATCACCAAAATTTTAGATGCCTTTTCAGAACGTTTCATCCTCTCACCCTTGGTAGTTTACAGAATACTCTTCCCCGTTCTTCCAAGACCAAATGAACCCTAAAACAACAGAGCCAAACGGAACTAAATTACAGAAGAACACAACTTCTAGAGAATAAATATCCATTGAAGAACCCACTGCGAGCCAGCCAAGATAGCCAACAATTGTGCCTGGAAATATAGAGAGCAAACCAATAACTAGTGAACGAAGAAACCTCATTGAATCACCCCACGAGCCTTCCACTCAGACTCTCTGCGGTTAGAGTATTCAAAATATCGTTTCTTTCCAACCATCCCTTACGAGCAATCATGACTCCGTAGTCAATATCGCCAAGTCCTTTGACAGAGTGAGCGTCTGGATTAATCACAACAGGAACTCCTAACTCTTTGGCCCTCTTACAGAATCTCCAATCTAGGTCCAGCCTGTAAGGTGATGCATTCAGTTCAATCGCTTTCAGTGTGCCGTCATTATTTGCTTCAGACATATATTCCAAGACTGTGTGTAAGTCCACTTCATACCCATCTCTACCCTGAAGGATTCTTCCGGTAGGATGGCCCAAAACTGTAGTTGCAGGATGGTCAAGACACTTCAACAAATCTTCAGTGTTTTGAGATTCATCTCTGCTTCTCCAACGACCCATTGCATGCACACTAGCAACGACATAGTCGATTTGCGAAAGAACATCATCAGGGTGGTCGAGTTTACCATTTTCGAGAATATCCGATTCTACTCCGCTAAATAATTTGAAATCAACGCCGTCATTTTTCCACTGAGAATTATATTCTTGCATTGTTGCATGTTGGGACAGAAGATCATCTGCGCTGGCCCCATTGGCGATTGTTAAGGTAGGTGAATGGTCTGCAATACCTAGCCATTTCCAACCTAATCGTTGCGCTGCATCTGCCATCTGTTCTAGACTCGCATCTCCGTCTGAAAGAGTGGTATGGTTGTGCAGTGCTCCCTTTATTTCTGAAAGAGTAACTAATTCTGGCAAACTTTCAGCGGCTGAGGCTTCTATTTCGCCTATGTCCTCACGTAGTTCTGGAACAACATATTGCAAACCTAAGTGTGAGTATATTTCTGCTTCATCTAAAGCAGGCAGTGATGTTGCAGCCGCATCTAAACCCGTCAACTCAGTTTCAGGCATTAACCCGAATTCATTTAATTTCAAGCCTTTGTCTTGTGCAACTTGTCTCATCCTTATGTTGTGTTCTTTTGACCCAGTGAAGTAGGCTAATGTGAACGGGAATACATGGGGAGGGACTAACCTAACTTGGGCATCAATAGTTCCACCTGATTCCAATTGCTCGTAACTCTCCCCTCCAATCGCATCCAATACGTTAGGGTCGAGGTGTCCGAGACTAAATCCACCTTCGAATATCGATGTATCAAGTATTACAGATACTTTCGAATCACCAGCACCTTTGACATCCGCAATCCCATTCAATGATAGTATTGCATTTGTGACCATCTCAACATCAGAAGGTTGCACGGCCGCAACGATATCTAAGTCTCCAATAGTTTCCCTTCTCCTCCTTGCCGAACCAGCTAACTCGGCTCTTTCGACACCAGCCAGTTTAGCGATCATGCTGAGGAATGTTTGTCCATATCTTAGTCCGATATCGAGGCGTCTTCGAGCTGAGAACCTAGCAAGTAGGTCGATTCCATCCAATATTCGTTGTTGACTCTTCGCACCAAACCCTTTCATCGGAGCGACTTCATTTTTGACACATGATTCTTGTAAATCTGCAACTGACAAAACTCCTAATTCGTCATGTAATACTTTGATTTTCTTAGGCCCGACTCCAGGTATTCCTAGCATTTCAATTAGTCCGGCAGGAGTGTTTTCGTGCAAATCAACCCAATCTTCTGGCCACTTCCCCTCACCAACGGCTTGGGATATTGCTGAACCAAGGCCCTTACCAATTCCCTTCAATTCAAACAACTCACCACTGGCTACTAGTTCGCCAAGGTCTTGGGATAGTGAGCCAATAAGTCTCGAACCATTTTGATACGAGCGTGTTCGGAACATATTGGCGCCTGATAATTCCAATAGCACTGCCATTTGGTGCAAAGCGGTGCTAATTTGGTTTCGGCTGAAGAATGGCGGACCGACCATGCGAGCCTTAGGCAACTTCCAAGATGCCCCTGCCATGCTTATTCCAATGCGTGCGGGTTGAAGAACCCCTGCCTACTGGCACGTGCATGGTCGAAACAGAGATGATTGAGTATTTCGCCCAATCGATGTGTTTTATCTCACTTACTGCATTCATTTTCATAGCTACATTCTCTCGCAGTGAGAAGATAGAATTGATGGCTCAAAATTTCATCATGACATCGCTTCTAATTACTGCAGCAACCCTCTGGTGGCTATCACTATCTGGTGGTGAATTGTGGGGTTCAAACTACTTGCCTAAGCCGCTATCTGTATTGTGTGTAGTTATTGCAATTGCAGCACGTTTGAACATTAAAGGACAGAACGTTTCGTTTGGAGCAAATCCGCACACCATCGGTAAGAAAAGCGAAGAAGAGTAATTAGATTATCTCGCCTTCATGCTTTGCCTCATCTGCCATTTTCTGGTCGATAAAAGTGCGCATGTATTCTGGTAATTCCCCGTTGACGAATATGACATCGCTCACAGTTTCAAGTTGCATGAGTGCATAATATATTTGCATGGCAGTCATCGGTGTCGAAGAGCACCCAACACAACCTCCATCAAGGGACAGCATGACATTTCCTCCTGCGGTATCGATTACAGTTACTACTCCATCGTGTGCATCAAGGATTTCTTGGACCGGTCCTATTTCTTTTAGGACCTCTTCCGCTGTTATTGCCACAAAACGTGGGACCCGCCCCTCATCTATCAACCATCGCATTCAAAATGTAGATTCTCATACGATTGAGTATGGGACTATTTTCTCGTGCAGAGCAGTTTGAATTCAAGGTGACAGGAATGGATTGCGGTGGGTGTGAGCGAAAGATCACCTATGCTCTCACCGGTATCCGTGGAGTAAAGAAAGTTGTAGCGTCAACATCACAATGCTCGGTGTCAGTCACCGCCAAAGGCGTTGAATCTGGTGTATTAACCAGCGCTATTGAGGACCTCGGCTTCAAAGTAGAATAACCCAAAAACGCCTCATAGCGTAGTGTTCCGGGGGGATGTCCTTATGAAGGGGACTTTGGTCGCCGGGATTACAGGTGTTCTACAATGATAGATAATATACCAATGATTGCTGCCGGAGCAGGTCTTTTCGGACTTGTTATTGCGTTTGTGCTATATCAACAAGTCAACAAAGTGAAAATTGATGACAAAAAGGTTGCTAGTATTACTAAAGAAATCCAAGAAGGCGCAATGGCGTTCCTTGTTGCTGAATACAAAGTACTTGCAATATTCGTCGTTGTAGTCGGTGCTCTTCTTGCCTTTTTGAATGACATTGAAACATCTATCGCATTCTTTGCAGGCGCACTTGCTTCAGTAGTCGCAGGATTCTCAGGAATGCGTGCGGCAACCTCCGCTAACGGCAGAACTACAATGGCTGCTAAGGCCGATGGCCGAGCGGGCGCTTTGGCAGTATCATACAACGGTGGAGCAGTTATGGGCCTCTCAGTTGGAGGACTTGGACTTCTCGGAATCTCACTGGTCGCCTACTGGCTAGGTGCTGTAGATGAGGGTTCGAACCTTTCTGCAGCTGCTGGATTTGGAATGGGTGCTTCATCCATTGCGCTCTTTGCTCGTGTCGGTGGCGGTATTTACACCAAGGCTGC
>TARA_B110000444_G_scaffold261553_1_pt1 | contig 21195 bp, 15 predicted proteins | sample TARA_B110000444 | Tara Oceans TARA_B110000444 (sample SAMEA4398370) | marine metagenome | biome: Polar Biome; feature: [SRF] surface water layer (ENVO:00010504); material: water (ENVO:00002006), including particulate matter (ENVO:01000060) such as... | depth 5 m | reverse complement strand
TGCAAAAGGAGTTGAAGAACAAACCCAAAAACTAGTTGAAGTTTGCAGACTTAGGTCGATACCGATGCTAGTCTTTATTAATAAATTGGATAGGGAAGGAAAAGATGCTTTTGATTTAATGGATGAAGTTGAAAGTCAATTAGGTCTTAAAGTGACTCCCTTAAGTTTTCCAATTGGAATGGGATACGACTTCAAGGGTATTTACAATATTTGGGGAAAAAACATAGAGTTATTTAATCCAGATGAAAAACAAAAAGTAAGTGAAAAAGTAAAATTTAAATCAATTGATGATGAAAAATTAAATTTAAGAATTGGAGATGACTCAATAACTCAGTTAAAAGAAGATCTAGAACTGATCACTGGAGTTTATCCAGAGTTTGAAAAAGAAAAATATTTGTCTGGTGATTTACAACCTGTCTTTTTTGGTTCTGCTCTCAATAATTTTGGTGTTCAAGAGCTTCTCGATTGCTTCATTGAAATTGCACCAAAACCTACACCAAAATTATCTGATATACGTTTAATAGACCCTAGGGAAGAAAAATTTACAGGATTCGTTTTTAAAATACACGCAAATATGGATCCAAAACATCGAGATAGACTTGCCTTTGTTAAAATAGTTTCTGGAAAATTTGAAAGAAATACTCCTTATCTACATGTAAGACAAAATAAAAAATTCAAATTTTCAAGTCCAAATGCTTTTTTTGCTGAAAAGAAACAAATTGTAGATGTTTCTTTTCCTGGAGATATTGTTGGACTTCACGATACAGGTAATTTTAAAATAGGAGATACATTGACTACTGGAGAAATAATAAATTTTAAAGGCATACCTAATTTTTCTCCTGAGCACTTTAGATATATTAATAATACTGATCCAATGAAAGCTAAACAGCTTGAAAAAGGAATAGATCAATTAATGGATGAAGGAGTTGCTCAATTGTTCACTTTAAATATTAGCAATAGAAAAGTTATTGGAACTGTAGGAGCTCTTCAATTTGAAGTTATTCAATATAGATTATTACATGAGTATGGTGCAAATTGTAATTTTGAAAATCTTAACGTTTATAAAGCATGCTGGATACAAACAGACTTTGAAGACAAAGAATACAATGATTTTAAAAGAATTAAGCAAAAATTTTTAGCCAAAGATAAACACAACCAAACAGTCTTTATGGCTGATTCAAGATTTTCACTTCAAATGACAAAAGAAAAATACCCAAAAATAAAATTTTTCAATACATCAGAATTTATCTAAAACAGTCACTGCAACCTTTTAAAAACAAATAAATATTATGCTTCTCCCTGAGTACCAAAGTTCATTGGAACAGGAGGGATTTCGTTAGTTTTTATTTCACCATTAGATTTTTCAAATCGCTTTATGTTATCAGATAAAGCTTTTTGAAACCTCTTCGCATGTTCAGGAGTTAAAATAATTCTTGACTTAACTTTTGCTTTGGGGGAACCAGGCATCATATTTATAAAATCAACAACAAACTCAGAAATAGAATGATTAATAATAGCTAAATTAGTATATATACCTTCAGCAGTTTTTTCATCTAATTCAATATTAATTTTTTGTTCTTTTTTAGTGGTACTCATTTTTAAATTATATATCCGAAAGTTCTTCTTCCTCTTTATTAACTAATAAACTATTGTATTCATCCTTTGAACCTACAATAACATTATTATACTCTCTCAAACCAGTTCCAGCTGGTATCTTGTGGCCCACAATAACATTTTCCTTTAAGCCAGCTAAATAATCTTCTTTACCATTAACAGCTGCTTCATTTAAAACTTTGGTAGTTTCTTGAAAAGATGCTGCTGATATAAAGGATTTTGTTTGAAGTGATGCTCTTGTTATACCTTGAAGTTCAGGGGTTGATGTGGATGTAGAAGCATCTCTTGCCTCGACCTTTGTCTTGTCCTGTCTTATAAGAAGAGAGTTTTCATCCCTCAACTGACGTGATGAGATTATCTGTCCTGCTTTAAGGTTTTCTGAATCACCTGGGTTTTCTACAACTTTCTTACCAAACAAACTATCGTTTTCTTCAATGAAATCTGCTTTGAAAACTAATTGATTTTCTAAAAAACTCGTATCTCCGGGATCATTGATCCTAACTTTACGCATCATCTGTCTAACAACAACTTCAAAATGTTTGTCGTTAATTTTAACTCCTTGAAGACGATAAACTTCTTGTACCTCATTAACCAAATATTGTTGTACAGCTGATGGGCCTTTTATATTTAAAATATCAACTGGAGTTATTGAACCATCTGATAAAGACATTCCTGCTTTTACGAAGTCGTTTTCCTGAACTAAAATTTGATTTGATAATTTAACTAAATACTTTTTTATATCTCCATATTTGGATTCAACTATAATTTCTCTATTACCTCTTTTAATTTTTCCAAAAGAAACAACACCATCAATTTCAGAAACGACAGCTGGGTTTGAAGGATTTCTTGCTTCAAACAACTCTGTGACACGAGGTAGTCCTCCTGTTATATCTCCAGATTTAGCTGATTTTCTTGGTATTTTTACTAATATTTTGCCCTCTTTAATTTTAGATCCATCATCAACAATTAAATGGGCTCCAACAGGTAAGTTATATGAACGTAGTGTAACCCCTTTATTGTCCTTGATGAGTAGTGTAGGAATTAGTTTCTTATTTCTAGTTTCTGAGATTACTTTTTCTTGGAAACCTGTTTGTTCATCAATTTCAACTTGATAAGTTTCACCCTGTTCAATATTTTCAAACTCAATTTTACCTGTAAATTCTGAAACAATAACACCATTAAAAGGATCCCAACTACATACAATATCTCCTTTTGATACATTATCTCCATTTGAGATAAAAATTGAAGAACCATAAGGAATATTATTTGTACTATATATACTCTTTGTTTTTTTATCAATTATTTTAATTTCAGCAGTTCTTGAAATTACAATATCAGAGGGATTTCCATCTGCATCAACACCTTTTGCTATTTTAAGATCATCGATTAATGCAACTCCACTTTGCTTAACTATTATCTTATTTTCTTCAGATATATTTCCAGCAACTCCTCCTACGTGAAAAGTTCTTAAGGTAAGTTGTGTTCCAGGTTCACCAATTGATTGCGCAGCAACAACACCAACAGCTTCTCCTTTTTGAACCATTGTTCCCGTTGCTAAGTTTCGTCCATAACATTTAACACATATACCTCGTTTAGCTTCACAACTTAATGGTGAACGAACTTCTACAGATTCAATTTGAGCATTATTAATTTTAGATATTATCAAATCAGTAATTTGCTCACCTGAATCAACTATTAATTCTCCAGTAGAAGGACTAGTTATCGGATTTAGAGAAACTCGACCTAAAATTCTTTCACCTAAACTTTCAACTATTTCCTGATTCTTTTTTAATGGCTTGACTAAGATTCCTCTTAGAGTACCGCAATCTTCATTATTAACGATAACATCTTGAGAAACATCAACCAGCCTTCTTGTTAAATATCCAGCATCAGCAGTTTTGAGAGCAGTATCAGCTAAACCTTTTCTTGCTCCATGTGTAGAAATAAAATACTCTAAAATCGATAATCCTTCTTTAAAATTTGATAAAATTGGATTTTCTATAATTTCTCCACCACCTACATTTGACTTTTTAGGCTTTGCCATTAGACCTCTCATACCTGTTAATTGTCTAATCTGTTCCTTGGAGCCTCTCGCTCCAGAATCTAACATCATATAAACAGAATTAAACCCTTGTTGATCTTCGCTAATTCTACTCATTGCTAACTCAGTAAGAGTTGCATTTGTGGAAGTCCATACATCAATTACTTGATTGTATCTCTCGTTATTAGTTATGAGTCCCATATTGTAATTCCCAACAATGCCTTCAATTTGACCGTTAGCCTCTTCAATCATTTTTTGCTTTTCAGGCGGGATAATTATATCCCCTAAACTAAATGATAGTCCACCTTTGAATGCAAATCCATAACCCATATCTTTTATCTTATCCAAAAATTCAGCTGTTTCAGGAACACTTGTGACTTTAAGAATATCACCAATTATTCCACGAAGATTTTTCTTTGTTAAAACTTCATTAATGAAGCCAGCTTGTTCAGGTACTACTTCATTAAATAGAATTCTTCCAACAGTAGTTTCAATTATTTGGTATACTAGCTCACCTTTGTCATTAAAGTTTTTTGCGCGAATTTTAACTATTGCATTTAAATCCACTCTTTTTTCGTTGTGGGCTATATGAACTTCTTCAACAGAATAGAAAGTTAAACCTTCTCCCTTAACTGGAACTTCTTTTGTTGATTTCCTTGCTTTAGTCATGTAATAAAGACCTAAAACCATATCTTGAGATGGAACAGTTATTGGAGATCCATTTGCTGGATTTAAAATATTATTAGAGGCAAGCATTAACATTTGTGACTCTAGAATTGCCTCAGGCCCCAATGGAAGATGAACTGCCATTTGATCTCCATCAAAATCAGCATTAAATGCTGTACAAACAAGAGGGTGAAGCTGTATGGCTTTTCCTTCAATTAACTTAGGTTGAAAAGCTTGAATACCCAAACGGTGTAAAGTAGGAGCTCTATTTAAAAGGACAGGATGACCTTTTAAAACATTTTCTAAAATATCCCAAACTACAGGTTCTTTTCTGTCAATTATTTTTTTTGCTGACTTGACCGTTTTTACAATACCACGTTCAATTAATTTTCTAATTACAAATGGTTTGTATAATTCGGCAGCCATTCCTTTTGGAAGACCACACTCAAAAAGCTTAAGTTCAGGACCAACTACAATAACTGACCTTGCTGAGTAATCAACGCGTTTTCCTAAAAGATTTTGACGAAATCTACCCTGTTTACCCTTGAGCGAATCAGACAGAGATTTAAGTGGACGATTTGAATCAGTTTTGACTGCAGATGATTTTCGGGTATTATCAAATAGCGAGTCAACAGATTCTTGGAGCATTCTTTTTTCATTTCTAAGAATTACTTCTGGAGCTTTAATTTCAACTAATCTCTTTAGCCTATTATTTCTAATTATAACTCGTCTGTACAAGTCATTTAAATCAGAAGTTGCAAAACGACCACCATCAAGAGGAACTAATGGTCTTAATTCTGGAGGAATAACCGGAACTACTTTCATGATCATCCACTCAGGGAGATTTTCTCTGCGAGCGTTAGCATCTTTGAAAGCTTCCACAACCTGAAGTCTTTTTAAAGCTTCAGTTTTTCTTTGTTTAGATGTTTCGTTATTTGCTTTGTGTCTTAATTCGAATGATAGAGCCTCTAAATCAATCCGTCCTAGCAACTCAATCAAACATTCAGCACCCATTTTAGCAATAAATTTATCTGGATTCGAATCATCTAGATATTGATTTTCAGCTGGAATTTGTTCTAATGCGTTTAAGTACTCTTCCTCAGTTAGAAAATCCATTTTTTGAAATGATTCACCTTCAGAGTTGATTGCAATACCAGACTGAATAACAACATACCTTTCATAGTAAATAATCATATCTAGTTTCTTAGATGGTAATCCAAGAAGATACCCAATCTTATTTGGTAATGATCTAAAATACCATATGTGAGCAACAGGAACGACAAGATTGATGTGACCAACTCGATCTCTTCTAACTTTTTTTTCTGTAACTTCAACACCACACCTATCACAAACTATTCCTTTGTATCTAATTCTTTTGTATTTTCCACATGCACATTCAAAATCTTTAACAGGTCCAAAAATTCTCTCGCAGAACAAACCATCTCTTTCAGGTTTATGCGTCCTGTAGTTTATTGTTTCAGGCTTCAAAATCTCTCCTCTTGAGCTATTTAATATCACTTCAGGTGATGATAAACCAATTACAATTTTATTGAATTTTTTTTGTGTAACTACCTCGTTATTTCTAGCCATTTTTAATTACTTTCTAAATATTACTTAATTTATTTTACTCCTCTAATCTAATATCAAGTCCTAATCCTTTCAATTCGTGCATTAAAACATTAAAGGATTCCGGAAGACCGGGTTCTGGAAGTGAATCTCCTTTAACAATTGACTCATATGTTTTAGCCCTTCCGATAACATCATCAGATTTCACAGTAAGAATTTCTTGTAAAGTACTGGATGCTCCATATGCTTCTAAAGCCCATACTTCCATCTCACCGAAACGCTGCCCACCAAATTGAGCTTTACCACCCAATGGTTGTTGAGTTATTAATGAGTATGGTCCAATAGATCTTGAATGCATTTTATCATCAACCATGTGACCAAGTTTGAGCATGTAGATTACACCAACTGTAGCAGGTTGATCAAATTGCTCTCCCGTACCGCCGTCATACAGATATGTGTGGCCATATTTTGGAATACCAGCTTCATCTGTCAGGTCGTTAATTTGATCGATTGATGCGCCATCAAATATAGGGGTAGAATACTTTTGACCTAGATTCTGTCCTGCCCATCCAAGGACTGTTTCATAAATTTGTCCAATATTCATCCTTGAGGGAACTCCAAGTGGATTAAGTACTATATCTACCGGTGTTCCATCTTCTAAAAATGGCATCTCTTCCTCACGAACTATTCTTGCAACAATTCCTTTGTTACCGTGACGTCCAGCCATTTTATCTCCAACCTTGAGTTTTCTTTTCTTCGCTATATAAACCTTAGCTAATTTCAATATCCCTGCAGGTAATTCATCACCAACTGAAATTGTAAACTTTTCACGACGAAGAGATCCTTGTAAATCATTTTCTTTGATTTTATAATTGTGAATTAAATCCGCAATCATAGAGTTTATTTCTTTTGTAGTAGTCCATGTGCCTTTTGTTAAATGTGTGTAATCTTCAACACTTGACAACATTTTAAGGGAATATTTTTTACCTTTTGGTAATATTTCTTCACTTAAATCATTTTGAACTCCTTGGCAAGTTTTACCATTTAATATTGCAAAAAGTTTTTCAATTAAAATAGTTTTTAATTTTTCAAACTTGACTTCAAAATTTTCCTCAAGAATTACAAGTTCTTGTTTATCTTGGCTTCTTCTTCTTTTATCTTTTAAAGATCTTGTAAATAATTTTTTATCAACAACTACTCCATGTAAAGATGGAGGAGCTTTTAAAGAAGCATCCTTAACATCACCTGCTTTATCTCCAAAAATTGCTCTTAAAAGCTTTTCTTCGGGAGTTGGGTCAGACTCACCTTTTGGAGTAATTTTTCCAATTAGAATATCTCCCGGGTTTACTTCAGCACCAATACGAATCATTCCATTTTCATCTAAATCTTTTGTCGCTTCTTCACTTACATTTGGAATATCATCTGTTAATTCTTCTGTGCCAAGTTTAGTATCTCTAACATCAAGTGAATATTCGTCGATATGGATAGAAGTAAATATATCTTCTCTAACTACCTTTTCAGAAATAACGATAGCATCCTCAAAATTATACCCTTTCCATGGCATAAAAGCGACTTTCATATTACGACCAAGTGCTAATTCACCATTCTCAGTAGCATAACCTTCGGATAAAACTTGACCCTTTTTAACGCGATCTCCTTTTTTAACGATAGACTTAAGGTTTATACATGTACCCTGATTAGTCTTTCGAAATTTTATAAGATTGTAGTTTTTGACAGTACTATCGAAACGAACCATCTCTTCTTCTTTAGAAATATCGTATTTAATAGTAATCTTATTAGCATCTACATATTCAACCAAACCATCCCCTTCAGCGTTTATTAAAACTCTTGAATCTGAAGCTACTTGACGTTCTAAACCTGTTCCGACAATAGGAGAGTCAGGTCTGAGTAGAGGAACTGCTTGACGCATCATATTAGATCCCATTAATGCACGGTTAGCATCATCATGTTCTAAAAAAGGGATTAATGAGGCAGATATTGATGCAATCTGATTAGGGGCTACATCGGCGTAGTTTATTTTATCAGGAGTTACTACAGGAAAATCAGCTTGATCTCTTGCAATAACTCTTTCAGAAGTTATATTACCATCTTTATCGAAAGGGACAGTCGCTTGAGCGATTAACTGGTTTTCTTCTTCTTCAGCACTTAGATATTTTGTCTCAGATAAATCTATCTTACCATTTTCTACTTTTCTGTATGGAGTTTCAATAAAGCCGAGATTATTAACTTTTGCAAAAACACCCAATGAAGAAATCAACCCAATGTTTGGTCCTTCTGGAGTTTCTATAGGACATAGTCGTCCGTAATGGGTATAATGAACATCTCTAACTTCAAAACCTGCTCTTTCTCTGGATAAACCTCCAGGACCTAAAGCCGAAAGTCTCCTTTTGTGAGTTAACTCTGCTAATGGATTTGTTTGATCCATAAACTGAGATAACTGATTTGTTCCAAAAAATGTATTTATAACTGAGGAAAGTGTTTTGGCATTTATAAGATCTATGGGGGTAAAAACCTCATTATCTCTAACATTCATTCTTTCTCGAATTGTTCGAGCCATTCTAGCTAAACCAACCCCAAATTGAGAAGATAATTGTTCACCTACAGTTCTAACTCTCCTATTTGAAAGATGATCAATATCGTCAATCTCAGCCTTTGAATTAATTAACTCTATTAAATATTTTATAATCGTAATTATATCTAATTTAGTTAATACCAACTTATCCATTTCAACATTAAGACCAAGTTTTTTATTCATCCTGTATCTTCCAACTTCACCAAGATTATACCTTTGGTCTGAGAAAAATAATTTATCAATAATTCCCCTAGCTGTATCTTCATCGGGTGGCTCGGCATTTCTTAATTGGCGGTATATATGCTCGACAGCTTCCTTTTCTGAATTTGTAGGATCTTTTTGTAAAGTATTATTAATAATAGCATAATCTGACATATGAGCGTCAACCTTGTGTAATAAGATTGTTTTAACTCCCGATTCCATTATAGAATCAATATGGTCTTTTTCTATAATAGTGTCTCTGTCAATTATTATTTCATTTCTTTCAATCGAGATAACTTCACCCGTATCTTCATCAACAAAGTCTTCATGCCATGTTTTCAAAACTCGAGCTGCTAATTTTCGATCTAAAACCTTTTTTAATCCAGATTTAGAAACTTTAATTTCTTCAGCTAAGTCAAATATTTCGAGTATATCCTTATCACTTTCATATCCAATCGCTCTGAAAAGAGTTGTTACAGGAAGTTTTTTCTTTCTGTCAATATAGGCGTACATCACACTATTGATATCAGTTGCAAACTCAATCCAAGAACCTTTAAAAGGAATAACTCTTGCTGAATAAAGTTTCGTACCGTTGGCATGAAAAGATTGTCCAAAAAATACACCAGGAGATCTGTGAAGTTGAGAAACTACTATTCTCTCAGCACCATTAACACAAAAAGTTCCACTTGGAGTCATATAAGGAATGGTTCCGAGAAAAACATCCTGAACAATAGTTTCAAAATCTTCATGTTCTATGTCGGTACAATATAGTTTTAACCTTGCCTTTAAAGGAACAGAATATGTCAAACCCCTTTCAATACATTCCTGAATAGAATATCTTGGAGGGTCAACAAAATAATCAATAAACTCAAGAACAAATTGATTTCTAGTATCCGTTATTGGAAAATTTTCTTTAAATGTGTTAAAAAGACCTTCTTCATTTCTTTCGTCAGATTTAGTTTCTAATTGAAAAAAATCTTGAAAGGACTTGATTTGTATATCAAGAAAATCAGGATAATTTGGGGTATGCTGAGCTGCAGCAAAATTTACTCTTTTTTTTAAGGTACTTGGCATCTGAAGTTTTTTTAGATGAACTCTATTCGTTAATTATAAATCAATATATACTATAAGTGGTTTAGACAATTGATTTCATCAAAAGTCTAAACCTTAAACTTTAAAGAAGAACTACTTAAGTTCTACTTCTGCACCTGCTTCTTCCAATGAGCTCTTAAGACCTTCTGCTTCGTCTTTACTTACAGCTTCTTTTATAGCACTTGGAGCGTCATCAACTAACCCTTTCGCCTCTTTAAGACCTAGGCCGGTTAATTCTTTAACTAATTTTACCACTGCTAATTTTGAACCACCAGCTGCTTTCAAGATAACATCAAATTCTGTTTGCTCTTCAGCATCATCTGAAGCACCAGCTGCCGGACCGGCAACTGCTACAGCTGCTGCTGCAGGTTCAATACCATACTCATCTTTTAAAATATTAGCAAGCTCATTTACTTCTTTTACAGTTAAGTTTACTAATTGTTCCGCGAATTCTTTTAAATCTGCCATTTTACCAATTTTTATAATTTATGTTTCTATTTATTTTAAATACAATTATTTTCAGATTTAACGCTCTGATAACGTTTTTAATATACCAGATATATTACTTCCACCCGACTTTAATGCAGAAATCACATTCTTAGCTGGAGACTGTAATAATCCAATAATTTCACCAATTAATTCCTCTTTTGATTTAATGGCCACAAGAGAATCAATTTGATCGTCCCCAATATAGATTGATTCTTCAATGAAAGCAGCTTTCAATATTGGTCTATCTAATTTTTTTCTAAAATCTTTAATAACTTTAGCTGGAAGGTTACCTGTTTCTGAAAACATCAGAGATGTATTACCTTTCAATACGTCTTTAATTTCTCCAAAATCCTTATCAGAGGCATCCATAGCTCTTGATAACATTGTGTTTTTAACTACAGATAACTTTACATTTATTTTGTGACAAGCACGGCGTAAAGCTGTGGTTTGAGATGCATTTAATCCAGATATATCTGTGAAATATAAAGTTTTAGTTTCTTTTAATTTTGAAGTCAAATCATCAATAACTTTTATCTTTTCTTCTTTTTTCATTTGGTGTATATTTAAATCTATGAAAATTTGGCTTCAACAGGAACACTAGGACTCATTGTACTTGACATATAAACACTTTTTATATAAGTTCCTTTTGTAGTTGAAGGTTTTAATTTGACTATTGTTTTTAAAAGTTCATCTGCATTTTCAAAAATCTTATCTGCACTAAAAGATACTTTACCAATTGAGGAATGAATTATGCCTGATTTATCAACTTTAAAATCAATCTTACCACCTTTAACATCAGTAACTGCTTTTTTAATATCCATAGTTACAGTACCAGTTTTTGGATTTGGCATTAAACCTCTTGGACCTAAAACTCTACCCAAGGGACCGAGTTTACCCATAACACTTGGCATGGTAACTATTACATCAACATCTGTCCATCCATCTTTTATCTTTTGTAAATACTCATCTAAGCCAATAAAATCTGCACCAGCTTCCTTAGCTTCAGATTCTTTATCTGGGGTAACCAGAGCTAAAACACGTAATTTTTTACCAGTACCATGAGGTAATGTAACAATGCCACGAACCATTTGGTTAGATTTTTTTGGATCAACCCCTAAGCGAACGGCTAAATCAACAGATGCATCGAATTTAGTTGTTGAAATTTCTTTTACCAATTTAGAAGCATCTTCTAAATTATACAGAGTTGAAGTATCTACTTTAGACCTAGACTCTTTTTGATTTTTTGTCATTTTTCCCATTTTAAATTATGAATTAAATGGTGCATTTCCTTTCACAGTAAAACCCATAGATCTAGCAGTACCAGCTATCATTTTCATGGCAGAGTCGATGTTAAAAGCATTTAAATCTGGCATTTTATCTTCGGCAATTGTTCTAACTTGATCCCAAGTGACACTTCCAACCTTTGCTCTATTTGGTTCTCCAGATCCCTTTTTCTTCTTGGCAGCTTCCATTAATTGAACTGCAGCTGGAGGAGTTTTAATTACAAATTCAAAAGATTTGTCTTTGTAAACTGAAATTGCAACTGGAAGAATTTTTCCAGGTTTATCTTGAGTTCTTGCGTTAAATTGTTTACAAAACTCCATTATGTTAACGCCTGCAGCACCTAATGCTGGACCAACCGGAGGAGATGGATTAGCTGCACCACCTCTAACCTGTAATTTTAGAACTTTTTCTATTTCTTTAGCCATTGTTTTTATTATGTTAAGATAAGATTTTAGTGGAAGCTAAACCTTATCTTTATTATGTAACATTTACAACTTTTCAACTTGCATGTAACTCAATTCCAAAGGTGTTTTACGACCAAAAATCTTGACCATAACCTCTAGTTTTCTTTTATCCTCATTTACTTTTTCAATTGTACCCGTGAAACCGTTGAATGGACCATCAATCACTTTTACATTTTCACCGCTAGTGTAAGGAATATTTATTTGCTCTGAAGCAAGAGTCAATTCATCAACTTTTCCAAGCATTCTGTTTACTTCAGCTGATCTAAGGGGAACAGGTTCACCACCTTTAGTTTCTCCTAAAAAACCAATAACATTAGTTACCGATTTAATTATGTGAGGTACTTCTCCAGAAAGATCTGCTTTAATCATTATATATCCAGGAAAGTAGGTTTTTTCTTTGCTGATCTTTTTTCCATTTCTAATTTGAACAATTTTCTGAGTAGGAACAAGTATGTCTTCTACCAAGCTTGAGTAACCAAGTCGTTCAATCTCTGAAAGTATATAATCCTTTATTTTAGCTTCTTGACCACTAACTGCTCTTACAACATACCATTTTTTCTCTGCTACCTCAGTCATAAGTTATCCGTTTATAAGATTAAAGTAGGTTTGAACTATACTCGACAGCACTGTGTCTGCTCCCCATATAGCAAGAGAAAAAAGCACTGAAAAAACTAAAACAACAAGAACTAAACGTTGAAGTTCGGCTCTAGGAGTCCAGGAAACATTCTTTTGAAGTTCCTCAAATGATTCTTTAATGTAATTAACTATTGTAATCATTTATACTTTTTTAATGCACGGGTTGAGAGACTCGAACTCCCGACACCTGGTTTTGGAGACCAGTGCTCTACCAACTGAGCTAAACCCGTTTTTATTTGACACAAAAGGCGTCACGCAATTACGTGACACCTTACGTGTCGGTTTAAAACATTTTTTTAGTCTAAAATTTCTGTTACCTGACCCGCACCAACTGTTCGACCTCCTTCACGAATTGCAAAACGAAGACCTTGACTTAGCGCAATAGGCTGAATTAAATCAACTTCAATTGTTAAATTATCTCCAGGCATTACCATTTCAACTCCACTTGGTAAAATGATATTACCTGTGACGTCTGTTGTTCTTACATAAAACTGAGGTCGATAATTGTTGTGAAATGGAGTGTGACGTCCACCCTCTTCTTTTTTGAGAATATAAACTTCAGCTTTAAATTTTGCATGTGGAGTTACTGAACCAACCTTACATAGAACCATTCCTCGTTTGATATCAGTTTTTTCAATACCACGTAATAAAATACCAGTATTATCACCGGCTTCTCCCCTGTCTAGAATTTTTCTAAACATTTCAACTCCTGTTATTGTTGATTTTAATTTTTCGGCACCCATTCCAATGATGTCAATTTCATCACCAGTGTTAGCTACACCTGTCTCAATTCTACCAGTTGCAACAGTTCCACGTCCCGTTATAGAAAATACATCTTCAACAGGCATTAAAAAATCTTTCTCTACATCTCGTTTGGGTAATTCAATCCAAGTATCTACCTCTTCCATTAATTTCATAACTGTATCAACCCATTTTTGTTCTCCATTGAGAGCACCTAGTGCTGAACCTAAGATTACAGGAGAATTATCCCCATCATAATCGTAAAAAGAGAGCAGTTCGCGAACTTCCATTTCAACTAATTCAAGTAATTCTTCATCATCAACCATATCTGCCTTATTCAAAAATACAACGATTCGAGGAATTCCTACCTGACGACCTAGGAGTATATGTTCTCTTGTTTGAGGCATTGGTCCATCAGTAGCAGCAACTACAAGAATAGCACCGTCCATTTGAGCAGCACCTGTAACCATGTTTTTAACATAATCAGCGTGACCTGGACAATCTACATGAGCATAATGCCTATTTACTGTTTGGTACTCTACATGTGATGTGTTAATAGTAATACCTCGCTCTTTTTCTTCAGGAGCGTTGTCTATCTGATCAAAGCTTGAAGCTTCAGATAATCCAGCATCTGCTAAAACTTTTGTGATAGCTGCTGTAAGTGTTGTTTTACCATGATCTACGTGGCCGATAGTACCAATATTTAAGTGGGGTTTTGACCTATCGAAAGTTTCTTTAGCCATAATTGATTTTTTCTTTAGTGTTTTTAGAGGGTGCAAATTTATAAAAAAATTTATACTAGACTTTATTTTTATTGTTTTTTTACATGAAAAAGTTTCTGATATCAAATAATTATAATGAATCCCTTAAAAATAATAATTTCAATAAACAATTATTTATAATAAATAAAAATAATAGTCCATAACCAAATTTTATATTAGCGGGTATTAAGATGCTCAATAAATAATGTATTTTCGTTATGATAATCAAGAAATAAATTTATTTTATGACATTTGAAATTTTTATTATAAGTAACACAAATTTGGATAAAAATTTTAATAAATGCAATCGATATCTTGGTTTTCCCCTAAAAATATTAATTGCAGATTTATTATGAGTAGATATATTGAATACCTTGATGAGATTGATAAAAGAAAAACTCAAAACCTTCAACCAAAACCTATTGATGAAGCTGAGTTACTTTCAGAAATTATCTCTCAAATAATAGAGAAGAAAAATAAACATCGTTTAAAATCTATTAATTTTTTTATTTATAATGTTTTACCCGGAACCACAAAAGCTGCAAAAGTAAAAGCTATATTTCTAAAAGAGATTATTCTTGGTAAACATATAATCGAAGAAATTTCACCAGCTTTCGCTCTTGACCAATTATCTCACATGAAAGGTGGCCCTTCTTCTAAAGTATTGTTGGATCTAGCCCTTGGAAATGATATATCTATTGCCAAAAAAGCATCTAATATTTTAAAAACACAAGTTTTTCTCTATGAGGCAGACATGGAACTTTTAAAAAAAGCCTTTAAAAATGGATCTGAAATCGCGAAAGATCTGCTTAAAAGTTATGCTAATGCTGAATTTTTCACCAAATTACCTAAACTTCCTGAAACAATTGAGCTTGTAACATTTGTAGCCGGTGTAGGTGACATCTCAACCGATTTACTTTCTCCAGGAGGTGATGCACATTCCAGATCAGACAGAGAACTTCACGGCCAATGTATGTTTGAACACAACAAAGATCAACAAAAAGCCTTGCTAGATTTACAAAAGAAACATCCTAACAAAAGAGTGATATTAATTGCCGAGAAAGGTACGATGGGTGTAGGTTCTTCCCGAATGTCTGGAGTTAATAATGTAGCACTCTGGATAGGTAAAAAAGCCAGTCCTTTTGTTCCGTTTATAAATATTGCTCCAGTGGTAGCTGGAACAAATGGTATTTCTCCAATATTTTTAACAACTGTTGATGTAACAGGTGGTATTGGTTTAGATCTTAAAAATTGGGTAAAAACATATGACAAAAAAGGAAACCTTATTTTAGGAAATGATGGAGAGCCCACGTTAAAACAAACATACTCTGTTAATTCAGGTACCATTTTAACTATCAATACAAAAACTAAGAAGTTATATAGTGGTAATGTGGAGCTCATGGACATTTCTTCTGCTTTCACCCCACAAAAAATAGAGTTCATGAGAGCTGGAGGGTCTTACGCAATTGTATTTGGTAAAAAACTTCAAACATTTGCTGCAAAAACAATCGGTATTGACACACCCAAAGTATATGCTCCATATAAAGAAATATCTCATAAAGGGCAAGGTCTTACGGCTGTTGAGAAAATTTTTAATAAAAATGCCGTAGGAACCTCAGGTGTAACATTACATGCCGGATCCTACGTTCGCGTAGAGGTTAATATCGTTGGTTCTCAAGACACAACTGGATTAATGACTTCTCAGGAGTTAGAAATGATGGCAGCTACAATAATTTCGCCTATTATTGACGGCGGATACCAGTCGGGATGTCACACAGCTTCTGTATGGGATTTAAAATCTCAGCAAAATATCCCCAGATTAATGAAATTTATGAGTGAATTTGGTCTTATTACTGCTCGTCACCCAGAAAATAAATATCATCCAATGACTGATGTAATCCATAAAGTGCTAAATGATATCACAATTGATGATTGGGCAATAATTATTGGTGGAGACTCTCATACAAGGATGTCTAAAGGTGTTGCTTTTGGGGCTGATTCAGGAACTGTTGCTCTTGCTTTAGCTACGGGTGAGGCATCAATGCCAATCCCAGAGTCAGTAAAGGTTACCTTTAAAGGAAAAATGCAAGACCATATGGATTTCCGAGATGTAGTCCACGCTACTCAATCTCAAATGCTCAAAAAGTTTGGAGGAGAAAATGTTTTTCAAGGAAGAATTATTGAAGTGCATATAGGAACTTTACCCTCAGATCAAGCCTTTACTTTTACCGATTGGACCGCTGAAATGAAGGCAAAAGCCTCCATTTGTATTTCTCAGGACGATACATTAATTGAGTCCTTGGAAATTGCAAAAGGCAGAATCCAAATCATGATAGATAAAGGAATGGATAATGCAAAAGAAGTTCTACAAGGTCTTATTGATAAGGCAAATAGGCGAATTAAAGAAATTAGAACTGGAAAAAAACCTCCGCTAACCCCAGATGAAAATGCCAAGTATTATGCTGAATTTGAAGTAGATCTTGGAATAATTGATGAACCAATGATAGCTGATCCAGACGTCCACAATGAGGATGTTTCAAAACGTTACACTCATGATACCATTCGTGAACTTTCTTTTTATGGTGGTAAAAAACATATTGATCTTGGTTTTGTAGGATCCTGTATGGTTCATAAAGGAGATATAAAAATTGTAGCTAAAATGTTAAAAAATCTAGAGGAATTTCACGGAAAAGTTGAGTTTAAAGCTCCTTTAGTAGTTACTGCTCCTACATATAATATTATTGATGAACTCAAAGATGAGGGTGATTGGGGAATTTTAAAAAAATATTCCGGCTTTGAGTTTGACGACAAATCGCCTAAAAGTTCTGCTAGAACTGAGTATGAAAATATTTTATATCTCGAGCGTCCTGGCTGTAATCTTTGTATGGGTAATCAAGAGAAAGCCGAAAAAGGTGACACTGTAATGGCTACCTCTACTCGACTATTCCAAGGCAGAGTAGTTAAAGATTCTGATCGGAAGAAAGGGGAATCACTTTTGGGATCTACCCCTGTGGTGGTTCTTTCTGCAATTCTTGGAAGAACTCCTACGCTTGAAGAGTATAAAGTTTCTGTCAAGGGAATTAAACTTACTCAATTTGCTCCTCCATTAAATAAAATGACATCAAAAGTAGACCATTTAATATCTTACTAAATAATAGATGAGTAGTCAAATCCAAAATGCATTATTATACACAATTCAAAATATTGAGTCTAGTAATTTAGGGATATTATTTTTTTTATTATAAAAATAAATCTGCTCAAGTATTATTTAAACACTACATGTCATATCGCTTCCACAACACATTGGTGATTTGATTTTACCTTCACATTTTGGACATTTAGATACCTGAACTGAAGATCCAGTATCTAAAGTTATAGAATCATTCACGAGAGGTTCATTACAATTAGCACAGCTAGCATTAACCGCCATTCCGCAAAAATTGCACTTATAAGTTTCCATAATTATATTTTATTTAAAAATAGAGTTTAAATAATTAAATCCATTAAGAATAGGATTAATTATACTTGAAATGAGCAATTAATGATACAGTATGTAGAATTAGCATAACACATCCCAAATAAATAAATGGAGAACTTGGAATCCAAAAAATTGCTAGGGCTAGTCCGGAGTAACTCATTATACCTATACATATAACAAGTAAAACCCTTATCTTAGAGCTAGACGTCACAATAGGTCTAGAAAGACCACATATAAAAAGTCCAATAATTATAACCCAAAGACCAAAAAATCTATATATCTGTTTTAAATAATCCGGTAATGTTTTATTTATATCATTATTGAACAATTGGTCAAAAGTCATACCCAAACGCTCTTCATTTGCAACCTGATCCAACATCCAGGGTTGATCAAAAATCATCCATCTAAACCCCATAATTATTAATGTTAATCCAATAATAAAAAATGGAATATTAAAAAAATTTTTCATGAATAAATATAATTAAAACTAAAGATAATGTATATTTTTCTTAGATTGCAAATATGGAAAATTTTGCAATTTATTCTCAAATAATTATAGCCGTTTCTGTTATTAATGTTTGGGTTTTTCGTTTTGATAATATTGTTGAAGAATTTAAACAATATGGACTCTCTGATTTAATTAGAAACATCGTTGGAGCATCTAAAATTTCGCTTTCAACACTATTAATCGTTGGTATTTTTTACAATGAAGTAGTTTTAGGGTCTTCTTTATCTATGGCCTTTTTAATGATTTGTGCTCAAATAGCACATATTAAAGTAAAAAATCCCTTAATAAAATATATACCATCATTTATTCTTCTTGCACTCTCGCTATTTGTGGCCGGAGTTAATTATGGAATAGTATAATTCATGGATATATATTTATTGTTAGTTATTTTTAGTGGGATTTCTTTTATTTTATATGGAATCGGATCTTTTAACTCTAGAAGAATGTCTTCTGAATTTATCCGATGGGGTTATGGAAATTATAGGTACTTAATTGGAGGACTCCAACTTCTTGGAGGTTTAGGTCTATTGGCAGGAATTATGATTGATGAATTATTATTGATTTCATCTGGAGGTCTCACGCTTTTAATGTTAATGGCTGTTTTTGTTAGATTTAAAATAAAAGACCCAATAAAAATGACATTACCAGCGTTATTCTATACTATAATAAACTCATTGATTTTTTATTTAACTCTAGATTAGTTATTTAAAAACTCATGGAAAAACCATAAAAAATATTTCTTGGAGCGGCTGGCTCATAGTACCTTGACCCAAAAGCATTTAAACGGATGTTATCAAAATACTCCTGATTTAAAAGATTGTTAATCCCGCCAAAAATAGCAATATTTCCCCACTTATGATTGAATGACTTCCCCGTCTGTATTTTAGTTTTCTGAAACGAATTTATCAATACAGTGTTAGCATTGTTGGCAAAAAAATTACCTGTATTTTCAAAAGTAAACTTTGTGATCCATTCATTTTTGGATGTATGTGTTAAATTAAAGTAAAATTGATTTTTAGGGATTCCAGGTAGATCGTTAGATTTCAAATTTTGATTTTTTATTCCATCTTCGACAAATGAATATTTAGCATTTGTGTAACTAGCCTGAATTTGAATATCTTTCAAATTGAATTGAGTAAATAATTCAAGACCCAAACGCTTCGTGGCTCCAGTATTATTATAAAATGATCTTCCTGGAAAATCCTCTAATTCATATGGCAAAATATCATTTGAACTTTTAATGAAAAATAAATTGGATTCTATTAAAAAATTTGATGTATACATCTTCCAACCCATTTCATAGTTATAAGCTTTAGACGGCTCTAATTTTAAATTAAGTCCCTCATTACCTGAGGGATCAGATGATAGCTCAGATAAAGTAGGAGTTTCAAAACTAGTAGAAAAGTTTATAAAAAGGAATTGATCATTTTTAATTTCTCGACTCAATCCTAAACTGGGATTAAAAACATTATACTTCTTATCAAAAATCAAATTATCTGTTCCGATAGATAAATTATCAAAACGGAGACTGGATCTGAAAACCCAATCTTTCATTCTAATTTCGTCTAAAAAATACAAGGCAAAATTATCAAATTTCTCTAACTGACTAAAAACATTCGTCCCTTTAATTCCCTTTAAATTAAGAAAACGATTTCTTTGATCTTTTTGAAAAACCGACTCCATTCCAATTTGAATTTGATGTAATGAGTTTTGATTTGTTTTTGAATAATTCAATCTAGTGCCTAGACCATAGTATTTTCGGTCAAGATCAATAATACCCCCATTTTCAAAAGGAAGCTTTCCGTAAAAATCTCTAGTTGAAATAAAACCATATGAATTTAAATTTAAGTTTGAATTAAACTCTTTTATCCAATTAACTCCAATTTTTAACTGACCTATTTTTTCATAAGTGTTATAATCGAAATTTCTTTGTCTAACCTGTCTCCTGTTACTCTTTACCTCTTCTATAGTTAAACCTCCCGCATCTTGAGCGACTGGACTATTTGTAAAATTAATTTGTGAATTAATTGTCGATTTTGAAGAAAATTTATGTTTTAATTTGACATTAAAAACTTTTTGTTTTAACATACTGTGGTCCCGATATCCGTCAGTCTCAGTGTTATTAAAATAAATTACAGCACTTGTTTTATTGTTCTTTAAAAAACTGATTAATTGGTATGATTTAAAGTTGTAACTACCAAATGAAGATCTAAATGAATATGAATTATCTGGAATACTATCCAAGGTGTTTATATATATTACTCCCCCTGCTGCATTTCCATATAAACTTGCCGAAGGACCCCTTAGCACTTCTATTTTATTAATCAATCCTATTGGAAGATTATCTAATTGCCCTTGACCATCAGGTGTAGTTTCAGGAATTCCATCTACAATAATTTTTATACCTCTTATTCCAAAAGCTGACCTTGCCCCAAAGCCTCGAATTGAAATTCTTAAATCTTGAGCATAATTATTGGCATTTAAAGAAAATAGACCCGGAACACTTTCGATGTATTCCTGTAAAGAAATCTGCTGATTAATTCTTTGTGTATTTTTAAAATCTAAAAAACTAACTGAGTAAGGAACCCTTTGTTTTGACGTCTCTATTTTTAAAGATTCAACCATAACATCATTAAGAGTTATTGTTGATGTTGAACTTAAATTTTGAGCTTTTAAAAAATTTGATGTTATTGCTATGCAAATAATAATAACAAGTCTGGGTAATTTATAAATATTCATTTTTATAAAATAATCTAAGTAGATTTAATTAATAACAAGATTTAAAGTAAAATATTTTGTGGCAATTGAAAATTTATTTCACTGTTTTAATGGGAGGTCCAATTCTCGATCAAGAATTATTTTTCTTTTCCATCCGTCACACTCTATTGTGGGCCTATAGATATATATATGTGCGTTAATTTATTGTGATTGAGCCAATGACCAGAATTGAACTGGTGACCTTTTCCTTACCAAGGAAACGCTCTACCCCTGAGCTACACCGGCTAAATAAAAGTTTGAGCGGGAGACCGGGTTCGAACCGGCGACATTCAGCTTGGAAGGC
>TARA_B110000444_G_scaffold49989_1_pt1 | contig 21232 bp, 16 predicted proteins | sample TARA_B110000444 | Tara Oceans TARA_B110000444 (sample SAMEA4398370) | marine metagenome | biome: Polar Biome; feature: [SRF] surface water layer (ENVO:00010504); material: water (ENVO:00002006), including particulate matter (ENVO:01000060) such as... | depth 5 m | reverse complement strand
GAATTAATTGCTGTAGATACTGAAACCACCAGTTTAGATTATATGGTGGCCGACTTAGTTGGTATTTCTATAGCGGTTGAGGCTGGTCAAGCTGCCTATATTCCCTTTGGCCATGATTATCTTGGTGTCCCCGAGCAATTGTCAAAAGATCTCGTTTTAGCGATACTTAAACCGCTGTTAGAGGATGTAACGATTAAAAAGGTGGGCCAAAACCTTAAATATGACATGAGTATTTTTGCACAGCATGGCATCAATCTTCAGGGTATTGAGTTTGATACCATGCTTGAGTCCTATGTCCTAGATTCTGTCGCCACACGTCATGACATGGACAGCTTGGCAGAGAAATATCTTGGTGAACAGACGATTAAGTTTAGCGATGTGGCTGGCAAAGGCGCAGGACAGTTAACCTTCAACCAGGTGGCTCTGGAGGAGGCGGGGCCCTATGCGGCAGAGGATGCGGATATTACCTTGCGCTTGCATCAAGCATTATGGCCTCAGGTGTCGGCACAATCAGCGTTGACGAAAGTGTTTACCGATATTGAATTACCACTGGTACCGGTTTTGTCTCGCATTGAGCGAGTCGGCGCTTTAGTTGACGACACGCTATTATTTCAGCAGAGCCAAGAGCTGGCATTGCGGATTGCCGAATTAGAAAGAGAAGCGTGGGATCTCGCGGGGCAGGAGTTCAATCTTGCATCACCCAAGCAGCTAGGTGAGATTCTTTTCACTAAATTAGAGATTCCTGTGTTAAAGAAAACAGCCAAGGGGGCGCCCTCGACAAAAGAAGAGGTTCTCCAAGAGCTAGCGCTGGATTATCCCTTACCAAAAGTATTAATTGAGCACCGTGGTTTAGCCAAACTTAAGTCTACTTATACCGATAAGTTGCCGGTGATGATTAACCGCGCGACGAGAAGAATCCACACCTCTTACAATCAATCTGGCACAGCTACAGGCAGACTTTCATCATCAGACCCCAATTTACAAAATATCCCAGTGCGCAACGCAGAGGGCCGTCGCGTTCGTCAGGCTTTTATTGCGGATAATGGAAGTAAGATGGTGGCGGCAGATTACTCGCAAATTGAATTACGCATTATGGCGCACCTCTCTGAAGACCCAAGTTTGTTGGCAGCCTTTGCCGCGGGCCAAGATATTCACCGTGCTACTGCAGCGGAGGTATTTTCGATGCATCCTGATGAGGTTACTACTGATCAGCGCCGCAGCGCTAAGGCCATTAATTTTGGGCTAATTTATGGTATGTCAGCCTTTGGGCTGGCTAAACAATTAAATATCGGTCGTAAACAGGCGGCAGAATATATTGATACTTATTTTGATCGCTACCCGGGCGTTCTAAATTACATGAATAACGTTCGTAGTAGTGCGGCGGAGGTCGGTTATGTTGAGACCTTCTTCGGCCGCCGCCTATACCTTCCGGAAATAAATTCGCGCAATGGCATGCGCCGACAAGCTGCAGAGCGTACCGCGATTAACGCGCCGATGCAGGGCACCGCTGCTGACATCATTAAGCTAGCAATGATATCGGTAGATGATTGGTTGCAAAATAGCGACTTGCGCAGTGTCATGATCATGCAAGTTCATGATGAGCTTGTTTTGGAAGTACCGGAGGATGAGCTTCAGGTGGTTTCTGAGGGACTGATGCAGAGAATGGAAAGTGCCGCAAGTCTTAAGGTTCCCCTGTTAGTGGATGTGGGTGTAGGCGATAACTGGGATGAGGCTCATTAATCAAATCCGCAAGCTGGACGCGATAAGATGTCCCGAAATCTGCTATTTACGGTTTGGGAACACTGACCGCACAGTGAATACATCGTTCTCTATAGAAGGCCCAAAAATAAAGTTGTGCATAATTGGAACTTTCCAGTTTTCGCCTGTCCAATAATAGGCAAGTGATGATTGCACATAATCTCCCCCGAGATAGATATGTAAAACCCTAACTCTGAAAAGCGTTAGGGTTTTTTTTTGGCGTTGAGAACTCTCTGTTAGTAAGGCGGATTAAGATTCACCGAAGTCCGCAGAAAGCCAGTGATTAAGCTGGACTTCAAGTTCTGGTAAGCCTTGCTTCTTTAGTGACGAAAAGGTTTGTACTGTTAAAAGTGTCACGCCAGGATCCATCTCGCGAAGAAAGCTGTCCACTTTTAGCAGTGTGCTTTGTGCAGGACCTCGTTTTAGCTTATCTGATTTGGTTAATAAAATATGCACAGGAAGCCCAGCTTCAGCGGCCCAGTTGAGCATCTGCTGGTCATAATCTTGCAGTGGGTGCCGAATATCCATGAGTAAGATCAGGCCACCTAAACTTTTTCGTTGTTGCAAGTATTCAGCAAGATGCCGATTCCACTGGGCTTTCATTGCGATAGGGACCTTGGCATACCCATAACCCGGAAGGTCAACTAATCTCTTTCCGCAACTCAATGTAAAGAAATTAATCATTTGAGTGCGTCCTGGTGTTTTACTGGTTCTCGCGAGGCTTTTATTTCTGGTAAGGGTATTAATAGCGCTAGATTTTCCTGCATTAGAGCGTCCCGCAAAGGCAACTTCGCATCCCGAATCTTCAGGGCACTGCTTTAGTGAGGGTGCGCTGGTAGCGAACGCTGCAGATTGAAATTTGATTGCGGGTATATCCATAGGAAAATCGGCGCTACTTACTTAAGAATCTGAAACTATTGGTATATAATGCACGCCCTTAGCGTATAACACTTTTAGTCGCGACGATTAACCAATGTCGAGAAATCATTCTACCGGATTGTGAGAGCAAGAATAACCATGAAAAGAAATATTTTATCCATTGCATGTCTGTTTTCAATACTGTTTATGAGTAACGTTTTGGCTGCAGGTGATGCTGCCGCCGGGAAAACTAAGGTTATGATATGTGCGGGATGCCACGGAGCTGACGGTAATAGTATGGTGCCATCATTTCCCAAACTAGCGGGCTTAGGTGAGAAATATATTACTCAGCAGCTGCGACAGATTAAGTCTGGTGAACGTGAGATTATGGAAATGATGGGTATTCTTAATCTTTCGACTGACCAAGATTTACAAGATATGGCGGCGTACTACGATGCGCAGTCGCGTAGCATAGCTGGCGCTAAAGAGATCCAATTGGTCGGTATTTCTGAACCGCAGCAAGCCATCGATTATGGTGAGAACATTTATCGCGGAGGCAACATGAAGACCGGCGTGGCTGCCTGTACTGGATGTCATTCGCCCTCAGGTAATGGCAATGGTCCAGCTGGGTATCCTGGGCTTGGCGGTCAGCATGCCACCTATATTGAGAAGCAATTACTTGCCTACCGACGTGGGGAGCGCGTGAGTGGTAGTAATGCCGCGATTATGCAGGGCGTTGCGGCCAATTTGAGCGACAAAGAAATTACAGCGGTGGCCAACTATATATCAGGCCTCAACTAGGAGCGCTTGCTTCGTCAGTTATCAAAGGAGAGTAAGATGTTTGGATGGTTTAAAAAAATAATTTTTCTGGCCGTAGTCTCATCTATGGCAATGTGCCAGGCTCAGACTGAAGAGTATCAAGCGGGCGTTGATTATGAAGTGTTACCTCAGGCAATTCGAACTGCCAATCCGACTAAAATTGAAGTTAATGAAGTATTCCATTATCTATGCATTCATTGCTATAACTTTGAATCCACTGTAACCCCATGGGCCGAGAAATTACCCGAGGATGTCGACTTTCAGCATACCCCTGCTGTTTGGAATTCTGCGTTAGAGCCATTTGCTAGAGCTTACTATACTGCTAAAGCGCTAAAGATTTTAGATCAAACTCATGTGGCTTTGTTTGAAACTATCCATGTTAAAAAGCAGCGTCTTCAGTCGCAGCAAGATCTAGCAGAGTTTTTTGTTGGCCAGGGTGTCGATGGTGATCGATTCAATAAAATTTATAGCTCTTTTGGTGTGACTAGCCAGCTTAACCAGGCAAAGGCAAGAGCCAAAGGCTACAGGACGCAAGGTACGCCAGAGATGATTGTCAACGGCAAATATAGAGTCACAACACGTTTGTCGAAAAACTTTGACGGCATGTTGCGAGTGGCCAGCTTTTTGATTGAGAAAGAGCGTCGAGCTGAACAATAGACGCTCTTGTTCGGCATCAGTCAAAAAATACGCGGCACCCACCGCGTATTTTTTCGTCCCCAACAAATCTACAACTAGTGGTTATAACCTAAGTGCATGGGGTTATGGCGGAAAAAACTTTCCACAGAGCGACCGAGATAGTAAAGTACGCGACCTTTTCCAAAACACTCCACATTTAAACTGACCATGGGAAGTATTGTGAAACCAAGTCTGAAACCGACTAATCCGAACTTTTCTTCGGGGCCCTGTTCAAAGCGCCCTGGATACAGTATCGATAGCCTAGATATCTCTATACTTGGGCGCTCGCACAGATCGTCCATTGGCAAAAAGGCACTGGGACGAGCCTGTGCGGATACCGCTGAGATTCTCGGGCTTCCTGAAGGATACCGCGTTGGCGTGGTTCCGGCATCGGATACCGGCGCCGTTGAAATGATTATGTGGTCAGTATTGGGCGCTCGGCCAGTTGATGTCTGTGCATGGGAGTCTTTTGGTAGTGGCTGGTTAACAGATGTAACCAAACAGCTGAAACTCGACAATGTGACGACTCATGTTGCTGACTATGGATTACTGCCCGATTTAACCCAAACTAATCCGGACCACGATATTGTCTTTACGTGGAACGGAACCACCTCTGGGGTCAAGGTTCCAAATGCAGATTGGATCAGCGATGATCGCAAAGGACTGACAATCTGTGATGCTACCTCGGCGGTTTTTGCGATGCAGCTGCCATGGGAAAAGCTAGATGTGGTGACCTATAGTTGGCAAAAAGTACTTGGCGGCGAAGGCGCTCATGGTATGTTAATTTTAAGCCCCAGAGCGATTGAACGTTTGGAAAGTTACACGCCTGCTTGGCCCATGCCGAAGATTTTTAGGCTCACTAAAGGGGGCAAGCTAATTGAGGGGATCTTTCGCGGAGAGACGATCAATACGCCATCGATGCTATGTGTCGCCGATTACCTCGACAGCTTAGATTGGATCCGTTCAATTGGTGGATTGCAGGGTGCGATTGCCAAGTCTGAGAATAATTTATCGATAATCCAAAAGTTTGTTGATGAACGCGAGTGGATTCACTTTTTAGCGCAAGATTCTGGCCAAATATCTAATACGAGCGTTTGTCTTACGCTAGATCTAGAGCCAGATCAGGTTAAAAAAATGGTTAAATCGTTAGATACAGAGGCCGTTGCTTTTGATATCGGGGCCTATCGCGATGCGCCGGCAGGATTGAGAATTTGGTGTGGAGCAACAGTTGAAGTGTCTGATCTAGAGGCGTTAATGCCTTGGTTAGATTGGGCTTATGACCACGTAAGCCATTAGTCAGGGGCTTTAAACTAGATTAAGTTAGATCAGAGAGTTGAGATAAAACTATGCACAATGTTCGTACTTATAATGCCATTTCTGCCAAGGGCCTGGACCGATTTTCAGCTGAAAAATATGCAGTTAGTGAAGACTGTGCGGCACCTGAAGCCTTCATCTTACGCAGCCAGAAGCTGCACACAGAGACTATTCCCGACAGTTTGTTGGCGGTTGCCCGAGCGGGTGCTGGCGTTAATAATATTCCAGTATCGGACTACACAGAGCAAGGAATAGTAGTTTTTAATACTCCCGGCGCTAATGCGAATGCCGTCAAAGAGCTGATCGTAGCTGGGCTATTGTTAGGTTCTCGAGATATTTATGGTGGGATGAGCTATGTGCAAGAGCTGGGCCACATTGATGATTCTGCTCAAATGGGCAAGCTTTTAGAAAAAGAAAAAAAGCGTTTTGCTGGTACTGAAATTGTTGGCAAGACTTTGGGTGTGGTTGGTTTGGGTGCTATTGGATCGATTATTGCTAACCTCGCGTTAGATTTAGGTATGAATGTCATTGGTTATGATCCTGCGATCTCAGTCGAAGCGGCATGGCAGCTTTCTAGTCGAGTTGAGCGCATGGAAAGCATAGAAAAGCTACTTGCTAGCGCTGACTTTGTTACTCTCCATGTCCCAGCGATCCCTGCAACCAAGCACTTGATCAATACTAAAACCCTCAGTGAAATGAAAAGCACGGCTAAAATTCTAAACTTTGCTCGTGAGGAAATTGTCAGTACCGATGACATGGTGAATGCCTTAAATAAAGGGGTGATAGCGGGATACATTAGTGACTTTCCTGCGCCTGCGCTGCTGGGTCGAAAAGACGTCATATTGATGCCGCACATTGGTGCAAGTACTGAAGAAGCAGAAGAAAACTGTGCGGTAATGGCTGCGGAACAACTCAAAGATTTTCTTGAGAATGGTAATATTCACAATTCAGTTAATTATCCGCCCACCAAAATGAGCCGTAATGGTGGTAGCAGAATTACTTTTTGCAACAGTAATGTACCCAAGGTTTTAGGCCAAGTGTTATCGCTCCTGGCAGATGCCAACCTTAATGTGGTCGACATGGTGAATAAAAGCCGCGGTGAAATTGCCTACAATATTATTGATCTTGAGGGTGATATTGACGGAGAAATTATAGATAAAGTTGCCAGTGTTGATGGTGTTATGCGAGTCCGCCTAATATAAGTAGACAGGTTTAGCCGAACAATTTAGTGCGCACTGTGTTGCGATATGCACGTGGGCTGTTCCCAGCCCACTGACGGAAACGTGATGAAAACCAGCTGGCCTCGTGATAACCGCTATAACTGGCAACATCAACAATAGGTAGGTCGGTGTTTTTTAAAAGGTCACAGGCAAAGCTCATGCGCGTGTCAGTCAGATAGGTATTTGGTGTGCTACCCACAGCAGCCTTAAAGCGGCGGTTGAACGTTCGAGTGGTCATGCCGAACTGTTTGGCTACACTGGAAATCGTGAGTACTTTATTTAAATTATCTTGAATCCACACCTGACTCTGTGCGATTGCCTCGTCACCATGCGCCCTATCATTGAGCGCACTTAAATTGGCGGGATCGGAAATATTACGAATTTCATGGAAGAAGTTTCTCTGCGCTTGTCGTGAAATTATACGACCAAAGTACCTTTCCACCTGATGCATCATCAATTCGGCCATGGCATTAATGCTGGCGGCACAATAAAGATTGCCTGCTTGGGTAGTAAAATTTTGGCGATCTAACTTAATAGCCGGGTAATTTCGCTGCAGAGCATCGAAATAATGCCAGTGAGTGGTAGCTAATTTACCATCTAAAAGACCGGCTTCGGCCAGAAAACATACCCCAGTGCCAACCGCAGTAATTGTACAATTAGACTGATATTGCTGCCTAAGCCAGGGGCCATATTGATAGTGTTTGAGAACAGCAGGACGTGGATTTCTCCACAGCGCGGGAATATGTATCAGGTCGCTTTGAAAACAATCGTTAATACTGTGTGTTGGTGATAGCTCAAATCCTGAGGATGTTTGTACCGGCAAGTCATCAGCACTGACGCGACGAATTTCTACATCTTGTAAAGGGGCCCTGTTCGCCGCGGCTAAGGCCTGCGCGAAGTTAAAAATCTCTGCGGCGAGCGTGCTACTGGATACGAGCATATTATCGCAAAGAAGTAGCGTCAGATTGAATGCCATAGAAATGTATATTTATCATTAAATGGCTTCTATATTAAAGAAATTGGCTAATAAGTTAAAGAATAGTAGTAATATAACTTTTAAACTCTCAACATGTAACTAATTAGAGATGTATCTATGCCTCATGTACTACCAGTCATCGTGGGTTTCGGAGGGTTCAATGCCGCTGGCCGAAGCTCGTCTCATCAAGCGTTTCGTCGCATGGTGCTTGAGTCACTGCCGTCTAGCGAACAGCACAGTACTATTGCTAGTTTAGCTTGCTTGATGGGCCTGATTCATGCGGATGGTGGGAGCTATACCGATACTCAGGGGGCAGAGTTAACAATAGAGACTGTATTTGAACATTACCAAGAGGCCGTTATAGCGGGCACTTTAGTACGAAAAATTGAACATTTCGACCCATCTAACTTGTCTGGGCACCGGAAGGTTGATTTTTCGGAGCAGCAGGTGACTGTTTTTACAATGGCTAAGCGAGACTTGCCTAAACAGTTACCAAGCGATTGGCAGATTCGTGAGGTTGAAGAGGGGCGAGTTGAAATAACAACTTCAGGTAAAGATAAGCATCTGGTATCCGTTCCTTACGAGCTAGCTGCTAAGGCGGCTGGGCAGCTGCCGCGAGGATTTGATTTAACCGAGCATTACAACGCCCGCTTTCATCCTCGAGGATTGCAAATGGCCCTTATAGGGGCTAGCGATGCTATCCACTCTATGGGGATCCCATGGCAAAAAGTCGCTGCAAAAGTGCGGCCAGATGAGATTGGTGTGTATTCTTCCAGTGTCTTCGGGCAAGTCGATGATCAGGGTATGGGGGGGTTATTTCAGGCCCGTTTAAGAGGTGAGCGAACCACCGCAAAGCAGGTAGCCTTGGGTCTAAACTCCATGCCCGCTGACTTCGTTAATGCCTATGTGCTGGGTAATGTAGGACATACCGAAGCGACCACAGGGGCTTGTGCTAGTTTTCTGTACTCATTGCAGGCTGCGGTAAGAGACCTTCGCAGTGGACGGCGGCGAATCGCGGTGGTGGGCAATGCAGAGGCGCCTATTACACCAGAAATGTCGGAGGGGTTTTCAAATATGGGGGCCCTTGGCAGTGATGAAAATCTTTGCAAAATCGATGGATCAGCGACCCCTGATTGGCGCCGAGCGAGTCGGCCATTCGGCGAGAACTGTGGCTTTACTCTCTCTGAGGCGACCCAATATATCGTGCTGATGGATGATCTGTTAGCCATAGAGCTCGGCGCGGATGTTCATGGCGCAGTCCCTGAGGTTTTCATTAACGCAGATGGAGTAAAAAAATCCATTTCGTCCCCTGGGGTTGGCAATTATATTTCCTTTTCCAAGGCTGTTGCCGCTGCCGTTGATATAGTCGGTATTGAAGCGGTGCAGATGCGCAGCTTTGTTCATGCGCACGGCTCTAGTACACCTGCCAACCGCGTTACTGAGTCTGAGTTAATCAGTCGGGTCGCCGAAACCTTTGATATTGATGATTGGCCGGTGACAGCAGTCAAAGCATACGTGGGCCATAGTGTTGCGGCAGCTAGTGGAGATCAGCTTATTTCTGCATTGGGTACCTTTAAATATGGGTTAATTCCAGGGATCAAAACGGTTGATAAGCTTGCCGAAGATGTTCACCAACAGCGACTTAATTTCCTACTTAATGACACTGTGAGCCCCACAAAAATGGAGGTTTCGTTCATTAACTCAAAAGGATTTGGTGGCAATAATGCCTCAGCGGTCTTGCTATCTGCAGACAAAGTCAATGCGATGTTATTAAAGCGATATGGTAAAGCATTTACACATTATATTGATCGACGAGAGATTACGCGTAAGGCCGCTGAGGACTATGCTATTCAAGCTGATCGTGGGAATTTAGAGGTGATCTATCGGTTTGGCGAGGAACTCGTCGATGAAAAAGCGGTAACTATCACCAAAATGGGGATGAACATTCCCGGATTTAGCCGCAAGATTGAATTCAACTTTAAAAATCTTTGGCAGGATATGCAGTAAATTCACGTAGTTGGGCAAGCACATAAACATCTATCTTTCTGGCTTGATTGATGAGTGTTTCCGGGTTGGCAAAAGCCCCAGCAGTGGCGTGAATTTTTTTTGTGCCTGGCGGGCTAAACAGCAGAGTGCCACCATGGATGCCAACGACGACTCCTGTTTTTGCGTCGATTAAAGGTCCTCCAGAAGCGCCCCGGCCAGCATCGCAATCATGCAGGAGTAATTGGGCACTAACAAATTGCCGCGATAAAAATGGCCGGCAATCACTACTCATACTGATATTATTCTCACTTTCGTTAAAGCCCAATAGCTGCAACTGGTGACTGTTCTGTCCAGTCAAATTTAACTTCATCCCTGAGTGTCGGAGTTTTTTCTTTAATGCGATGAAGACAATATCTTGACTAGCTAGCCGCATCTTATTGTTGATTGTCGGCTTAAAATCATGCGCAGAGACTCGCGCGAAGGCTACTCCACTGAGGCGTTTTCCCTGCGGGTGATAGGCACACTTTTCGTAGCGCTCATGAGTATCGGGGTGGTATAAAATATGGGCGGCAGTAAGAACAATTGACTGCTGTTGGTTGGAGTTACTATCGCGGGTAGCGATATGCACTGCAGTCCCGCGCAGACCACCGTCGCAGATAATAGTACCTACAGAACGTTGGAATTTATTGGGCGCTAGGAGGCGCTGATCTTCAATACCATTTGCCGGATTTCCATCACCAAAAATAGCGGCAGAACTATGCGTGTTAATTAGCAGGCTAAAGAAAAGCGCACAGATATAGATTTTTTTATTGGTACCCGATGAGAACAAAAAATGGCCAAAACTGCGGTGATTCATAAACGTTCTACCCCATATCACCCCATAAAGATTGCAAAATACTTATTGCTGCTAATGGCGCTGTCTCTGTGCGTAAAACCCGTGGGCCTAATTTAATGGCATGATAGGTATGGCTTTCCGCTAGCGCTATTTCTTCGTCGGACAGACCGCCCTCGGGACCAACTAAAAGGGTAACTATGCCATCAATATTTTGCAGTTCAGTAAGCCTTGTCTCGGTGCGATGATGTAATACGATCTTGAGGCCTCTCTGGTCATTTGCTAGATGTTGTGGCAGCGGGCTAGCGGGATTGATTATTGGAATAATATTTCGCTGACATTGCTCACAGGCACTTATCGCGACTTGTTGCCAGTGAGTCAATCTTTTCTTTAATCGAGAACCCATTAGCTTGACTTCTGTGCGCTCTGTAAAAATAGGGGTAATGGCGTGGACGCCCAGTTCAGTGGCTTTTTGTATGACCCAATCCATACGCTCGCCGCGAGAAATACCGATGGCGAGGTGTATTTTCAAAGGTGATTCGCGGTCATTAGATAGTGATTGGACAATGGACGCGGTGGCTTGGTTTTTACCGAGACTGACGACTTCTGCGACGTACTCTAGCCCATCGCCATTAAATAAGTTAATCCTTTGGCCCGGGATCATACGGAGAACAGAGCTAAGATAGCGAGCAGCATCTTTGTCCAGGTTGACAAGACTATCTGCGTTGAGTATCTGTCGCGTGTAGAGTCGTGGAATACGCATGCTAGTTAACCCCTAATTTAGGCCATAAGATTACGACAAAAAGGAGGATAAATCTGCTGTTTCACAAAAAAACCTCTAGCCCGAACAACCAAGCTAGAGGTTTTAACGTGATCAACAATTCTTAGTACTTGTAGCTGTCGCCTTTGAAGGGGCCGTTAATCGGCACTCCGATATAATCTGCTTGCTCTTGAGTCAGATTGGTAATTACGCCGCCAAAACCGGCCACCATATGACGAGCAACCTCCTCGTCAAGATGCTTGGGCAGGACCTCAACACGAAGCATTTCCGCCTGAGTCGCGGAGTCCTGAGAGGCGAATTTCTTTGAATAGAGATCGATTTGCGCCAATACCTGATTGGCGAAAGAACCGTCCATAATCCGACTAGGATGGCCAGTTGCATTACCCAAATTAACGAGACGTCCCTCAGCAAGCAGAAGCAGGTGATCATTTGATGCTTTGTCGCGGTAAACTTTATGAACTTGGGGTTTGATTTCGTCCCACTGCCAGTTATCACGCATAAATGCGGTATCGATTTCATTGTCAAAATGGCCAATATTACAGACAACACAACCACTTTTCAGCGCAGCCAAAACATCAGAACCACAAACGTTATAGTTACCAGTAGTAGTCACAAACATATCGGTATTGGCCAATAGATGTGAGTCCACACCGTTTGATATGTCACCATCTATATGCGTAGAAACTATTTCAAAGCCATCCAAGCAGGCTTGCATCGCGCAGATGGGATCGACTTCGGTTATCTTAACAACCATCCCTTCCTGACGGAGAGACTGTGCAGAACCCTTACCGACATCGCCATAACCAACAACAACCGCCTTTTTACCCGCTAGAAGGTGGTCAGTCGCTCGCTTAATGGCATCGTTGAGACTGTGTCTGCAGCCATACTTATTATCGCATTTGGACTTTGTCACAGAATCATTAACGTTGATGGCTGGGACTTTGAGTTCACCCGCAGCAAGCATTTCATACAGGCGATGAACACCTGTCGTAGTCTCTTCGGTCACCCCATGAACAGCCTCAAGTACCTGTGGAAATTTGTTGTGAAGTAGAGACGTTAGATCTCCTCCGTCATCCAGAATCATGTTGGCGTTCCAGGGTACGCCATCCTTTAATACTTGCTGTTCTAGGCACCATTCATACTCGTCTTCTGTTTCACCTTTCCATGCGAAAACGGGCGTTCCGCTAGCAGCGACAGCGGCGGCCGCATGATCTTGAGTGGAGAAGATATTACAAGACGTCCATCGTACCTCAGCACCTAAATCGATTAGTGTTTCAATAAGAACCGCAGTCTGAATGGTCATATGAATACAGCCCAAAATACGCGCGTCGGCCAACGGTTGCTCAGCACGATACTTTTCACGGAGTGCCATCAAGGCAGGCATTTCCGATTCCGCGATGGAGATTTCTTTCTTACCCCAGTCTGCCAATGAAATATCGGCAACCTTATAATCTTCGAAGTTTTGACCTATTGCAGTCATTATAAAATTCCTTATAGATTTAAATATCAATTAGTGAATGTTCGTTTTTAAAGCGCGTTTTTGAGTAGCGCTACTTTGTCTGTTTTTTCCCATGTAAAGTTCTCTTCCTCTCTACCAAAATGCCCGTAGGCAGCTGTCGGTTGATAGATGGGACGGCGCAAATCCAACATTTCAATTAGACCTCTTGGACGAAGATCAAAATGCTCGCGAACGAGATTGGCTATCTCTTCATCACTGAGCTTTCCTGTACCGTAGGTATCAATACTGATTGATGTAGGCTCAGACACCCCAATAGCGTATGAAACTTGTATTTCGCAGCGATCAGCCAGCCCAGCAGCGACAATATTTTTCGCCACATAGCGCCCTGCATAAGCGGCTGACCGGTCTACCTTAGTAGGGTCCTTGCCAGAAAATGCGCCACCACCGTGGTGTGCCATTCCGCCATAGGTATCAACGATAATTTTACGTCCCGTGAGACCGCAGTCTCCTACAGGACCACCAATGATAAACTGACCGGTAGGGTTGATATGGTATTGAGTTCCTGCGTGAAGCCACTCTGCGGGTAAAATTGGCGCAATAATTTCGGCGCGTACCGCCTCTTGAAGATCGGCCAAAGAGATATCTGGAGAATGCTGAGTTGATAGCACAACAGCATCTATAGCAACTGGCTTACCTTGGTCATAACGCAAGGTTACCTGGCTTTTCGCATCTGGGCGTAACCAAGGGAGCATGCCATTTTTACGCACTTCCGCTTGCCGTTTAACTAACAAATGCGAATAGTAAATGGGTGCTGGCATTAGAACAGCAGTTTCGTTAGTCGCATAACCGAACATTAGTCCTTGGTCTCCAGCACCAATGTCTTTATTCTCAGCGGCATCCACACCTTGAGCGATATCATTAGACTGCTTACCAATAGCATTCAGAACAGCACAGGTATTGCCATCAAAGCCAACCTCAGAATTGTCATAGCCAATACCCGTAATGACATTACGGACAACTTCTTCCAGGTCCACATAGGTGTTGGTGCGAACTTCACCGGCAATAATAGTCATGCCAGTTTTCACCATTGTTTCAACGGCGACTCTAGAGTTGGGATCATCCTTAATAATCGAATCAAGAACAGCGTCCGAGATCTGATCGGCCATTTTGTCGGGATGTCCCTCAGAAACTGATTCTGAGGTAAATAAATTATATGTAGACATAAAAATTCCTTTTATTAACTAAATTTTAAACTGAATTGTCGTAATTGAATTCGGAACCCATTACGCTGAGTCAGATAGAGACTATCCCCTTCGGTTAGGCCGGCAGAACGGGCCCACCGAGTTATTGCCTCGGGTTCAAAACCTAGCCACATATCGCCACACGATGTTTTGGTCCATTCCTGATCATGAACGCATAGATCGGTTATGATCAAAATTCCGTTTTCCTTAAGCAACCTAGCGCAGTCAGCAATAATATCTGCGGGCACTGGGTTGTGGTGGAGCACCATATTTAAGGATACAAAATCGAAAGTCTTTTTCTGTATAGCTGTCGCCTGCGTATCACCGAGAAAAAAAGTGACGTTTTCTAGGTTCTGTGCCACTGCTCTGGTCTTACATTGATCGAGCATTACCAGTGAATTATCAACCGCAGTAACCTGTTTAAACTGAGACGAAAGCGCACTTAAAAAATGGCCATAACCTGGGCCAATCTCTAAAGCAGAGTCGCAGCCTGCGATATGCTTTGGTAAAAACTCTTCCAAACTTTCTCCGTAGTCAGACCAACTAGCAATCAAATCTTGGTTTTGCTCAAAGCGGTGAGCATTTTGGTCAAAAAAAGCAACAGATGCTGCTGAGCGATCTGTATTAATTGCTGTTAGGCGATTGCTGTAGATTAGATCTAAGGCAGCCAAATCAATAGTTTGAAAGAGACTCCGTTGTAGTTTTTGCAAATCAGAGTCTGGGTTTGCCTCGTTGCGACAATAAAAAATTGACGTACCTTCTCTGCGCGTTGCAACCAAAGAGGCACCGGCAAGAATTTTCAGGTGGTGGCTCATCGCAGGCTGGCGAATGTCAAAAACAGCACATAGCTCTAAGACACCATAGGCATTTTGCTGCAATACTTTTAAAATTTGCATGCGCAGGGGGTCACCCGCGGCCTTGCATAAGGCAGCGACGGTATCGGTATCCGTGGGAGAGGGATACTCATAGTTAAAAGCGCGTGAACTCATCATGCGCGCATCGTAACATGAGGCCTATATATATCAAAATATTTTTATATATTAATATTTAAGAATATGCCCTAAAACAATAACCACAATAACGAATTTCGGTTTACTGATATCCCTGTGTCGGGGATAATGATATCCCCAATCTTTTCCTTTCAGGAGTAATATTCCATGGCCTCACGTAGAGACCTTGCTAATGCCATTCGCGCTCTCAGTATGGATGCCGTACAACAAGCTAACAGTGGTCATCCAGGAGCCCCCATGGGCATGGCAGATATCGCTGAAGTCCTCTGGAATGACTATTTAAAGCATAACCCTGCTGATCCTGAATGGGCCAATCGAGATCGATTTGTACTGTCAAACGGCCACGGCTCTATGCTCTTATACTCTTTACTTCATCTCTCTGGTTACGCGCTGCCTATCGAAGAGCTAAAGAATTTTCGGCAATTGCATTCCAAGACCCCGGGGCATCCAGAGTATGGCTATGCGCCTGGTGTTGAGACGACAACAGGACCACTTGGCCAAGGGCTAAGTAACGCCGTCGGTATGGCGTTAGCAGAAAAGGTCTTGGCAGCACAATTCAATCGTCCAGGTCACGATGTTGTCGATCACCAAACATACACTTTTTTGGGCGATGGTTGCTTAATGGAAGGTATCTCCCACGAAGTCTCTTCTTTGGCTGGAACCTTAAAACTAGGTAAGTTAACCGCATTTTACGACGACAACGGTATCTCTATTGATGGTGAAGTTGAAGGTTGGTTTAGCGACGACACGCCGGCTCGTTTTGAAGCATACGGCTGGCAAGTGATTGCTAATGTGGATGGCCATGATAGCAGTGCCATTAAGGCGGCTATAGAAACTGCAAAAGATGAGCCTGACAAGCCAACTTTGATTTGCTGCAAAACGATTATTGGTTTTGGCTCTCCGAATAAACAGGGGAAAGAAGATTGCCATGGTGCGCCCTTAGGTGCTAATGAAATTGTGTTGGCCCGTGAACAGTTGGGATGGAGTCATGCGCCCTTTGACATTCCGAGTGATCTCTATGAAGGCTGGAATGCTCGAGTGAATGGCGCCTCTGCGCAATCAGACTGGAATAAGCAGATAGATGCTTATCGTGCTGAGTTCCCCGATTTAGCTCTTGAGTTTGAAAGACGCACCAGTGGCCAACTTCCACTCAACTTCAGTGATAAAGCCGATGCTTATATCGCGGAGTGCCAAGCAAAGATGGAAAAAATTGCTTCTCGCAAAGCGTCACAAAATTGTTTAAATGCTTTTGGGCCGCTACTACCCGAATTGCTGGGCGGTTCAGCCGATCTAGCGGGATCTAACCTCACGATCTGGTCTGGATCCAAAGATATCACCGCCGATAATGCGGATGGCAATTATATTTATTACGGTGTTCGTGAATTTGGTATGAGCGCCATGATGAATGGCATCGCCTTACATGGTGGCTTTATCAATTATGGCGCGACTTTCCTGATGTTTATGGAATACGCGCGTAACGCGGTACGCATGGCGGCCATAATGAAGCAGCAAAGTATCTTCGTATATACCCATGACTCCATTGGTCTTGGTGAAGATGGTCCGACGCATCAGCCAGTAGAGCAACTCAGTGCACTGCGTTCCACACCTAACTTAAATACTTGGCGGCCCTGCGACACTGTCGAATCCGCAGTATGCTGGAAAAGTGCTATTGAAAATCAGGGTGGCCCAAGTGCTTTGGTCTTCAGCAGGCAAGGACTTGCACCTATGTCGCGCACGGTTGAGCAGGTAGCTGCAATTGCTCAGGGCGGCTATGTCCTGCAAGACTGTATCGACCCACAGGCGATTATTATCGCCACGGGCTCTGAGGTTGAAGTGGCGGTACATGCCGCAAATGCGCTTGCTGATCAAGGCATTCATACTCGCGTGGTATCTATGCCCTGCGCTGAAATTTTCTCGGCTCAGGATGCCGCGTATCGTGAATCAGTGCTTCCCTCGGAGATAAGAGCGAGAGTTGCAGTGGAGGCTTTGCATGCGGACTACTGGCATAAATTTGTTGGTCTAGATGGTCGTGTAGTGGGTATGCGTACTTTTGGCGAATCTGCTCCTGGTGGCGAATTAATGAAGGAATTCGGCTTTACTGTCGAGAATGTTGTAGGCAATGTCATCGAGGCGATTGGCTAGTGCTTAGAATTGCCATTAATGGTTACGGACGCATAGGGCGCTCAGTTTTGCGCGCGCTTTATGAGTCGAATACTAGGCAGTGGGCACAGGTAGTGGCGATTAATGAGCCAGCAGATGCCAAGACAATTGCTCATCTAACGCGTTATGACTCTACCCATGGGCGGTTTCCTGGAGTTGTGACGTTAGCTGAAAATACGCTGCTGGTGAATGGTGATGCAATTAAACTTTGTCATCACCAGCATCTTCAGGACTTACCTTGGAAAGAACATAACATTGATGTTGTATTGGAGTGCAGTGGCAGCTTCACTGATCGAGCTGGGGCAGAGCAACACCTAAATGCAGGCGCCAAGCGAGTACTTTTCTCGCAGCCAGCTGAGTCCAGTGTAGATGCAACCATTGTTTATGGTGTTAATCATAAAACTCTCTGCGGAAATGAACGTATTATCTCTGCAGCCTCTTGCTCGACAAATTGTGTTGTTCCAGTTATTAGCGTGCTTAATGAATACTTTGGCGTAGAGGGCGGGGTCATTACTACGATTCACTCTGCAATGAATGACCAACCTGTGATCGATGCCTATCACCACACGGATCTGCGTAAAACACGAGCGGCAATGCAATCTATTATTCCCGTGGACACTGGATTAGCTCTTGGTATTGATCGCCTGCTTCCAGCGCTTGCTGGAAGGTTTCAGGCACAAGCCATGCGCGTGCCCACAGTTAACGTTTCAGCTATCGACCTATCCATCATGCTGAGTAAGCCGGTCGATGTAAATGCTGTCAATTCGGCATTGGCTGAGGCGGCTGGTGGCGTTTTACACGACGTTCTAGGTTATACCGAAGAGCCATTGGCGTCCTGTGACTTTAACCATGATCCACGCAGCGGTATTGTTGATGCTAGTCAGACAAGAGTCAGTCAACAAAAGCTCGTAAAAGTATTAATTTGGTTTGATAACGAATGGGGTTATGCCAACCGAATGCTGGATACTTTGGAACACTGGTCAACGGGGTTTTCCGCAGAAGACTAAATTTACTTTTAAAGTTTACTTGTACATAAGGGAATCGGGAAAAGGGAATATGGCTGTAACCTTGATGACAGATTTGGATCTAAGTGGTCGACGGGTACTGATCCGAGAAGACCTTAATGTGCCAATTGTGGATGGCAAAATTGCCAGTTCGGTCAGATTGAAAGCAGCTTTACCTACTGTTCGCCATGCCTTGGAGCAAGGTGCGCAGGTGATTCTTATGTCCCATTTAGGCAGACCTAGTGAAGGGGAGTTTAGCGAAAAATTCAGTTTGGTACCGGTAGCCGATTACCTCGGGAAGTTGCTGGGTGAGAAAGTAATACTAATTAAAGATTGGAAGACTGAACTGGCCCACAATACTCATCCGTTGGTGATGCTCGAAAATGTTCGATTCAATGTTGGTGAAAAATCCAATGAGGATGATTTAGCCAAGGCTTATGCAAACCTCTGTGATATTTTTGTTATGGATGCCTTTGGCACCGCCCATCGCGCTCAAGCGTCAACCCATGGCGTCGCTAAATATGCACCTATTGCATGCGCGGGGCCCCTGTTGCACAAAGAGCTAAGTGCATTAGAGATTGCGCTTGCCGATCCAGCGGGACCCATTGTGGCTATTGTCGGCGGCTCGAAGGTATCAACTAAGCTTATGGTGCTAGAGAGTTTGGCCGATAAGGTGGATCAGTTGATTGTTGGTGGTGGTATCGCCAACACATTTTTGGCAGCGGCAGGTAAACCCGTGGGGAAATCTCTCTATGAGGCTGATTTAATTCCAGCAGCCAAAGCGTTAATGCTGAAAGCAAATATTCCATTGCCTACCGACGTTGTGGTTGGAAAAGAGTTCTCTGCCTCGGCTGATGCTGTGGTGAAGTTAGTGGACGAGGTGGCTGAGGACGACATGATTTTTGATATTGGCCCTGAATCAGCAAAGTCCTTAGCTGCAATGATAAAAACCATGGGGACTATTATTTGGAATGGCCCGGTTGGAGTTTTTGAGTTCGCGCAATTTGGTCGGGGCACTGAGGTTTTAGCAACTGCTATAGTGGAAAGTAATGCTTTCTCTATTGCTGGGGGTGGAGATACTTTGGCCGCGGTGGATAAATACGATATCGCGGATCAAGTCTCGTATATTTCAACTGGCGGCGGCGCATTTTTAGAGTATGTTGAAGGTAAACAGCTTCCCGCAGTTGCCATACTAGAACAAAGAGCGGAAAAACAGATTTAAAAGTCGAACATTTCGAGCTATAACTAAGACTGTATTAGAAACTAAAAGGATATTACTGATGGCACTTATTTCACTTCGGCAAATGCTTGATCATGCGGCGGAATACAACTACGGCGTGCCCGCATTCAATGTTAATAATTTAGAACAAATGCGGGCTATTATGATGGCTGCAGATGAAACTGATAGCCCGGTCATTGTCCAAGCTTCAGCTGGAGCTAGAAAGTATGCAGGAGCGCCTTTTTTACGCCACTTAATTCAGGCAGCAGTTGAAGAGTGGCCACACATTCCTGTTTGTATGCATCAAGATCATGGCACTAGTCCAGCAGTTTGCCAGCGCTCCATTCAGCTAGGTTTTACCTCGGTGATGATGGACGGCTCTCTTGAAGAGGACGGTAAAACACCGTCATGCTATGATTATAACGTTGATGTTACGCGACGTACCGTAGAGATGGCGCATGCGTGCGGAGTTTCGGTTGAAGGTGAACTTGGATGTTTAGGATCACTAGAAACCGGTCAAGCAGGGGAAGAAGACGGGGTTGGTGCAGAAGGTGTTCTTTCCCTTGAGCAGATGCTCACCGATCCTGAGGAGGCTGCAGATTTTGTTGCAAAAACACAGGTAGATACCTTGGCGATCGCCTGTGGTACGTCTCACGGGGCCTACAAATTCAGCCGCCCACCGACCGGAGATATTCTCGCAATTGATAGAATCAAAGCCATACATGAGCGCATCCCGGGTACTCATCTGGTAATGCATGGCTCGTCATCAGTTCCTCAGGAGTGGTTAGCGATTATCAATAAATACGGTGGTGAGATTCCTGAGACCTATGGTGTACCGGTCGAACAAATTTGTGAGGGGATTAAGCACGGAGTGCGCAAAGTTAATATTGATACTGATCTGCGGCTGGCATCAACTGGAGCAGTACGCAAGTTCTTAGCAGAAAACCCTAGTGCTTTTGATCCACGCGCTTTTCTGAAAGAGACGATTATTGCGATGAAAGATATAGCTGCCGCTCGCTATGAATCATTTGGAACCGCCGGCAATGCGTCAAAGTTAAAAGCGCTGAATTTAGACGCAATGACTGAGCGTTACCAAAGTGGTGAGTTGGACCCCAAAGTTTGCTAGTGTAGAGCTGCATAGTGGTGGAGAATTTAGCATTGAGGAAGAGCGTTTTGTATTACCGTCGCTCCCTAATTCAAAAGGCTATAGGGCTGTTATTGAGGCCTAGTAGCAGACAAAATTTATCGTCTACCTTGCTATATGCAGGAGAGTGCTGTGCCAGATAGCTATGATTTTATAAAGTCAGTTTTGGATGTGAGTACCGACAGTATTGTGGTGATTGAGGCCAGTGGTGAGGTTGTTTTTGCCAACACACACTGGAATGAATTTGGCCGTGCTAACGGATTTCTGTCTACCTATGATTGGGGCGGAGCCAATTACCTTGCAGTGTGTGATGTTGCTGCAGAAAGTGGCGATGCTGATGCCGCACGCGCTGCAGAGGGAATACGGAAGGTATCTAGAGCTGAACAAGACTGTTATTATCTTGAATATCCCTGCCACTCTTCAGTGGGACAGCGATGGTTTATGATGAAGGTCAGTCAATTTGTGCTCACGGACACTCAGTATCTTGTTATTACTCACAACGATATTACACAGCGAAAAAATGCAGAGGAGGACGTTGCTAAGCTTACAAGACTAGATGACTTGACGGGCATCCCTAACCGCAGAAATTTCGAGGAAGCTCTAAGCTATCAATGGAAACGAAGTATCAGGATGAAGACACCTATCTCTCTGGCTATGATTGATATCGATCATTTCAAACAAGTCAATGACACCTATGGCCACAGTATTGGCGATAAGTACTTAACTTTTTTAGCATCTATTTTTTCAAAAGTAGCTAAACGCCCAGATGATATCTG
>TARA_B110000444_G_scaffold35209_1_pt1 | contig 21259 bp, 20 predicted proteins | sample TARA_B110000444 | Tara Oceans TARA_B110000444 (sample SAMEA4398370) | marine metagenome | biome: Polar Biome; feature: [SRF] surface water layer (ENVO:00010504); material: water (ENVO:00002006), including particulate matter (ENVO:01000060) such as... | depth 5 m | reverse complement strand
TTACCAGCATCTAGAAGAATTTCTTGGATTGCTTCACCATCCATCGAGACAACAACATCGTTATCATCGTTAGGTTTGAATTGACGAATAAATCTACTTGGATCAGGAAAATGTTGCTCTATCAACATTGAGATACTCTCATCATTAGATATCATCACTCTAATTAATAATTTCTCAAGTGCTTTTTTATGTGCATTTCTATTCGATCTAAAATTTACCATATCATAGGCTACTGTAACGTCATACAGTCCTATTATTTCAACGGACTGAGCATTGGCAGTATAAAAAAAACAAATAATAATTAGTTTTGTGAGTAATTTTTTAATTAAAACCATAATTTAAAATTATTTATATAAATTGAAAATATAACCTTATCGACTTATTTACTTTAAGTATATAATCACATAAGCGATACTATAAAAAATAATAATCAATCTACAAATAATAAAGTTTTTTAAATAAGAAAACCAAAAAACATGAAAAATAAAACCAAATCGATGACTTATCGTGATGCTGGAGTTGATATTGATGCCGGTAACCAGCTCATCGAAAAGATTAAGCCTTTTGTTGCAAAAACTAAACGTGCTGAAGTAATGGCTGGACTCGGAGGATTTGGTGGCTTATTCGCACTTCAATCAAAAAATTACAACGAACCCATCCTAGTCTCAGGAACAGACGGTGTAGGTACTAAATTAATGCTCGCACACAAAACTAATTGCCATGAACATATTGGCATTGACCTAGTGGCAATGTGTGTCAATGATGTTCTTGTTCAAGGTGCTGAGCCTCTATTTTTCCTTGACTATTTTGCCTGTGGAAAATTAGATATTGATATTGCTACTAAAGTAATAGCTGGAATTGCATCTGGATGCAAGCAAGCTGGTGCAGCCTTAATTGGGGGTGAAACTGCAGAAATGCCCGATATGTACAATAATAATGATTATGATTTAGCCGGTTTTTGTGTAGGGGTAGTTGATAAAAATAAATTAATTGATGGCACATCAATTAAGCCTGGAGATGCAATTATTGGCATGGCGTCGAGTGGACCACATTCAAATGGCTATTCACTTATTAGAAAAGTCCTTGATATAGCAACAACAAAAGAAATTGACGGGGTTCCTGTTAACGAACTACTACTCAAGCCGACCAAAATATATGTCAAATCAATTCTAAAGTTAATGGAAAAAGTTAACATAAAAGGCATGGCTCATATAACTGGTGGAGGACTAACTGAAAATATACCTCGTATTTTAGCTGCAGAAATTCATGCTGAGATTAATATAAATAGCTGGAAAGAGGGTCCTATATTTGACTGGTTAGCAGTATCTGGAAATATCTCTACAGAAGAAATGAGAAGAACATTTAATTGTGGTATTGGTATGGCAATTATTGTTGATCAAAATGATATAAAGAAAACTCTTGATATATTGCAGCAGTGTAATGAGAGGGTATGGGAAATTGGTAAAATTAATAGTGGTCCTGGAGGAGTTGCTTTCATTTGATCAACACAATAAATAAAACAGCTGTTATCCTAATATCTGGTAGCGGATCAAATCTTAAAGCTTTAATAGATGCAGTAAAAAATAATGAATTAAAATTAACAATCTCTGCAGTTATTAGTAATATTGACACGGCTAAAGGTTTAATTAAAGCTGAAAAAGAAGCTATTCCAACTATCTGCATCAGTCATAAAGAATTCTCTGAAAGAATAAGTTATGATCGCGCACTCTTGAAAGAGATTGAAAAATACAAACCTGATTATATTGTTTTGGCCGGATTCATGCGTATCTTGACGCCATATTTCATTAATCAGTACGAAGGGTTAATTGTTAATATTCATCCTTCTCTTTTACCAAAATTTCCTGGTCTAAACACCCATCAGAGAGCGATTGATGATAAGGAAAAATGGCATGGCTGTAGCGTTCACGTCGTCACTGAAGAGCTCGACGGCGGCCCATCCATTATGCAAGCTAAAGTATCAATAAATGATGATGATGATGCAATTACACTTTCATCTAGAGTATTAAAAACAGAGCATAAAATATACAAAAAAGTCCTTCAATTGTTAGTCTCAGGCAAACTAGAATACAAAAATAATGATATTTGGCTTAATAAAAAAAGGCTTAAACGACCCATTGAAATGATATTTTGACACTTAGGTCTTGGGAAGCGTAACTCCAGTTTGACCTTGGTATTTTCCACCACGATCTTTATAAGAATTCATGCACTCCTCATCAGACTCAAAAAATAGCATTTGTGCTACACCTTCATTCGCATAGATCTTAGCTGGCAATGGTGTCGTATTTGAAAACTCTAATGTTACATGGCCTTCCCATTCTGGCTCAAGAGGAGTGACATTAACAATAATGCCGCAACGAGCATAAGTTGATTTACCCAAACAAATTGTCAGCACATTACGAGGAATTTTGAAAAATTCAACTGTTCTGGCTAAAGCGAAAGAGTTGGGTGGAATAATACAAATATCTGCAGTTTTATCAACGAAACTAGACTCATCGAAGTTCTTAGGATCTACAATAACTGACTCCAAGTTAGTAAAAACCTTAAACTCATTTGAGCAGCGCACATCATAGCCATAACTTGATGTTCCATAGGATACAATCCGTTCTCCATTAACCATTTTTACTTGATTGGGCTCATATGGCTCAATCATTTGATGATTGGATGCCATATCTTGAATCCAATGATCTGATTTAATACTCAATTAACTCTCCTCAATCACAATTTTTGGAAAATGCTGACTATAATCTTTCTTTTTCGTCGCCAATCTAATGGCTAGTTGCCTCGCACCTCTTTTATACCGAAGTGCATAATCACTTTCTGGATCAGCGACTACTGATGGAGTTCCCTCATCCGTTTGCTTTCTAATTAAATGATTAAGTGGAATATTACACAATAAATTTATATCAAATTCTTCCGCAATACTAATGCCCCCACCATCTCCAAATATCGCTTCTTCATGCTGGCAGTTACTGCATATATGTGTACTCATGTTCTCCACAATACCAAGAATTGGTACTGAGACTTTTCGAAACATCTGTAAGCCTTTTCTAGCATCCAATAGAGCTATATCTTGAGGTGTGGTGATAATGACCGCACCACTTACTGGTACCTGCTGAGACAAAGTTAACTGTATGTCACCAGTACCTGGTGGCATATCAACGATCAAGTAATCAAGGTTATCCCATAATGTTTGTTTTAATAACTGATTTAATGCTGATGTAACCATGGGTCCCCGCCAAACCATCGGCTGTTTTGCGTCTATCAAAAAACCAATAGAGCTTATCTGAATACCATAAGCAACTAGTGGATTCATGGTTTTACCATCATTACTAGTCGGTTGCTCATTCTCGATACCAAATATTAAAGGCTGAGAGGGTCCATATATATCAGCATCAAGAACACCAACTCTCGCTCCATCTTGATGCAAAGCTAGAGCAATATTTGCTGCTGTGGTTGATTTTCCAACCCCACCCTTGCCAGAAGCAATAGCAATTATATTTTTAACCCCTTTAATTGGAGTTAATGTTGGCTTTATTCCATGAGGCTCTATATAACTATCAATCTTTATACGAATTTTTCTACTACCCAGTTTTGAAGATACAGCCTCAGAAAAGAGATTCTGATATGAAGTAATCTCTGACTCAATATGAAAACCAAGCTCTATATTAATAAAGCAATCTTCATCACTCATTTCAATCGATTTAACACGACCTACGTCTTGAAGTATTAATTCTGTATCTGGAATGACTATTTTATTTAGGAGTTCTGTAATTTCGATGTTATTTTTTGTTTGCACAATCCACTCTTTTGAGAATAAATTAATTATTGTCGTTATTGTAACGAAGGTTTTAGAAAAATTTATGTTTTTATCAAAAAAAATAGAAAAATCTTAAAAACAATATAATTGTTGCTGATCATGGCATAATTCATAAATTAAAGTTTATTAATAGTTAATCTTGGTTAATCCCTCACAAATTGAATTAAATGAAAAATAAAAAACGAGATATCCTAGTTACGAGTGCCCTACCATATGCAAATGGTTCGATACATATGGGTCATTTAGTAGAATATATACAAACTGATATATGGGTAAGATATCAAAAACTTCAAGGCCATAATTGCCATTATGTCTGTGCAGCAGACGCACACGGCACCCCCATTATGATTAAAGCCAGAGAAGCAAATATTTCCCCTGAGAAATTAGTAACATCTATAGCAAAAAAGCAACATCAAGACCTAAAAGACTTTGGCGTTGAGTTCGATAAATTTCATACCACTCATTCAGAAGAAAACAAACTCCTTGTAGAAGAAATCTATACATCTCTCCAGGAAAAAAATCATATATACACCAAAAACATTGATCAAGCTTTTGATACAAAAGAAAACATGTTCCTGCCAGATAGATTTATTCGTGGAACCTGCCCTAAATGCGCTGCAATAGATCAATATGGAGATGCATGTGAAAGTTGTGGGGCAACATATTCACCAGATGAGTTAATCAATCCAATTTCAACCTTATCTAATTCAAAACCTATCTGGAAAAAATCTGAACACTTCTTCTTTAAATTAAGTAATTTTGAAAATGAGTTAATGCAATGGATTGAAGATGCAAAATTGCACAAAAATATTAAAAATAAATTAGGCGAATGGTTCGAGATGGGCCTAAAAGATTGGGATATATCTAGAGATGATCCTTATTTTGGTTTTAAAATACCAGGCACAAAAAACAAGTACTTTTATGTTTGGCTCGATGCTCCAATTGGATATCTTGCTAGTTTTCTCAGCTTATGCAAAGACAGGAGTGATCTAAATTATAATGCATACTTTGAAAAAGATAGTAATTGTGAGCTCTATCACTTTATAGGCAAAGATATAGTTTATTTTCACACACTCTTCTGGCCTGCTGTTCTTGATGGAGCCAATATAAGAAAACCGACCTCAGTATTTGCGCATGGCTTTCTGACCATTAATGGTAAAAAAATGTCTAAATCACGTGGCACGTTCATCAACGCTAAAACGTACTTGGATAATTTAGATCCTAATTTTATTAGATATTATTATGCCTCTAAACTTGGTCCAAGCATGGAAGATATAGATCTTAATATGGATGATTTTGTAGCCAGAGTTAACTCAGATCTAGTAGGAAAATTAATAAATATTGCGAGTAGATGTTCAGGCTTTATTAATAAAAACTTTGATGGTGAATTATCAAAAGAACTTCAAGATCCAGAATTATTTAGTATATTTTCTCAGAGCTCTCAGTCAATAGCAGATCACTATGAAGCACGTGAATATTCAAAAGCTATGAAGCTAATTATGCAACTTGCAGATAAAGCTAACAGATACATAGAAGATAAAAAACCATGGGTGATGATAAAAAAAGAAGCGCAGCGTCAAGATGTGCAAAAAGTTTGTACACAGGGACTCAATTTATTCAGAATACTTATAATTTACCTAACCCCTGTCATCCCTGAGATTGCTGAAAAAGCTAAATCTTTCTTTAATGAGAAAAATTGGTACTGGAATGATGTTTTAAGCCCAATACTCGGAGTCAAGATAAATAAATACATCCCACTTTTAACCAGAGTTGAAAAAGAAAAGGTAGATAACATGATGATATCATCAAACGACACAACACCAAAAACATCAGATAAACCTGAAAAAGACCTGATCACAATTGATGACTTTTTGAAAGTTGATTTACGCGTGGCTCATATTGATGATGCAAATGAAGTTGAAGGAGCGGATAAATTGCTTGAGTTAACATTAGACCTTGGAGAGAGCAGTCGAAAGGTTTTTGCTGGCATAAAAGAAGCTTATGATCCAAAAGATCTTATTGGCCGTCACGTTATAGTTGCTGCTAACCTAGCACCAAGAAAAATGCGATTTGGAGTTTCTGAAGGTATGGTTTTAGCTGCAGGACCGGGAGAAAAAGATATTTTCTTATTATCTGTCGATACTGGAGCTAAACCAGGAATGAAAGTAAAATAATATTTACTTATGGTCAAAAGTAATTTAGTTGCGACAATAAATGAATCTCTATGCATCGGATGCACTCTGTGCATAAAAGCATGCCCTTTTGATGCAATTATTGGTGCAAATAACTATATGCACACCGTCCTATCATCAGAATGTCCCGGCTGTAAGCTATGTATTCCAGCCTGCCCAGTAGATTGTATTGAGCTTATTGAAGGTGGTGAGAGAAAGCCTAAAAATCTCTTCAAGATACAAGCTAAACTTCATATCCATAGAAAACAAAACAAATTGGATAAAAGGAATAAAGAATTTAATTTACAAAAAGACTCTATCTTAAAAAATAAAACAAATACCATCGAAAGCTTGATGAATAGAGTTAAGACAAAAAATCCGCCGAAGTGATTTATTTCTATTTCTTGGGCATATACAAGTCTGTTAACACCCCTTCTTGAGCTTCAGCAGCAAAAGCAATAGTTTCTGATAGTGTTGGGTGAGGGTGGACAGTCATACCAATATCTGCAGCATCAGCTCCCATTTCAATGGCAAGAGCTACTTCTGAAATTAGATCTCCTGCACAACTTCCAATGATACCTCCCCCGATAACTCTACCAGTTTCTTTATCAAACAATAGCTTGGTAAATCCTTCATCTCTTGAGTTTGCTAAAGATCTTCCACTTGCTGACCATGGAAATTTGGTTTTTTCATAAGTAATATTAGATTCTTTTGCTTCATTTTCTGTTAAGCCTACCCATGCTATCTCAGGATCGGTATAGGCGACTGACGGAATTACTCTAACATCAAATGCACTTTTCTTACCTGCAGCGACTTCAGCAGCAACTTTTGCTTGATGAGTTGCCTTATGAGCTAACATTGGGTTTCCAGTAATATCTCCGATAGCAAATATATGAGGTTTATTGGTCTTCATCTCCTTATCAACTTTAACAATACCTTGCTCATTAAAATCAATTCCAGCAGCTTCTAGGCCAACATCAAAAGCATTAGATCGTCTTCCAATTGCAACCAATATGCGATCAAAAACCTCAGAAGTTGTACCTTCTTTTCTCTCAAATCGAACTTTAATACCTGTTTTTAATGCTTCAATTTTGCTTACTCTGGTATTTAAGTGAATATTTTCATAACGTTTTTTTACAATTTTATAAAATGGCAAAACGAGATCAGGATCAGTTCCTGGCATTAGTGTGTCAGTTAATTCGACAATACTGACTTTAGTTCCAAGAGCGCTATATACACAAGCCATCTCCAAACCGATAATTCCACCTCCAACAACCAACAGACTGTCTGGGATAATATCAAGCTCTAAAGCCATACTTGAGTCCATGATTCTTTCATCAATAGGCACATCAGGAAGAGATGCACTTTCAGAACCCACTGCTAATATGCACTGCTTAAAATCGATTGTGTCCTTATTATCTAAAACCACTCTATTGGGAGATTGAAAAATACCATTGCCTTGTATGATATTCACCTTTCTTTGAGAGGCTAAATGCTCTAATCCTGAAGTTAATTTCTTGATAATAGAATCTTTCCAAGACACCAGAGCTTTAGAGTCTATCTGAGGTTTAGCGAATTTTATTCCATGATCCTTCATTGCGGCAGCATCATCGATAACTTTAGCTGCGTGTAATAAAGCTTTTGAAGGAATGCAGCCCACATTTAGACATACACCACCAAGAACCGACCATCTCTCCAGTAAGGTTACCTTCATGCCTAGATCTGCAGCTCTAAAAGCAGCTGTATAGCCCCCTGGCCCTGCACCTAGAATAAGAAGATCAGTAGAATGAGTTGCTGACTTTATCTTTTTGTCAGTAGGTTTATTTTTTATTTTCTTTGTTTTCTTAAATGTTGTCTCCACTTTTTTTATTGATAAAATCGAGTCACCTAGAGATACTTTATCTCCAATTGAGACATGAATTGAGGAAATAATTCCGGCATGAGTTGCTGGAACATCAATTGATGCTTTGTCCGTCTCAAGTGAAATAAGATTGTCATTTTCTTTTATAGAATCTCCAATCTTTACCAGTATCTCTATAACCTCAACATTATCGAAATCACCAAGATCAGGAATTTTAATATCAAGAAATTTACTCAATTACTCATCCATCCTTGACTAACGTTTTAATATCAATAGTTTGTTGGCCAAAAAATGTTGTAAAACGGGCCGCACTAGCACCATCAATTACACGATGATCATAAGAAAATGACAATGGCAGCATTAATCTTGGATTAAATTCTTTTCCATCCCAGATTGGCTGCATTACTGCACGTGAGACCCCTAATATAGCGACCTCAGGAGCATTTATAATTGGCGTAAACGCTGTCCCACCAATACCTCCAAGACTTGATACAGTAAACGTAGCGCCTTGCATTTTTTCAGCTGATAATTTTCCAGTACGAGCCAATTCGGAGAGCTCATCTAACTCTCTGGCAATATCAAGAATTGATTTTTTGTCTACGTTATTGATAACAGGCACAACAAGTCCATTTATCGTATCTGCAGCAAAACCAATATTAATATATTTTTTTAGTACTAATGATTTTCCATCATCAGCCAAAGATGAATTTACTCTTGGAAAATTCTCTAGAGTTAATGCACAGGCTTTAATAATGAAGGCCAGAGGAGAGATCTTTAATTTTTTATTTTTTGCTAGATTTTTTTGTCGCAATCTTTCTTTTTCCATTTCTGTGATATCTGCTAGATCATGCTGAGTTACATGAGGTAAATTAATCCAGCTCGCTTGCAGACGAGGTCCTGATATTTTTTGAATACGTGATAGCGGTTCAATTACAATTTCACCATATTTGGCATAATCTACTGTTGGAACTTTCGGTAAACTTGGCCCTGATAGAGATTTGCCAGATAAAATCGCCTTAACAAAACCTTTAATATCCTCATGCAAGATCCTTAATTTTGGTCCCGAACCATTTACCTCAATAAGATTTACTCCAAGCTCTCTAGCAAATTTTCGAACCGAGGGACTAGCATGAGCAGTTGAAAATTGCTTCTCATCTATATCTGGAAGTACTCTTGGTGATGATGAAAATGATGTAGCATTATGATCCTGAGATTTGATGCTTATTTTTTCTTCTAAATTTATTTTTGAATCTTTTGTTTTTTTGGGCGGCTGATTTTTTACCTTGCTTTCAGTAAAGGCTAATATTTTCATATTACCAATAATATCGTCTTTCTTGACGAGGTCTCCTACCTTCACATTTAGTAAGTTTATTTCACCATTTTCTGGTGAAGGAATATCCATACTTGCTTTATCAGTTTCAAGGGTAATTAAACTCTCTTCAATTTTAACTGAATCTCCCTCACTCACTAAAATCTCTATCACTTCAATGCTATCAAAATCACCTACATCAGGAATTGTAATATCGATTAGCTTGTTTAATTTATTGCTCATAAACTTGTGACTTAAACTTTTACAGGATCTGGTTTTTTTGGATTTATTTTAAATTTTTTCATCGCCTGAAGGATTATTTTCTGGTCAATTTCACCTTGATCACATAAAGCATTTAGTGTCGCTAGAACAATATATCTGCTATCTACTTCAAAATGATCTCGCAATGCACTTCGGCCATCACTTCTTCCATAACCATCGGTACCAAGAGTAGTATATGAACCAGGAATCCATTTTTGAATCTGATCAGGTAACAATGTCATATAGTCTGTTGCTGCTATAAAAGGACCACTCCTCCCTTTTAAGCATCGCTCTAAATAAGATAATTTCTTTTGTGATCCCGGATTTAGCTGGTTCAAGCGGTCTTTTTCAAGAGCCTCTCTTCTTAACTCATTGAAACTGGTAACAGACCATATATCTGACGAGATATCATAATCATTTAAGAGAATATCTGCTGCATTAATAACTTCTCTTAATATCGTACCTGAGCCCATTAACTGTGGCTTATTAATATTATCCTTAGTTTTGCCTTCTCGCAGTAGATACATTCCTTTCAGGATTCCTGCTTCTGAACCTTTGGGCAAAGCGGGATGAATATAATTTTCGTTCATACAGGTAATATAATAGAAGATATTCTCTTGCATGCCCATCATTCGGCGTAATCCATCATGAATAATTACTGCTAGCTCATAGGCATAGGTTGGATCGTAAGCAACACAATTGGGTATAGAGGAGGCGCTAATCAAGCTGTGCCCATCTTGGTGCTGAAGACCCTCTCCCGCAAGAGTTGTTCTTCCGGCAGTTCCACCAATTAAAAAGCCCCTAGATTGCATGTCACCACCAGCCCAAACAAAATCTCCAATTCTTTGAAACCCAAACATTGAGTAATAAATATAAAACGGAATCATTTGCTGATCATGGTTACTATAAGAGGTGCCAGCTGCCAGCCAAGAACAAAAGGCACCAGCTTCGTTTATTCCCTCTTCTAATATTTGACCCTTTTTATCCTCCCTATAGAACATCAATTGATCAGCATCTTGAGGCGTATATAGTTGCCCTTTGGATGAATAAATACCAATTTGCCTAAACATTCCTTCCATCCCAAAAGTTCTAGCTTCATCTGGGACAATGGGAACAACATTTTTTCCTATTTGTTTGTCACGAACTATTGAGGTAAGAATTCGAATAAATGCCATGGTTGTTGATGCTTCTCTGTCACCGGTTCCTTCCAATTGACTCTTGAACATCTCTAATGATGGAATTTTTAAATTTTTTGACTTAATTCGTCGTTGCGGAAGAAAACCACCAAGATTCTTTCTTTGTTCTTGCAAATACTCTAATTCTGGACTTTTTGCAGAAGGTTTGTAGTAAGGCACATCCTTTATATCTTTATCTGATATAGGGATATTAAAACGATCTCTAAATTCTTTCAAAGCATCAATATCTAATTTCTTTTGTTGGTGAGCAATATTTTGGCCCTCCCCTGCAGCCCCCATACCAAAACCTTTGACTGTCTTTGCAAGGATAATAGTTGGTCTACCTTTATGATTAATCGCCTGATCATAAGCTGCATATACCTTCTTGGCATCATGGCCACCTCGATTTAGCCTCCAAATATCTTGATCAGATAAATTAGTTACCATTTCTCTAGTTTCTGGATATTTTCCAAAGAAGTTCTCTCTTACGTAATCTCCACCTTTAGATTTAAAATTTTGATACTCGCCATCAACACACTCTTCCATTATTTTTCTGAGAAGACCATCAGTATCCCTAGCTAATAGAGGGTCCCATCTGGAGCCCCATATCAACTTAATGACATTCCATCCAGCGCCACCAAATGCAGCTTCTAATTCTTGAATAATTTTACCATTGCCACGAACTGGACCATCCAATCTCTGTAAATTACAATTAACAACAAATACAAGGTTATCTAAGCCCTCTCTGACAGGCATCGTAATTGCCCCCATTGACTCTGGCTCATCCATTTCACCATCGCCCAAAAAACACCAAACTTTTCGATCACTTCGTTGAATCAAATCACGATGTTCCATATAGCGCATAAAACGTGCTTGATAAGTCGCCATCATTGGTCCTAAGCCCATCGAAACTGTAGGAAATTGCCAAAAATCTGGCATCAACCAAGGATGTGGATAAGAAGATAGACCATTACCACTCGCCTCTTTTCTGAATCCATTTAATTGAGATTCATTCAAACGACCCTCTAAGTAAGCTCGCGCATATATACCTGGCGAAGAATGCCCTTGAATGAATACCATATCTCCTTGATTTTCTTTTGTTGGCGCTCTCCAGAAATGATTGAAACCAACCTCATATAGTGTTGCTGAAGATGCATAAGTAGAGATGTGACCTCCAAATTCAGAGCTTTCTTTATTGGCCTGAACAACCATAGCCATCGCATTCCAACGAATAATTGCTTCGATTCTTTTTTCAATTGCTCTATCACCCGGATAGCTAGGTTGCTTTCCAACAGGTATAGTATTGAGGTAGGCAGTATTATGAGAGAAAGGGAGGTATGTTCCAGATCGACGAGCATAATCAACCATTTGATTAAGAATAAAATGCGCTCTTTCTGGACCATGTTGTGCAATAACAGAATCTATAGAATCAAGCCATTCTTTGGTCTCAACCGGATCTTTATCGTCTATTCTGCTAAAGTCACTCATAGTAGATTATCCATAATCTTTAGTATATTAAGGGTATTATAGGTTTTCTGTAGTAAATTAACCAATATCTCGTGCTTAGATTCTCATAATGCAATATAAGCGTTAGATTTGATTTGATTCGTAAACTAGATATCATCCAAATATAAACATCTTTTTGATCAGTTATTCAATCTAAGGTAAACCAATGGCAGAACTCCATTATAATGATTTTAAGAAAAATGTCCGTATCATCCAGCAAACTGGAATCCCTAAAAGTATTGATTTAGAAAAAATCGATCAAATTTTACTAATTTTACCTAAAAAAATCTCTAATGATATTTGGAAAAATATTCCACAAGGTGAGAATTTAAAGTCATTAATAACAAAGCGTTCTTCTGGTGGTCTTCCAGCTATTTCAACTAGATTAAAAAATGAAAAACAAACAGCTCTGCATGTTGGAAAATTTGATCCAAAGCATGACGCTCATGAATGTTTAACTTCCGCAAGAAAAATGATTCAAGCAACCTCTAATGAAAGATCTGGAATTATTGGTATTTGGATTTTAGGTTTCAATGACAATAATGAGGAAACCATTGCTAGGGCGATGATATCAGCTGCATTAGCCGCTAAATTTATGATGCCTGAATATAAATCTAATGCTGCTAAAGAAAAAATTAATAGCATCAGATTAATTGGCGTGAGTAAAAAAATTAATCTTGAGAGAGAAATTGCTGAATCTCATGGGAATAATATTGCAAGATGGTTGACAGCATTACCCGCTAATAAACTAGATGCGGTCAATTATATAGATCTCTTAAGTAAATTATCAGACGACCTTAACTGGGAACTGACTGTCTACAAAACAGAAGAATTGAAAACCATGGGTGCTGGGGCTTTTCTTGCGGTATCACAAGGCAATGAAGATGATAGTGCGGCAATTGTGAGGTTAAAATTTAAACCTCACAACAAGGAAGTCAAAAAAACACTAAGCTTGGTTGGGAAAGGCATAATTTTTGATACAGGTGGTAGTAATTTAAAGCCTTTTAATAGCATGCTTGATATGCATATTGATATGGGAGGAAGCGCAGTTGCGTTAGGAACACTTCTGACAATAACAAAACTAAATCTGCCCATAGAAGTAGATTGCTGGCTTGCAATAACAGAAAATCGAACTGGCCCCAGAGCCTATAAATCACAAGATGTTATCACTGCAGCAAATGGTAAAACGATACAAACTATCCACACTGATGCAGAAGGAAGAATGGTTCTTGCTGATACCTTATTTTTTGCAGCAGAAGAGAAACCTGATTTTATCATTGATTATGCAACTCTGACTGGCGCTTGTATGACTGCCGTTACAACACGTTATAGTGGTGCATTTACAAACTATCCAGGCCTTCATCCAACTATTAAAAGAAGTGGATTTGAAAGTGGTGAGAGGGTTTGGCCATTCCCAATTGGAAAAGAATTTATGTCTGAACTTGCCAGCACAACAGCAGATATAAAACAATGTTCACCAGGTGGAGGTGGGGATCACATTTTGGCGGCTTGTTTTTTAAATGAATTCGTAGACCCTCAGATACCATGGATACATATAGACTTAAGTGCCGCTATAAATAAGGGAGGCCTTGGACATATACCTTCTAAAATTACAGGTTTTGGTATTCGTTTTAGTTTGAATTTAATTATCGAAAGAGACATTCTTAATACAAAAGATGAATAATACATTTCACATAGCAAATAGATTTCGAGGCTACCTGCCCGTGATTGTTGATGTTGAGACTGGTGGTTTCAACCATCAAACTGATGCATTGCTAGAAGTAGCTGCGGTAATGATTGACCCACAAGACGATGGGACATTATTACGCGGCTCCACTACACGTCATCATGTAAAGCCATTTCCAGGCGCTAATCTTGAACCTGCCTCTCTAGCAGTAAATAAAATAGATCCTGACCATCCCTTAAGGCTTGCGATTGAAGAAAAAGAAGCACTAAATGATATTTTTAAGAAAATACATGAGGCCATGCATGAGCTTTCATGCAAAAGAGCAATTTTAGTCGGTCACAACGCTGCGTTTGATTTGAACTTCATTAACGAGGCGGCTAAGAGATGCTCCCTAAAACGCAATCCATTTCATCCATTTTCTTGTTTTGACACTGCGACTCTTTGCGGAATTACATATGGACATACAGTATTAGCAAGAGCTGTAGAACTTGCTGGTTTCGAATGGGATGCCGATCAGGCTCATGGTGCAGCCTATGATGCTGAAAAAACAGCAGATATTTTTTGTGATGTCGTGAACCGTTTCAATCCAATCTTTCATAAAAATAAATCTTAAATAATTCAATCTTCTTCGACTAATAATTCAGCTAGCTCACCATTTTTATACATTTCCATTACGATATCACAACCACCTATCAAGTCCCCATTTACATAGAGTTGAGGAAATGTAGGCCAATTTGAATATGATTTTAAACCTTCTCTGATTTCAGGATCCTCAAATATATTGACATAAGAGAAGGGCTTACCAATCATTTTAAGGGCAGAGACAGTTTGGCTGGAGAATCCACATTGAGGAAAATCAGGTGTGCCTTTCATGTAAAGCATGACTTGATGACTTTCTAGTTGATCTTTTATACGCTCATTAATATCCAAAATTTTTACTCTCTTATTGATTTAAATAGTCTAAATATAATTCTAACTTAACCAGTTTCCATTTGTCTCTTAAAAAAAACTATTTATATAAACTATCTACAATATAAATAACTTATCTCATTATTAACCTGTTAAAAACAGGTATCATGATTAATAATAATTTTCTTTACTTATTTCTTATAAAAATATGACTATCAGTGACCTACTAAAAAATGAAATCAAACTATCTATTAGTCGATCACTAAAAGAAGATATTGGTGATGGTGATATTACAGCAAGTATAAATAATGATATATCCCATTCAAAAGCAGAGATTATTTGTCGTCAACCTATGGTTTTATGTGGAAGGCAATGGGTAAATGAAGTTTTCAGGCAACTTGATCCAAGTATTAAAATAGAATGGATGTTTGATGATGGCGCCTTCATTGAAGAAAATACGATAATTTTTAAGCTCTCAGGATCAACTAAGAATATTTTATCGGGTGAGAGATGTGCATTAAATTTTCTACAAACATTATCAGCAACTGCTTCTGTTACAAGACTATATACAGAGCAATTAGAAAATTTAAACTGTAAAGTACTGGATACAAGAAAAACAATCCCAGGACTACGCTTAGCTCAAAAGTATGCTGTTTTATGCGGTGGAGGCGCCAATCATAGAATTGGATTATTTGATGCGATTTTGATAAAAGAAAATCATATTATCGGTGGTGGTGGGATTGAGAGTGTCATACAAAAAACAAAATTGATGTATCCAAACAAGCCTATTCAAATTGAGGTTGAGACAATTGAAGAAATGGAATTAGCTATAAGTGCTGGAGTTGACCGTCTATTACTGGATAACTTTAATATTGAGATGTTAAATAAAGCGTATGAAGTTAATCAATCTTTATGCGATTCACCAAAAGTACTTGAAGCATCTGGAGATATAAGTCTTGAAAATATTCGAAAAATAGCTGAGACGGGTGTTGATTTTATATCGGTAGGCGCCTTAACAAAAAATATCTCAGCCATAAATCTGAGTATGCGAATTACCAACTAAAAGATAATACGATTTAGCTATTTCTGACGAACTTTAATTAAGATTTCAATGTCGTCTTTGCGTGTTCCAGGAGGCAAAGTGGGGAAGGCTTCAATATTAATTTTATCCTCTGGAATATCAATAACTTCACCTGTATCAACATTATAAAAATGATGATGTGTATAAGCAGCTGAATCATATACAGCTTTCGCGGAGTCAACATTCAGCTCCCGAACCAATCGACCAGTTTTAAATAAGCTTAATGTATTATAAATTGTTGCTTTTGATACTTTGCTGCCTTGCTTTCTAAGTAAGAGAAGTAATTGGTCAGCAGAGATATGTTGTGGCTTTGCTAATAATGCATTAGCAATTTCTAATCGTTGTTTAGTTGGGCTTATTCCCTGCTGTCTTAATAATTTTGAGTAATTCATAAATTTATAATTATAATTAATTAGTAATTATTCAAGTATAAACCAAATAAATCATAAAATAAAAAACAAAGTTCTTTTCCTCTAATGTAATTCTTTATTGATAATCGCATCAATTATTATTAAAACAGCTCCTAATGTTATCGCTGCATCTGCTACATTGAATGACGGAAAAGGCCATCCATTTATGAGCACTTGAGCATAATCAACAACATAGCCCAATCTTATTCGATCAATGACATTTCCCAAAGCGCCACCTAATACAAAAGAGAGGCCGTAGGATAAATACCACTGAGAAGTTGTTCTTAATTGATAAAGCCAATGGATAATATACCCACAAACAAGAATAGCTAATACAGAAAGAAACCATCGCTGCCAACCACCCGCATCTGCAAGAATACTAAATGCAGCTCCTGTATTTTGCTGATGTGTGATATTAATAAAAAAATTAATATTGATTTTCTCATAAAGAGAGAGATTCAAAACTATCCAATATTTTACCCATTGATCCAAAATAACAATTAATGTTGTGATCAAGCCCCATGTAGCGAGTAATTTGGACTCTTTTGAATAATTTTTTATGCTCATATTATGTTAGCTCTTATCTAATTTATTGAGATGATAGGATCTTTTTAGCATCATTTGCATCTTTATGCATTTGATCGATTAATTCGTCTGCATTATCAAATTTAATCTCATCACGTATTTTTGAGATAAAATCTACATCAATATAACGACCATAAATATCTTTATTAAAATTAAAAATATGGACTTCGAGTAAAGGTTTCTGTCCCTCATAGAACGTAGGTCGTTTACCAAGACTGGCAACTGCATCCAATGGTTCATCTGCTAGCCCATGAACTCTTACTGCAAAAATACCCATTAAGGCACTCTCTAATCGATGAATATTGACATTTGCAGTTGGATAACCAAGTTCTCTTCCTAACTGCTGCCCAGTAATAACTCGTCCTGACATCTGATATGACTTCCCCAGGAACTGACTCGCTTTAATTAAATCCCCCTGACGCAGTAACTCCCTTATCAAGGTACTACTTGTTCTTTTATCATTGACAACAATGCTTGATATTTTTTTTATATCAAACTCAAGCAACTTTTTAACTTTCATAAGTTGCTCATAATTGCCAGTCCGTTTTCGCGCAAAATGAAAGTCATCTCCTATCACTAAATATTTTAAGTTAAGCCTCTGAATTAATAATTGCCTAATAAAATCATCAGCCTCAATATTTTGCATTTTTTTATCAAACCTAGGGCAAAAGAAAATATCAATTCCTAGATCTTTAAGTGCTTGATATTTTTCTCGAAAACGCATTAATCTGGCAGGCGGCTTATCTCGTGAGAAAAATTCACCTGGTGTGGGCTCAAAACTCATAACTACCGATGGTAAATTACTTTCTTCACTTTTTTTTATTACGTTATCTAAGAGACATTGATGTCCTAGATGCAAGCCATCAAAAGCACCTATAGTTAACACACAACCATTTTCTAAGCGCTTATATGGAAAATTATTAATCGATCTGATCAGCTGCATAATAGTTAATCGTCCTTGGGCTTTAGAATATCCATCTTAATACCTGATAGAAATAACGCACTAAAATAAACCAGCATACTAATTATAATTGTTATTAATAACCAGAATGAACGATGCAATAGATCATGAGATAACCACCATGAAAGTGGTTGATAGACGAAAGATAGATAAAGAAACATAGAAAAGTTAGCAATAGCAATCTTAACAAGAAAATTAAACCAATTTTTTTCTCTATCTATAATTTTATTTTTTCTAAGCCCCATATATAACAACAGACCATTTAATGAGGCCGCAATTGAAATAGCTAATGCGAGCCCTGCATGCGCTCCTGCATAATTTAATTCTGTAAGATAATAAGCAAATGAAATACCTAAAACTAAATTTAGCATCAGACAAATCAAGCCTATTTTAACAGGAGTTTTAGTATCTTCTCTGGCAAAATATGCTGGAGATAGAATCTTTACAAATGAAAACCCAATAAGCCCAAAAGAAAAAGCTCTTAAACTCAATGCTGTCATCTCAACATCTGTTTGATCAAACATCCCTCCATAATAAATCACTGCAATCATGGGCTCTGCCAGAAAAAAAATACCAATAGCGGCAGGAACTACGAATAAAAATACTAACTTCATTGACCAATCAATCACTTCAGCAAATTTCTTCATAGATTGCTGAGCAAACTGACTCGACAAAAATGGCATGGTTACAGTAGCGAGCGCTATACCAAATAAACTCAATGGCAATTCCATTATCCTATCAGAGTAATAAAGTAAGCTTATCTTTCCTATACCAAGCATTGAAGCAATTATTCCGCTGACCAAAATATTAATTTGCGCAACAGAAGAGCCAAATAGTGCTGGGGCCATCAACTTGCCTGCCCTTCTAACACCTTCATGACTAATACCCCATCTAGGTCTTGGAATTAGATTAATTTTCGATAAAAAAGGTAATTGAAATATTAATTGAATGATCCCAGCAATAAAAACTGCATAGGCGAGTGCTAGTCCAGGGTTATCTATTTTTGGTGAGACAAAGATTACAGCTAAAATGAGAGTTATATTTAATATTACTGGAGTAAACGCAGGTACAGAAAATCTGCCATATGTATTTAAAATTCCTCCCGCAAATGCCGTCAAAGAAATAAACATTAGATATGGAAATGTAAAGCGCAACATTAAGGTAGCTAAATCAAAACGCCCGTTGTCCATAATGAAACCAGGAGCAACTATAGATACTAGTATTGGCGCCATTATCACGCCTATAAGTGATACGATAAAGAGTATTAAACCAAAAGTACCAGCAACTGAATCTACTAATAATTTCACCTCAGCATGAGTTCGCTTCTCCTTGTAATCAGCAATAACAGGAATAAAACCCTGATTAAATGCTCCTTCAGCAAAAAAGCGCCGTAACATATTGGGGATACGATTAGCGACAATAAAAGCATCCATAACAATGGACACACCAAAAAATCTGGCAAAGACAACGTCTCGAATTAAGCCAAATACACGCGATAGCATCGTCATTGAACTAACAACAATAGTTGAGCTGATTAGTTTATTCTTAGATTTTTTAATAGAAAGAATCATGATTATTATTTTATAATAATTGTACCTAATAATAATCTAGATAATTTTTTATTTTTTTCTAAAGACCGAATTAGAAATTTCTTAAATTATCCGATTGACAATCCCCTATTATAAAAGAATAATACGCCGCTCTATTCATTCAATGTAAAATATAATCACTAGAGAATGAAAATTTAATTAATTAAAAAAATGGACAATATTAAAAGTGGCAAATATTAAATCAGCAAAGAAAAGAGCTCGTCAAGGCGAAAAAACACGTGCACATAATGTAGGACTGAGATCAAAGCTCAGGACTAGTATTAAAATTGTGATTAATGCTATTGAATCAAAAGATCACAAAGCATCTCAAGAAGCTTTTAAAAATGCAGTTCCAGTGATAGATAGTATGGTAAACAAAAATATTATCAAAAAAAATAAAGCGGCTCGACACAAAAGTAGGCTAAACAAAATGATTAAAGACCTATCTAAATAGTTAAGCAAGCTTCAATCTAATTTGAAACTAATGAGTCCAGTTCAAGCATTATAGCTTTTCCAAGCTCATCAACCCCATCACCTGTAATAGCGCTAATTTCAAATACGGGTCCATTCCAATTTAACTCTTTGATAAAATCCTTACATATTGTATGCATTTCTTCCTGAGGCAATAAATCTGTTTTATTGATTATCAACCATCGTGTTTTATTGATTAAATCTTCAGAGAAATTTTCTAGCTCCTGCTCTATATCCCTAAAAGCTTGTGCAGGTTTAACAGGTAAATCATAAGAAGCAATATCAACCAAATGCAACAAAATCCTTGTTCGTTGCAAATGCTTTAGGAATTGAATACCCAAGCCTGTCCCTTCTGCAGCACCTTGGATTAGGCCCGGTATATCCGCCATAACAAAACTTTGTAACATACCAACCGATACAACTCCTAAATTAGGATATAAAGTGGTAAATGGATAGTCAGCAACTTTCGGCTTAGCACTGGACATCACTCTAATTAAGCTTGATTTACCAGCATTTGGCATACCAAGCAGTCCCACATCAGCAATCAATTTCAATTCTAAACTTAACCGTCTAGTTTCACCTTGAGTACCCTTCGTTATCTTTCTAGGGGCACGATTAACACTACTTTTGAATCTTGTATTTCCTTGACCTGATTCTCCTCCCTGCGCTACTTTAATTCGCTGATTTATTTCTTTAAGGTCTCCAATTAGCTCACTAGTATCAATATCAATTATTGTTGTGCCCACCGGAACAACTACATCTAAATCATTACCTGATTTACCCGTCATATTTTTACCTGAACCTGGTGTACCATTCTCAGCAGCATAAGTCTTGATTATCCTAAAATCTGCAAGAGTGTTAGTAGCATCACTTGCAACGAAATATACGCTGCCACCATCACCGCCATCGCCACCATCTGGACCACCCTTAGCCACAAACTTTTCTCGACGAAAGCTCAAGCATCCACTACCTCCCGAACCAGCCGCGACTTTTATTAATGCTTCATCTACAAATTTCATAATAAAACCATCTTAATTGGATAAAAAAAACCCCGCAACGGCGGGGTATTAACTTATTTAGAGAAAATATTATACTTAAATGACATTAACATATTGTCTATTTTTAATTCCCTTTCTTTGGAATTTTATCTGCCCATCTGCTTTTGCAAATAGCGTATGATCCCGACCAATACCAACGTTAACGCCTGGATGAAAACGGGTTCCTCTTTGACGAACTATTATATTTCCGGCAATAACTTCTTGACCACCATACATTTTAACACCTAGGCGTTTACTTTCCGAATCTCTTCCATTCCTAGTACTACCGCCTGCTTTTTTATGTGCCATTAAATTTCCTTAATAAACTCGTTCAAATTTCTATGAATTCTATTTTACACTAAAAAAATAACTTTTTATGCTTTCTTCTTAGCCACTTTTTTTGTTGCG
>TARA_B110000444_G_scaffold165351_1_pt1 | contig 21296 bp, 21 predicted proteins | sample TARA_B110000444 | Tara Oceans TARA_B110000444 (sample SAMEA4398370) | marine metagenome | biome: Polar Biome; feature: [SRF] surface water layer (ENVO:00010504); material: water (ENVO:00002006), including particulate matter (ENVO:01000060) such as... | depth 5 m | reverse complement strand
TACCCAGACGTTTCACGACAAGAAACCCTGCAAACACGAACTCTCTAATCAGTTTCCGATTAACTGGTAATCTTCAGAAAGTGGCGTTGCACCGGTTTCCATGGAGATGATTTGACCATCTTTGAAGCGCATGAAAGACAAGACAGCTTCAGAGTCAGAGTCGTTTGCAAAGTGAACTACTGAATGTGCAACGCCCACTTCGTCGTTTTCGAAGAGAATTCGGTTGTGTTCTGAAGTTGGTGTATTGTTACCGCCTACGAAGCCCAAAATATCGGACTTGCTCATTGTCATACCACCTACGTGTGGATTGAATACACATTCATCGTGAATCAGGCTTGCAAGTGCGTCGACATCTCCGTTATCCCAGGCTTCATTGTATGCTGCTATGATAGACATAAATCGGCGTGTGGCCTCCTTGATTTAATACAGTAGGATAAGCGTTTAAGAGGCTATATCGATTAGATATACTCAATTGAAAATTTTGAATAATTAAAAAATACCAAATTTTGTTGGGAATAGATTGAAATCAGAAACAGTTGAGGCCGAAACATGAACCCACAATTACAGAACATGCTTATGCAGGACGGGATAATTGTTCAGCAAGATATGGAAATGGCAAATGTTGTGCTAAATATTGATACTGCTAACAACTACAATGTGTTTGGCGTTACAGGAAACAAATTAGGAACTGTAGCTGAAGAAAGTGGTGGCGCAGGAGGATTTATTCTTCGTCAGATGTTCAATTCTGCAAGGGCATGTAAATTGAATATTTTCGATAACCAAGGGCAGAAGATCGGAGAAGCGAATAAGCCATTCCGATTTATTTTTTCAGAAATGGTCGCATCCTATGGTGATGCTGAAGTTGGACGTGCTAAGCGTGTCAGTATGTTCACAAGAAATTACACAATATCAGTTGGTGGGCAAACACAATTCAGTATTAGTAGCAGCCTTTTCCAATTTAAGAGATTTAAATTCGACGTGATGAGAAATGGCATGGTTGTCGCTTCTATTCAGAAGAAATATGAGGGGTTCATGAAAATGGCATTCACTCAAGCGGATAACTTCTCCATCCAATTCTTTGACAAAAACCTAACTTTAGAGGAAAGGTATGCGCTATTCGCAACCTTATTCCTAATCGATTTCGATGTCTTTGAACAGAATTGATCAACTATTGGATTCTTCTAACAGAGTTCCGACCTTCTCAATTCTTCGAAGGATTCGGTCTAGGTCGCCAAGAGATTTTTTCTTGAGCATACTTACATCAGTACCGATTAATCGATGACCCAATGGGAGTCTACCTCCTAGTAAATTGAGAAGTAACATTTGGCTCCTTGGCTCCATTCCCTTTAGTGCACGTGCGATAGTTTCAGGCTTACAATTACCTTTCTTGAGATTTTTGAGAATCGAATTTGGAACAGATAGTCGCTCAAAACCGCCTTTCTTTAACATCCAATCCTCACCTCTTCGAGAATGCTGAGTTGTCATTGCCGACCATAGTGCAGTAGAGAGTCGGTCTGTCCTCGCTACGCGCTCAACTAATCCTGTGCTGCGGAATCTCTCAAGGATTCTACCCACGCGCGGCTTGGGGCCTTTGAGAACTCTAGCGGCTTCATCAATCGAGACCGGAGGCCCTGAATTGAGTAACATCTCAAAAATTTTGACTGAAAGGGATTCTGGGTTGATTTCCTTACCTGGTCTTTCCCCGAGTAATCCCATATCTGCCATGAATCTCGATAGGTTGCTCTCTCCTTCTTCCAGCGGACCCCATTCTTTGATTCTAATCAGTGCGCTAGGTTTCCCATCAGGTGGTAGTTCGATTGCCATAGCAACATTCTTTCCGCGATTCCAAACCTGATCTAAAAGCTCTAATCTTTGTGAATGAATTAGTTGAGCCCTTACCTTCATGCTCGTTACTGCTTTTGTGATTGAACCTCCAACCAAATAGTAAGACCTCCATCCTTTACCAGAAGATGTTGATACAAGCCCCGCCGATACTAAACGTGCAAAGTGATGGTGTATTGCAGCAGGTGTAAGTCCCAATTCATCAGCCAACTCTCGTGTTTCATAGCCTCGGTTTGGGTTGTTAAATAGATGCTCAGATAGAATCCGGTGAATCGGAGAGAATACACCATCATCGGTAGTTGGTTCGCCCCTGCGCCTGTGAAGACAAAGAGTATCAATAATCCATGAAACTAAGTTTTCACGATTGTTCTTACTCGCAGGTAATGGGATTTCATCAAGGCGAAGGTCGAACATATGGCTGACCGATGGACTAGAGGTCTTGAACAATGCGCAACAAACGCCGCTTGAGAGACGATTACTGAATCATTGTCTTTCATCGGACCATTCGTAATCTAGCGGTCTAGAATTTTGCCACTCTTGAGCATCGATTAGGTGTGGTGCCATTTCCAAACGGTCTTCGCGCATAATCCCACGGCGGCGCAATACTTTGACGGCAGAGTGCACAGTTGCTCTTGAACGCCCTATTCTTCTTGCTAAAGATGCTTGAGAGCGAGGTATTCCATTGATTTTGATATCGTTGATAATTGTCCTCTGAACTAAAGAAAGGCCGATTGGCATTTTTTTGGCTGCCTCATTCTCACCTACATCCATGCCTCTTAGAACCTCAACTTGGGAGGGTGCACCTGCGAAATAACAAGTTCTTCCATTCACTGAAATTATTGTAATTGCTCTACGACTGGTCAAGACGTCTAGATGATGGCGAAGTGTTCCATTCGCGGCTGACAGATTTGATTGTAACTCCCTGTAACAAAGCCCAGGGTTTTTGTCAAGAGTGCGAAGGATTCTACGTCGAAGCGGATGCTCAAAGTCACTGATCTTTGCATCTACACCGCCTCTAGTGAGTGCAAGAGAGGACAGACTAGAGCCAATTCCAAACAATCCACCTGTGGCACCTGCTAAGCCCGCAGCTAGCCACGGGCGCTGAGAAATCCACTGTCTCAGTAGTGCCATAGAATATATTCCTCCTTACTCACTTGTAATGGATTCGGTTAGTTGAATCATCACTTTGACTTTACAGAACCGTTGCAAATCTTGAGATGAGCAACCAATGGAGATAGAAGTCTGCCACAAGTGGTTCCATGGTCGGAAAGGATGTATTGAACCCTTACAGGGGGGCCTTCATCGACTTGACGAATTACCAGACCTTCTTCTACTAAGAAGCGTAACTTATCAGATAGAGTTCGGCTTGAAATTCCAGCTAAGAGATTTTTCAATTGATTGAATCTCCGAGGCCCAGCAATGTACAAGGTAGATAAAATCTCGATTGTCCATCTGCTACCAAAAACATGCAGGGCTTCCACCGCAGCCTCGACTTCCCAATCAGTATTCCAAGAGCCACCAGCAGAATGTTTAGCCAAAATGTCTCGAATATTGGCCCCATTAGAAATTGTGCTTTCGATGTGACTCTCCACGTCATTCAAAACTTCACTTGGGAGGGTCAATGGCGGCTCAGGCATAGAACCGGTAAGAGGTGTTGTGAATAAAACATAGTGTAACTGTAACACCGTCACAGATTTTGATATGTTGGCCTTCGACCTTCAATTAATGCACTCAATCCTTCCAATGCATCAGCGGTAGAAAATATTGCTTTAAGATTCTCTAATTCTTTTGAAAGGCCGGCAGGCAAGTCGGTTTCACCTGCTGCATCGATTAATTCACTAGCCAAGAAGAGAGCGATTGGAGCAGTTCTGGATAATGATTTCATTTGACGAGAAACATTCTTATCTTCGGGATCAAATCCTTCTGGGCAACCGCCTTCGAGTATAGTTTTGATATTTACATCGCTGTAGAAAGCATCCGCAAACATCGAAACTTTGGATTCTGGATTTGATGGTTTTCCTGGGTATTTGTTGGCAGGTTTACCCTTTGATTTCAAAGAATGAATAGTAGATTCTACGTCTGCAATATCTACCAAATTAGTCACTAGTCCAAGGTCTGCTGCAGTTTGCGAATCCATGAAATTACCAGCTAGTACTGCCCATCGAGCAGCAGGTATACCGCAGATACGAGCAGGACGCTGTGTTCCTCCAAGACCCGGGAATATACCTATGCTGGTTTCTGGGAATCTAAATTGAGTCTTACGTGTACCAATTCTGTAATCACATGATAACGCCAACTCAAGTCCTCCTCCTAGGGCTAGTCCTGTTGTCAATGCGATAGTTGTCTTTGTTGAAGATTCTAATTTATCTTGAACTGTATGACCATTTGCAGTGAATTCGTAAATATCAGGGAAGGAATCTGCTCGAATCTTATCGACGAAGAACTTGACATCTGCCCCCGCCACGAATGCTTTACCTGCGCCATCTAGAACTATGGTGTCTACCGAGTCATTCGCATTTGCCTCGTCCAAGGCAATTCCAAGTTGCTCAACAACCGTTTCGTTCAGAGCATTCATCGCCTCTGGTCTGTTGATTGTTACTGTGGCAATACTACCATCGACGGATAGGTCCACATAACTGAATTCGAATGAATCATCTCTCTTCCAAGTTTCTGGAACTGGGAAGTTAGCCAACTCACAGTAATCCTCAGCCATTATCTTCGCCTCTGAAATACCTAGTCTATTTGCTAATTCAAATGGACCTCTAGCCCATCTTAGTCCGACCTTAGCGCCACGATCTACATCTTCCATCGAACAAATCTCTTCGTCGACAATTTGACCTGCTACGGCGAATACTTGGCCAAGAAGTCTGACGCGTATGGTCTCCGCTGCATCTTCACTACAGTCAGTATCCTCTCCAATGTCCCATTGGTTTCCGGCTGCAACCATTTCACGAAGATTCTCAGCACCAACATATCTTGGTGTTTCGAGTTGTTCTGCTAGATAGTCGGTTGAATGTAGTGCGATTGGAGGACCTGTCAGGTTCATCAATGCGAATGGGCCCATACCAATTCTGAATGCTTTCATGGCTACCGCATCGATTGCTGCAGCGCTTGCAATTCCTTCTTGCAATAGTAGGCATGCTTCGTTTAACCAAGGTACGAAGAATCGGTTAACTACGAACCCTGGGCGATCCTTACAGAGGATTACGACCTTTCCAAGGCCGCGACAATATTGTACAGTTCTAGCGATTGTTTCTGCTGATGTATCCTCACCGGGAATTACCTCTACCAATCGGTTTTTTGCTGGGTGATAGAAGAAGTGTAAGCCAACGAAGCGGTCAGGTCTTCCAGAGGCTGCTGACAAATCATTGACCGAAAGAGAAGATGTGTTAGATGCTAGAATTGTTTTATCTCCACATACTTCGTTCAAAGTGTTGAATACTGCCGTCTTGATGTCAAAATCTTCGAACACCGCTTCAATAACCAAATCTGTATCAGGCGCAGTGTTTTCCGTACCTATAACTCCCGTAATCCGGCTTTGAATATCTTCGACTTGCTGAGGGGAAAATATTCTTCTCTCAACAGCTTCAGAAAGAAAATCTGCTATGATAGATTGGCCGCGCTCAACCCATTGTGCCTCGCGGTCAACCATTTGGACATCAAATTCCTCTTGGGCTGTTTTTTGGGCAATACCTGAACCCATGTTGCCGGCGCCGATGATTGCTACACTCTGTACAGGCTGCATATCGACTGCCACCTCAAACCCCTCCATGAAGTCAGCGGCGAGAATAGATTATTCAGAATAGTGAATCATACGCGCCAATCAACCGTTCTGACCAATTTTGGATTGAGAAATCTTCAGCACGGGCTCTAACATCAGCACTCTCATCTCTCAACTCAAGAATTGCAGTTCTCCACATCTCTACATCTTCATGGGGTAGGATGTGATGTTCTAATGGAATCTCATTATGGGCAGGAGCATCTGCTACAAGAGCGACAGTTCCTGACGCATATGCTTCGAGGGGTGGAAGTCCGAACCCTTCTGCAATAGAAGGGAATAGTAACGCATCTGCATGCTGTAATGCCGCTATCATTTCTTCGTGTTCAAGTCGGCCCACCCAATTTAGGTCACAGTTAACATCGTTGGCGAGATTCAATAATTGCTGCTTTGATTTACCCGAAGATTCTGCTCCGATTTTATGTAGAGTTACATTCATTCCTCCGCAAACCTCTACAGCAAAGTCTACTCTTTTCCTCGCCTCTTCACTGCCAATGACCAGTAGGTTACATCCGCTCTTGAACCAAGATGGGCGTTCAGTCTCTACGGCGTAAGCCTCGAGGTCTATCGCATGAGGTATACACTTCGTTTCAACTCCAGGGAATCTCATCTCACATTCTTGCTGAGTATCTTTTGAAACACATATCAACAAACTTGCCCTAGACAATCCATTCTTGATTTTACGGAGGTCTCTTTTGCGAATAATAGATGTTTTATGATCTCCAATTTTTATACCATTTCTCTCACTTGGAAATAAGTGGAATAAATCGTGGACAGTTACTACAGATTTGCTTGAGTTAGGAACTAGGCCCGCTTGCTCTTGGTCTGTAATATGGATTACATCATGCGTGGAACTTTTTATTCTAGCATTAGATGGTCCGCTAACCCATCTTCGCCACAGTCTTTTGATTGGATTATTACTCAAGTTGTGTTCTTGAACTTCACCTAATTCGTAACCCTCAACAAGACCTGTTTGTAATCTTTCAACGAGAGCAGTATGAGTGCCACCTAGCCCAGAGTACGGCGAAAGTGCGCCTCCTCTTGCCAGCATTACTCTTCTCAATTCAATCCCTCATTGAACAATTTTAAGATGCTTAATAGATTCTGCAATTCCCAAATCGTCAGGGAAGAACATAGTTGCTTCAGGAATTGGAATAGGCACAATTTCCTTACCGACTAATGCTACTCTACTCGGTGGCGAGTCATCGAGTAATTTACGCCCTGTCAATGGTGCTAGAGCGTTTGAAAAATCAAGAATATCTTCGTGGAATGGCATGTTTTCAGCAGTCAAGTTTTCACGTGAATTACCAACGTGAACATATCCTTTGCATTCTATCCAATCAGGGTCAGCACGGTTGTCTAGTGCTGCATATTGTGGAATGTGTTCCGGCTTCATATTACGTCCTTTAATCAGGGTATGGCGGCAAACAATTCGAGTATCTAGGCTCGGTAACAAATCAATGGTTTCATCGAATTTATCCCATGCAGCTGAATTCCACTTAGGTCGGCATATTTCATCGAAGACTTCCTTATTTGGCGCATCTACTGAAACGTAAAGTTGAGTTGGTAGCGTCTCTAATTTCTCTAGCACCTTTGGAAGTGTACCGTTTGTAACCAGCATTGTAGTCATTCCATGAGAATGGCACAACTCGATATATTCGGATAGTCGATTGTAAAGTGTTGGCTCTCCGTTTAGAGAAATTGCAACGTGTTTTGGATTCTGGGCATCTAAGAATTTCTCCTTAGGCACCTTAGGATTCCCACCAAATCCTGAAAGAAGTCTTCTTTGAGCCTTGACTGAATCATAAAGCATCTCTAGAGGATCTTGTTCTTCGAGATGTAATGTATCCATATGAGGCTCTCTCCAACAATAAGAACATGCTAGGTTACATTGGTCAACTACCGGTGACATTTGCATGCAATTATGGCTTGCAATACCATAGAAACGACCCTTGTAGCACTGGCGGTCTCTGAGTAAAGATTCCTTGGTCCAGTGGCATATTTTGACGCCCCCGTGCTCGCCAACAATGTGGTAACGTTGCTTTTGCAACTTAGCCTTCAATAGCGGGTCCATCACCTATCGGACCTGTATTGCCGATTTCAACCCCACGCATCAAGGATGAGTTGTTGTTGAATCTCGCATGTGTTTAGGCCTGATTCAGACAAAATCATCGTGAAAGGACTGCCAAGAACGCATTTGCAGCCTTTTCGCAAGCATTAGCAACATCATCCATCCTTTGCAATACACGGTACATGTGCATTGCTGCTAGGGCATCATCGTCACCAGTAGAGAACACGTGCGCTGCAGCCTTTGCTTCGACTTCATCTGCTTCGTGCTCTTTCAAGTTCACTTGCTTTATCAGTTCAGCAACCTTTGCCTTGGCTGTCTTTGTTTCTCCACCAATCGAGAGTTCGCGCATTGCTAGAACTGTATCTTCGTAGACTGCTACTGTTTCAGAAACAACCTCAGCCATTTCCTTCAGCATCTTCCTTGCCTTTTTGTCATCGTACAACTCTCTGAAACTTAATTGCTCAGCCACATTCTGTGCATAGTCTGCAATCCTGTCCTGGCGAGTTAGCATATGCAAGAAATCATCCTTTGATACCATCAATCTAAAGTCTTGTTCTGCCATTCTGCTTCGTAATTCAGCCTTGACATTATCCGCATCTAATTCAGCTTCTATTGTCGCTTTGATTTCATTGCTAGCGTCTTTACCATTTGCTGCCTTGTTAACTGCACTTAGCATGTGTCCGACTGTAACTTCAACCGCTTTAGCGTGTTCATGGAATAGTTCGAAAGGTGTTGCTGCTTTTTTATCGCTACTTCCTGCATCAGACAGTGCATCTTCGACATATACTTCACCATCTCGGGTTCGCCACACAACGAATGCTACTGCTAAGAATGCTATTGGAAGTAGAATGATCATCTTTAGGTTATCTCCACCAGACATGACATAAATTGTTGCGGCTCCGAAAGCTGCAACTGGCACACTAGCGACCCATGATGCTGCAATCTTTCCAAACACTCGGAAATCAACTGCTTTAGCACCACCAGCAAGACCGACTCCTACAACTGCACCAACCAAAGTGTGAGTTGTCGAAACCGGTACTGCTAAGAACGGCATTGAGAAAATCATAATTGTTGTTGCTGCACCAAATTCTGCTGCAAATCCTCTTGTTGGAGTGATTTCAGTAATCTTCTTACCGATAGTCTCCATAACTCTCCACCCCCAGGTCATTACACCAATTGCAATTCCTGCTGAACCGAGTAAGACTAACCACAATGGAATTGGAGCCTTCTCCATTAACATTCCAGTATCATTGGATAGTACTTGCCAAACAGCAGCCATAGGTCCGATTGCGTTAGAACGGTCATTTGCACCGTGTGCGAATGCAACATAGGCAGCGGTAATAATTTGTAACCAGACGAAGATTCTCTCAACACCCTTGAAACCTCTACTCTCTTCATTGATGTCTATCCTCCTCAGAACTAAGTAAAGACAAAACGACGCAATAGCTCCAATTATTGCAGCCAAAAGAAGCGAATTCGCAGGAAACCATGCGGCTTCTACGAATGGGTTCCAACTACCGGATGGCCCCCCGTCTTTTGGCTTGAAAGGTAACCAGTCGCCTTTATTTTCAATCCAACCATTCGTTTGTGCTTTAGCAAAGAATCCTTTGAGGGCTTTGAATTGTAGAGCAAGACCCAAGACAAAGAAAGTAGGGAATGCTAGAATTGGCGCTAGCCATTTCGACCTACTTTCAGGATTTTCTGCATCAAGAATTGTTTTCTTTATTATCCAATAAGAGAAGAAAGCTAAGAGGCCACCCATCAAAGGACTTGCGACCCAACTCATCACCACTTTCTGAACAACTTCCCAGTTGATGTAAGAGGTATTGTGGTCGACCTCAAGAACAAGCCCTACCCCAATTATCCCGCCGATGATAGAATGTGTTGTTGAAACCGGGAGGCCAAATCTTGTTGCTATAGTCAACCAAGTTGCAGCAGCCATCATTGCGGCAATAAAGCCAAATGCAATATCTTGAGAGATTTCAGGAGTTACTGTCGAGAAATCTACTTCCAAAATCCCTTTCCTAACAGTGTCAGTTACTGCATCTCCGGCGAAAAATGCACCACAGAATTCGAAGATTGCAGCAATAATCACTGCTTGCTTCAATGTCAGTGCACGAGAACCAACAGAGGTCCCCATAGCATTAGCAACATCATTAGCACCAATGTTCCATGCCATGTAAGCACAGACAATCAAAGCAAGCCCAATTACAACCATCGTGATGGGTTCCATCAATAGTTTCTGTAGCAAGTAGGTATATCACCTGTGGCCCATGTAATCTATATAGGCGTAAATAGTGGAAGAAATGATACTGATGTCTTACGGACCTGGCGACATAGATGTACGAAAGGTACAGTTAACCGGTGGCTCGACATATACTCTCAGTTTACCTAAGCCGTGGGTAGATGAAATGTCTCTAAGTCCTAGAGACGGAGTCCGAATTGACTGGAGGCCGAGTGGCGCTCTAAGACTAACTCCAAGCGACATGATAGATTACCAAGAAAAGCGAGTTTTCATCGATGCTGGTAAATTGCCGAAGGACTCTCTTCATGATCACCTTATGGGCGCATATTTGTCAGGAGTTGACAAAATTAAGATCCGGTTCAATCCTGACAATTATAAATTATTCAGGAAACAAATACGTAGATTTTTGAGAAATACTCGTGGTTTCGAAATCATGGATGAATCTGAGAAAGGTGTAGAACTAATTTGCTTAATCAATGCATCAGATATGCCATTGAGTGCAAGTATTAACAGAATGTATTTGCAATTAAGTTCACTCACCCGAGATATTGTATCTGTCCTTGAAGGTGACGATTTAGATTTGATTAGCGATGCTGAAGAACGTGAGGCTGAAGTTGATGCATTGCTTTACCTTGTTGAAAGGCAGGTATGTGTAGCACTAGATTCACACCTAGTAGCTACTTCGCTAAAATTAGGAAGGAATCAGGCAGTTGAGCATTCTAATTTGGCTCGCTCCTTAGAGAGAATGATGGATCACGCTCTACAAATGGCTGAATTAACAAAATCGTCTGATAATCAAAAAGTTACAGATAATCAGCCTCTTATATCACCGATTTCGGTTTGGCAAAGGGCAATTAAGCAACTGATGATCACTATTCGAACAAGGGATTCAAACGAAATCGAAGAGGCTAGGTCATCATTAAAACAAGCCCAAACCGCAATCATGAACTTTGAAGAACAATTGGTTGAGGGAAGAAAATTATCAAAAAAGGATTTGTTTCAATTTAGAATGTCTGAGTCGATTAGACGATTGTGCGCATATGCGAGAGATTTTGGAGAAATTCTACTCAACATCAAGATGTACGATGAGATGATTATTGACAAATCGGACGGTTGAAACTTAGTGTTTTTTGAAACACTTAGTTTATGCATTACACCCAAAACGCATTATAGAGGCGGTTCCAAAAGTAAACTGGGGAGAACAATGGATAGTGAACTAGACTCTTGGGTTGAAGAAGTAATGGCTAAACAACAATATCGAAATGGAATATTTTCTTCGACGGGAATATTTGAGTGGTTGAGAAAGAAAACCTTTGGCTGATTAAACAATAGCAGAATCGCCACAGATTAGTGCTCTGGTAAACTAATTTGAAATGGGCATACCAAACAGCAATTGATATACGATTACTTCGTCATGTTGGATATTGGTGGTCGTTATGATTGAAGTCAATAGCCTTACTAAATCGTTCGGCACTGGAACGAATAAACTGCAAGTGCTCAAGGGCATCGATATGAAAATCGAAAGGGGCGAATTAGTAGCCTTGATGGGTCCATCTGGATGTGGCAAATCTACACTGCTGAATATTATCGGAGGATTGCTTCCTGCAGACTCTGGTGAGATTGAACTTAACTCCCGGAAATATGGACTGAAAAATCCGTCTGCAGTAGTAGATGTACGAAGAACAATGGTGGGCTGGATATTCCAAGATTTCCACTTGCTAGACCATCTTTCTGCATTGGACAATGTGGCTATGGCTTTAGAAATCTCAGGCGTTCCTTCTAAAGAGGCAGAAAAGAGAGCTTTAGATGCCCTTGACAGGGTCAATCTGGGCGATAGAGTCGACCATGTACCCGACCAATTATCGGGTGGCCAACAACAACGTGTTGCTATCGCTCGTGCAATCGCTGGTAACAGACCACTACTACTTGCGGATGAGCCAACTGGAAATCTCGATATTGCATCGGGTGCAGAAGTTTTGCAATTGTTCAAGGAATTATGTCATGATGAAGAAAACCCAATTTCGATTCTAATGGTAACTCACGACCCTGACTTAGCAAGTAAGGCAGACCGGATGTTGTTGATGCGCGAAGGAAAAGTAGCAGCCAGTGACATTCGTTCTGCTTGGGGAATTGGAGAAGGAGGTGAAGAAGAATGAGCTTTTCTTCTAAACTAAATTTCATGCGCAAAGATTTCCCTCGTAAGATGAGGGATTTGCCAGACAACCTTCGTTTAGCAGCCTTGGGTGCTTGGCGAGGGCGTGAGCGTGGTATGGCCGTGTTTGCTGGCGTATTCCTTTCCAGTTTGGTGATTACAACCGTTCTTTCTTATGGGGTTGGATTATCACAAGTATTCTTTGAAGACTCACTAGAGAACAATATTTTTGATGCTAAGGTGGAGTTTAGAAATCCTCCAGGCGATGGTACAAGTGGTTGGACTAACAATACTACGACATTGATTGAAACCTGTGATGAATTTACTGCCATGGAAGAGTTCTCTGATTGTACGGTTGTATTTGGTAAAAAAGGAATGCATAGCCAATTTACATTCGGAAATGAAGATGTATTTCGATCACTTCCCCTTGGAATGAAAAATATTACTTCGTCAAATGACTCTCGGAATTGGCAAACTGATGAGATCTGGGATTATGAATACAATAACGGACCTCCTGTTTCAGATGAACGTGCAATCGCATTCCTTGGTCCTGGAGCATTTGATGGTGTAATAGCAGACCGTCTTTCGGAGAACATCATCTATGAAATGGGAGAATGGGCATCTCCTGAAGTTGTGGAAAAACAACGGGGAGTATACCTACCTTCAGATGTTGCTAGCAAGTCTGGAGCAGTCGTGGGCGATATATTAGACACCTTAGAATTCTCTTATACAACAGAGTCAGCACTTTCTGGTGATATGGATGAAGATGATTGCGAGGGTAAGATTTACTCAAATAGAGAAATTAATCATTGTCAAGTCATAATGGTTGTCGAAAATATGACCGTTTTGGGAATTTATGATCCGTGGCCTCAAGGAAATCCTACCTTGTCGGCAAATCCAATTTACGCTACTTTGACCGCGTTAAACGAAACTCAACAAATGACTTTGATAGATTATGACCATTTCTTCTTTGGTATAACTCTGGAACGGTCTTTACTCCCAACAACTTCTACAGATGATGCATCAGATTGGCTAGAGGAATTGGGTAGAGATGTCCAAGACCAATCATTTGCAGATGGAGAAATAGAAATTTACTATGTTGATATTGTCGGTTCTTCGATAGATTTCTTAGAAATCTTCCTTGGATTGATTCAGGCGTTTGATTATATCATCATGATTCCAATTGTAGTATTATCGCTTTCAGTAATGATCTATGGATTAATACTTTCACTCGAACAACGGAGACGTGAAATTTCCATCCATAGAGTGATTGGGGCATCGGGCAAAGACCTCAGGGGAATGGTCCTTCTGGAATTAGCAGTGGTATCTTTCATCGCCTGGGTCTTTGGCTATCTATTGGCAATGGCCGCAGTGCCTATCGTCTTAGCAAGTGTAGGTTTCATGAAATTCGAAGCCTTAGGGTTCAATGTCAACCCTGCATTAAGTTTCGGAGCTACACTTTTCACAGCATTAACAACGCTTGGCTTAGCATTGATATTTGGTCGATCGAGAACTCGTGACTTCATGGAACTTGAAATCGATGAAGGAGTAAGTCGTGTTCAAAAAGTTGCAAAACCAAAGGTTTGGCTACATTGGACATTATTCCTAGTCGGCTCCCTTGGAGCTATCGATACCTACCTTGAGATGAATGGTAGTGAAGATGGAATCCTAACAAATTGGTTTGTTGAAGGTCTTATCAATGTATTTGGTCCATTCATGTTGTGGATTGGTGGTGCATTATTACTAGGCAGAATCGGAGCAGCAGGTCCGAGGATTATGCAATTCTTCTTCAGTAAAACCCCACTTCTATCCGATGTAAATAGAGGTCTAAAGGGCAGTGGGTCTACAGAATCGGTTAACCGCCTATCTGTGATTATGCTTCTTACACTTTCGATTGTTACACTTGCAGCAGTTCAAGGATATACAGGAACACAAGTTGATGAAGTGACAGCCGATTTACAAGTAGGTAGTGATTTACAAGTTGTGACCAACGAGCGAACAACGGCAGCTGAAGTAGAGTCGATGATTGAAGATATTAGCAATAAAGACGTTACAGCAATGGCAGTCACAGTTCCAACGCTCGCCTTAATTCCAGAAGGTGGAGAAAGTATTACCACTTACGTGTTATTGGATGAAGGAGAAGATATTTTGCGATGGTTCCCTCAAGCAATCCCTGGCGATGACACTTCTGCAGCATTAGATGCCTACCAGAATGGAGGATTCTCTGCTGGTGAAGATGCTGCTTATGCACTGGACCTATGGGGCTCAGGAAGGAGAGGCTCTGATGATTATGGAGATATTTTGTTAGAAGAAAGTAGTAGCGATACCGCAGATATCGAATTTATGTGGGAAGAGCAGATATTTGGATTCTCTGATGGTAATATGACTTACACTGTTGTAGAACATAATACTACGATGAGATATATTGGGGTTCACCAATTTGTTCCGGGAGTTCCTTCTACATTGATGGGTTCTAGTATTGTCATAGGAGAAAATAGTTACAGAGATTTGGTTGGCGACAGTCAAGTTGACAATTTATTCGCAACTACATGGATTGTCAAAATCGATGGTATTGAAGGCGAAGACCTTACTGCTTTGAAAATTAATATTGAAGCAGATGAAAGGTTCAACAGTTCAATCGATTGGGAAACTGCACATGGTGAAGTTGAAAGAAACGGTGGACTAATCTTTGGAACACCCGGTCTCCTATCATTGCAATTTATCGTAGCTAGTGTTGCTGCAGTTGCATCTGCTTTCGTATTCTTAACACTTGTACTAAGCCAGCGACAAAAAGAATTGGCAGTGCTGCAAGCAATAGGCGCTAGTCCTAATCAAATCATACGATTAGTACTGTTCGAAATTCTTTCAATTGTCATGGTATCGATGGCTCTAGGAATTCTTCTTGGTATGGGATTAGCACTATCCTTCAATGGATTGTTCAATGTGTTTGGATTTATATTCCAAATACTTGGCTCAGATACAACTTCAGCAATAGATAGGGAATTGGTATGGCCGTGGTTTGAATTAGCCTTGGTTGTATCTGCCGTGTTTGTAGCGGTGGTTACCGCACTATTGGTTACAACGCGCAAAGCGCTGCGTTCAGATCTTGCTAGCGTTCTGAAGGGGGAGTGAAGATGTCCGATAAACCTACGATACTTGAAGCGGAATCACTGTATCACGTATACGAGTCTAAAGCAGAAGACGGCAACGTAGTTGCCCTTAGAGGAATACACGTAAATGTCAAAGAAGGCGAAGCGGTTGCTGTAGTGGGACCATCAGGTTCTGGTAAATCGACGCTGTTGAAATGCCTTGGTGGATTGATGAAACCTAGTGCTGGTAAAGTATCTCTAGACAGTAAAAATATGACTCGGTTAACGGGACTAGAACTGGTTGAACTTCGCCAAAACACGGTGTCGTTCATTTTCCAAGAAGGGAACCTATTACCGCATCTAAATGCTTTAGACAATGTAGCACAACCACTGCGCCATCAGAAAGTTGCACCAAAAGAGGCTAAGAGAAGAGCGCTAGAATTGATGACTGAATTAGGTATTGAGCATCGTGCTAAAGGACTGCCTTCTATGCTATCTGGCGGAGAACAACAACGTGTAGCAATCGCTCGTGCTTTGATTACTAACCCACGACTTATTTTGGCTGATGAGCCGACTGGAGCTCTAGACCCAATTACAAGCAGAGAGGTTCTCAAACTGTTCAAGGACCTGCATGACAATCAAAATGTTGCATTCTTACTTGTGACTCACTCGAAAGAGGTTGCAGCATTTGCAGACCGCTCTTTAGAATTAAGAGATGGCCGATTTGTTGCAGAGCATGGAACTGACTTAGATATTGAGAATCTATCTGCAGGTCGTGAATTGATAGTTGATGAGATGGGTACTGTTACTCTACCACCAGATATTTTGACACAAATGGGTGGACCTGGCCGCTACTCTGTAGGAGAATTGGAAAGTGGAAAACTTTCACTTGTGGGTGAACGGATTTCAGCGATTGGCGAACTTATTCTTGCTTCTTCTTGTCCAGCATGTAAGCATGATTATGAAGATTCAGATGACCAATTGTGCCCATCATGTGGCTCATCTAGACCAATGGTGGAGGCTTAAAGATGAGTTTTTTCAGGGTGTCTGGGATTCTAGAAACAATCTCAACAATCTCTCTTTTTTTCATAGCAATGCCTCTGAAATACATTGGTGGGAATGAAATCCTAGTCAAAATTATCGGCCCGATTCATGGTGGTTTGTTTATCCTGTACATCGTTCTGGTTTTGTGGGAGCAACGTCAAGGAAGGATGAATATGAACCTAGCAATCAAAGGAATGCTTGCTGCAATACCGCCAGGCGGGCCAATTTGGTTTGAAAGAAAACTCAACAAGGATAGTCAACAATCCCAAGAGTAGTCCGTTCAATATAGGCGGTAAGTCAAATTAATACTACCCGTTAACCCCGTTCATGTCCAACGTATGGGTGGTTGATTCTAACTGCTTCATCCATGTTGGCTCTATGGCTCCTGATAATTTTTTGAATGACCTGAAAGATGTGTTAGAAAATGGTGAATCAGCACTCTATGTAACACCGGGGGTGCATGGGGAGATCAAAACAGTGCGGTTTCAAAGATGGCCAAATCAACCAAACTTATTGGATGAATTCAGAGAATTGCTGGTCACCGTCACGATCGATGATGCTGAGGTTAAGGCCTTAGCACAGCATATTGGAGAGAAAGCATCACCTCAAGATGTGGATTTATCATTGATGATATTAGGCTCCAAACTCGCTCATGAAGGAAAAAAAGTGACTCTTGTATCTGATGATTACAAGATGACTACTACAGGTGAAAAAGCAAATCTCAATTTTGAAACATGTCCACCATCTACTTTCTTACAACGACTTGCGGATTCAGGAAACAAAGGTCAAAGGTCAAGATTACGCAGTCTTTCACGAAGAGTAAGAGCTGCTGAAATGCGCTATGCAATCAGTAGGGCTGGTCAATATGACATCCAAGAAAAATTAACCTGGATGGTTGATTCATTACTATCTTCGCGAATAGTTTCCGTTGAGGAATCTGATGATGTTACATCATCTGATGAAAGCAAATTGATTTCAGCATTAGTACGTTCTATCCGCGGCGAAAGGGTGAAGAAATCTATGCTTAATCAATTAGGGTCACTTCCTGAAATATGCGCCCCAGTACTACAATTGGATGAACATTTATCGGAAATGTCCTCCGGTGGAACCTCTGACGACATTAAACAAACATACGATTGTTCAGTAGATTTGCTAAGTGAAATCTTAGAGACCACGGGCTTCGGACTTGCGCCTTTAGGAGAAGAGATGGCTGAACTCGCACATAGAGCGATGGCGGGATATCTATACCGCATGGAGTCAGCATTAGGGATGCTGGCAAAATTGTCAGGAAACCTACGTACATCTCGCTTGCACCTATCGCGCGCACTTTCGAATGCAACTCTTGTCAATGACATTGGTGCAGAGATGAGAGCTATGCATCAATTGGGTTTACTGGCATTGGCTGGGAATAATTGGCACCGTGCAGCAATGTTGTTTGAGACCGCAGACAGACAAAGTCAGGTAATTGGAATCAATCGATTAGGCCACCTCGTTCTAGCAAGCATCTCTCGCCATCTAGTGGGGGATAATGAATTAGCCAAATCTCACCTTAGTGCAGCAACTGCAATCGTTAGTTCAGATCAAGTTGAGTCTACTCAGGTTCTTACTGAGATTGGAAACTCTTTACTCGCAATCGATTGTCCAGGATTAGCAATTGAAGTTCTAGATGAAGCGATGGAGTGTGCCATAGAATCTGGACAAAATGAAAAACTGGATAGTTTGGCTGAAATTTTACTCTTAGCAAATACGGCATCGAATGAAAAGGAACATTCCCAATATGAAGGACTTAGACAATTACTAGACGGGCTGAATACCATCTCGTCAGAGGCATCCGATGAATTTGAATCTAAGATTTCTGATATTGACCAACGCGCTACTGAACTTTCAAAACCCCTAGATGAAACGTGGAGTGAATGGCAAGACGCATCAAGACTTGTGCCCACAGGTTCACCCTTGGTTGTACTGAGAGTAGACAAAGATGATAGTGGAAGAAACCTGATAGTTTCCCATCACCCAGAAATTGGCGCAATTGGATTGTGGCTTCCCGAAGGCGGGGTTGAAGCAGCACCTGGAAACCTGATTAAAATTCACGACAGTAGAATAAAAGTAGCACCTTCTACAGATAAGTTAAGAGATATTCACAACATTAGAGGATTGGTTGCTGTTGAGGAATCTGCGGAATTAACGTTCACTGCTAAGACTGATGAGATTCTGGAGTAGCGGCTTCTTGTCCGACATTGAAAGTTGTTGGGCATGTATTTACTCCAAATACTCTGTAGAATGGGCACCATCCGAAAACAGAGGTCATTACACTCCATGTACCAAACGCCAAGAATAGAACTTCCCAACTAGCACTGGACACGTAATCGAATAGTACCACTCCGAGCCCAGTAAGTAATCTAACAGCCCTATCAAAAATTCCAATATTCATTTTTATTCCTCTGAGTTCTAAACCATACTCAGACTTGTTGCATATAAATGCCTGTAATCTGCCAAGACAGATGCTCCTCATTGAATACGAACAGCAGTATAAATATGAATTGAAAGATCTTGGTTTATGTCAAAATCCTATTTGTTGATTGGCGGTAGTAGCGATATTGCCCTAGTAACTGCGTCAAAATTGCTTGATGAAGGAAACAATGTGACCCTTCTAGCCAGAGATGTATCGAGAGTGGAAGGGCTTGTGGCAAGAGGCGCTGGTCTTGTTGAAGGAGATGCACTGGAGCAAGAGGCTGTGTTGTCAGCAATCGAGGAGGCGTCGGCAAAAGGTGATGGGCAAATTTCAGGTGTAGCGCATTTTGTAGGTTCTATTGTAATCAGGCCGCCTCACGCATTGAAGTTAGAGGCATTCGAAGAAGTGATCAGAACCAACCTCACAAGTGCCTTCCTAACATTATCACTAACTGGTAAATCCATGTTGAAATCTGGTGGTGGACGTATGGTCTTTGTCTCAAGTGTAGCAGGAAGCCTAGGCTTGGTCAACCATGAAGCAATTGCAGCAGCCAAGGGTGGACTTGAGGCAATGGTACGCTCAGCAGCCGCTACATATGCAAAGAGGGGAATTAGAGTCAATGCAGTTGCGCCAGGTCTTACTGATACTAGACTCGCCGCTACCATTCTTCGCTCCGACGCTATGAGAGAAGCATCGGCCGAAAAGATTCCACTGAAGAGAATAAACCAAGCAGATGAGATTGCCACTAGTATCCATTGGTTACTTACAGGAGCGCCTGATAATTACACCGGACAAATAATGCATCTTGACGGCGGCATGTCCGAAGTACTAGCATAAGGAGATAGAATCATGTGGCATGTGGCAATAAAACAAAGTAAACTTAAAGTTGGAAAAAAGAAAATGCGTACAGTTGCTAAGAAGTTAGTCCTGATTGGTCAAACTGAAGAGGGATATTTCGCCACTGAGGCTCTTTGTCGCCATATGCGATGGCCGTTAGCTTACGGAGGTAAAGTCAAAGATGGATGTATACGCTGTCCACTTCATCAGACAACTCACAAAATTGATGATGGAGAATTAGTGGAGTGGTCTCCTTTCCCCCTATTCCCTCCATACGGTAAATTGGTCGGAAAATTTAGCCGCCAGAAGGACCTCAATGTCTATGAGACCAGAGTTCATGAAGGGAATATCGAGATTAAAATAAATTAATCATTGTTAATTAATACTCGAGAAGGCTCCTGAAGCGTTTTCTTTAATTGTATAAACGAGATATTAAAAGATAACTTGCAAGGTTAAGCCCATGGATGCGTATGATTATTCGTTTTTTTTATCCACAATGTGGGTTGGCCCGTTCTGGTTTGCAATGCTTGTATTTCCAGATCATGAATTAACTAAGAAAGCTATGCATGGTCCGTGGTTCTTTATCGGGCCAGTTTTGATTTGGTGGGCAGCAACTATTGCCTCCCCTCAAGGATTAATCGACCTTTCCAAGGACTTCCTAAGCCCTGCTGGAATTCTCGACGGGCTTGCTGAAATCATGGGAACTAAAGCCGGCGCTTCAGCTGCTTGGGCACACATGGTAGCAGGAGACATCTTTGTCACCAGATGGATGTGGAAGCGATGCGAGGAGCAAGAATCTCCACGCTGGATTGCTGCAACATCTGTATTCTTTGGAGTTATGTTGATGCCTGTTGGAATCGCATTCCACATGCTAACGGTGCGTACACCAAATCCTAACTGATTTAGTTGTAATTTTATATCAGCATAAGTTCGAGATAAATATGGGGCCGAACAAGTTCATCGCCGTGATGGTCCTGCTGGTATCTGCCAACCTAGCAGGGTGCCTATCGGAAGTTGAGGATAAGACGGGTCTAGAACTAGTGGTGGATTATGACAAAAATAACGGAACTATAGTCGAATCATATTCCGATGGAGAGTTAGTTTCAACTAACCCGGTCTCAATTAATTTTGATTTTTCAAAGACGACATCACAGAGTCGAATTGTCACATTTGGAATCGACTTGATGGACAACAGCTCAGCTATCACTGCCGATGCTAATTCTAATTCCAATGTAGTTGTTGAAATCTCAAAGCATGGATTATACCAAGTAACAGCATTTGCAATAGATGAAGATGGTTATCAAAAAGATACAATAATTGATGTCCGCATCGAATTGAGAATTGAGTGGATTGAATATAATACTAACAATCCAACAACGTTAATATTTGACCCAAGTCCAACTAACGGTGGCCAAAACCCAACAATGATCGAAGTATATTCTGTTGTCGAAAACCCTAGTTTAATCGAAGATATTGGTGGGGGGCAATCTGTGGAAATCTCTTGGTCTATTGTGGACGAACAGAATGATGTTTGTCAAAAGAAAAGTGCTCAATTGGGAGATGGAGAATCTGATTTCTGGAATACAATACACTTCAACACTTACCAGGTTCATGAATTGATGATAAGTTATGATGATGGTCAAGATTACGTCAACGTAAATCAATCTGTAAGTGTCCTATACAGCGAATAAGATTGTACAATTAGCCGTTCGCATGGGTAGGGACGAATAGGACGGACTGCAAACCCTAGTGTACAAACCGATTGTGTACAAGGGTGTTTAGCATA
>TARA_B110000444_G_scaffold21461_1_pt1 | contig 21439 bp, 28 predicted proteins | sample TARA_B110000444 | Tara Oceans TARA_B110000444 (sample SAMEA4398370) | marine metagenome | biome: Polar Biome; feature: [SRF] surface water layer (ENVO:00010504); material: water (ENVO:00002006), including particulate matter (ENVO:01000060) such as... | depth 5 m | reverse complement strand
AGCTTAGTAAGCTTGAGGTCAGGGGTTCGAAACCCTTTGAGTGCAAAATGTAAAAAAAGAATATTGTCTAATCACAATATGAATAAGGATCGTTCCATTGTTATTCATGATGTGGCATCATTAATGTTTCTAGCGCCATTCTCTATATTATGTCTAGCTGAGACACTATTTGGATACATGGTATATCCAATGTTTTTGACGCATGCTCTCACTACCTATATGTCATATGACCTCATGTGGATATTTCTACAGCCTGGAATTGTACATACATTTAGAAAGATAATCATACTCCATCATTTAGTGTGTCTTCTAGCTCTTCTTAGACCCCTCATGTATCCCGAAGAGGCTTTTATTGTAGGCATCGTGGGTTTAGTTGAAATTGATACATCTCTACTCACTATTAGAAGACTTACACCTAGAACGAGTTTCATATATCCCACGATAAATGATATATATCATGCGTCAAATATATTGATTCGGGTAGGATATGAATCATGTATGACCGTACTTTTATCGTATTTGTATGCAGATCAAAGTATATACGTGAAAATTCATATTCTTGGATGTCAGTATTTCATAAATATTTTCAGTTGTGGTATTTGTGCACTGACCTATTCGAAACAAAATCCAGCATTAAAGATTAAAATATAAGGTACTACTATAATGACCGACAAGACTAAAACTAAGCGCAAACCCAATGCATACATGAACTTTGTGAAGAAGATGCGACCCAATATCGTAAAAGATTTTCCCGACCTAAAATTTACGGAAATTGGATCTAAACTTGGAGAAATGTGGCGTGCTCTAACGGATGACGAAAAGAAGAAGTATGCCAAGTAATACTTATAGATTATAGATATAGTATAAATATGGCGTTTACACCGTTGTCAATAGCCGCCCAATTCGGTCATTTACAAGAGGTCATGGCGTTGATCGAAGCAGGTTATGACATCAATGTAAGTAATCACAATGGTTCGACACCGCTACACCTGTCCGCTCAAAACGGTCACGATGGGGTAGTGAAAGCCTTAATCGCAGCGAATGTGGAGATTAACAAGACTGATGATATTGGGTGGACACCGTTGTTAGTAGCCATTGAACATGGTCACGAGACAACGGTGAGGATACTGATCGAGGCTGGTGCTGATATCAATAAGGCATCGCATAGCGGGTGGACAGCGATGTTACTAGCCAAAAATAAGGGTGGGGATTTGAACTTAAGGATTAGAGAACTAACATAAATAGATGTCCTTAGGGATTAAGAGGCTCTGTAACGATGCTACTTTGCCTACTCGTGGCTCTTATCGTTCTGTGGGATATGATTTATATAGCTCCGAGGATACCATTGTACCGTGCCAGGCTGGCCGAGCTCTCGTAGGGACTGGTATCGCTGTAGTACTTCCATCAGGTGTATATGGGCGTGTAGCACCTCGATCAGGACTTGGTGTAAAGCATTGTATCGACGTTGGTGCGGGTGTGATTGATCCAGATTATACCGGTGAGATCAAGGTCGTACTATTTAATCATGGGGAGAAAGACTTTGAAATCAAGAAGGGTGATCGTATCGCGCAACTTGTTTTGGAGCGTTGTGAAACACCCCCGATTGAAGAGATTAATAATGTCGAAGACACTGAAAGGGGTGATGGTGGATTTGGCTCTACTGGTCAATAATATGGTCTTGACAGACGCATAAGTCTTCTGGTCTGGGTAAAAATATAATTCCTTGACTTAATGTCAAATATAATTTAGCCTTTATCACATTAGGGTATGTATATAATAACCATCTTTCCCAAAAATCTGCCCGGAAGTAATCTTCCCAATCTTCTTTTGAACTTTCTTTGATTTGTAACATTCCTCTATGTATCTCATACTGATCTCTTTCTATTCGCAGCTCCTTAGGAATGATAGCACCTTTCTTAAGCAGTTGTGCGCGCATGATTCGAGAATTGCCGTGTTCTGTGTAATGTTGAACACCTTTTTCACCGAAATCAATAGATCTCTTATTTGGGAGGGTTACTCTGAGTTTATGAGTGAATGTTGGACTAGGTTGTATTATGACGTGCATTTATGTTTTATATCAATAATAATTTTATACTTTTATAACACATGTATATCTTTACAGTTATATTACTTACGTTTATATTGTACTACATCATAGATACTTATATATATGACATTACTATACATTTTCAGACTAAGCGAACTCATAGTACAGGATACCCAATTACTCAAATACAAGACGATTTTTATGTACCCGAACGTTGTAAAGAGTTGTCAAAATATATATCAAAACATAAGTTCGTTGGTAGATCTACATTAAATGGATTTGGAAAAACAAAGGGATTTGTAGTGTCATTTTCTTCACAACACGAAAAAAGGTTTTTAGACACCTTCAAACCTATACACGAAGTGTTCAAACAAATACAAGAACCTGGTACAAACGCTTATATATTCAATCCCGTGATTATAGAACATTCGTCGAAAGAAGCAGAACGATATATACCTTATCATTACGATATGTCGTTAAGTGATCAGGCCAAGACAGCATTCGGACGAGATTATTTACCTATATGTGTCACTGTTATCTATATACATTTACCAGAATCATACAAAGGTGGTAATTTATGTCTCTCTGGATACGGTAGTATAGATGATCGCGATGTTAAAAAGTATAAACCTAAATTGGGTAGAAAACTCACGTTTCGTGGAGATCTTTTACATCACGTAGAACCTATATATTGTAAAGGTGGTAAAGGTAAACGTATTAGTTTAGTATTCGAGCAATATAGACTACCCGAATCAAAAGTAGCAGGTATCAGATTTGATATTTCTAAAAATGATACATAAGAATAAGGGTATATACTTGAATATGATTGAATACACCTCCCAAGATGGTACGATTATACGAGTTGGTCAAAATGCCAAAGAAAATGACAACCTCACTATGATGAGTAGTCCCAAGTATTGGTGGATGCATATAGCTGGGTACTCTGGGGCGCATGTAATTATATGTCACGTAGGTGATATTTCACGTGAAACGAAACGGGATGCAATGGCTGTCACTGTACATCACAGTAACGCACCAGACGTGAAAATGTCATGTATCGATATGGTCAGAGTTGAACAGACGATATGGACGAGGCAAGCTGGACAGGTTAAATTGAAAGGTGAGGTGATTGAATTACATATTTTTATGCGGAGAGAGCGTGAACGGTTACAAAGAATCTTAAAAACAAAGCGAATACTATAAAGCCTAACATAATTTCTTCTGTAAATTGATTCTACGAGCCTCTTCCCATCGACCAGATTGTTGAATCAATAAAATTGTATTCGGTTGCATTTTCGAAAGAGATTTACCATCTCGTAAATTCTTAAATGCGTTTTCCACCGTCTTATTTGAAATATTTACACGGCGTACCTTATACTTCCGTGTCTCATCTTCAGCCTCTTTGACACGTTTTTCAGCATTCAAAAGCTTGGTTTCCAAATCAATTATAATCACTTTTTGTTTTCTAATTTTCGGATCATCCGATAATGTGGTAATTTGATTCTCTAGTGCTAAAATAATACATTTCTGTTTCTTGATCTTCTCATCACGCTTTTGAAGTTTCTTCTTGACGACCTTGTCAATTTCGGGACCAAGATCTATTACGAACTTGGACGTTTTACGGGGTCGTGAGGAAGATTTAACCATTTTTTATGCTTTTCAAAAAAGTATATATTGACTTAGTTACCGAAAGCTACCCCTCCCATACCATTTTTGATGCGAAGAATGTTATAGTTGACAGCATACGCTCTAACCATATTCCCGACACGGGTGCCACCATTGAGAGACAATTTGGCGCTGTCTATACGGGAGAAGTTAAGAGTACCAGTTGGTTGCGACTTGTTCATTGTTATACAGAAAGGCCATGTGAACGTAGATACCGTACTTAAGGCATCTTGTGGGAGGACGGTACAGTGCATCTCGGGTACGACGTTATGGTGGTACGTCGCAGACATGTTCTCGAATAGAGGTGTACCATTGATGTACATTGTCGCATCATTGAATGTCCAATTCGTTGACCATTGATTGTTATCGGCCTCCGAGGAAACAACGTGTACAGCTTTAACTGGGTGGTTAAAGTAAGTGAGATCAACTTCGGTATCATTAGCACCCATAAGTTGATGCTGTGTCTGTGTGAACAAGATTTCGTGTTCAGATTCAGAAAAGAAATTGCGCTCGACTGTATCGAGATAGACGTAGGTACCGAACACCTTTACGCTATTAGGTGCGAACGTACCACCCCGACATTTCACACGGATTTCGACATCATGGTATTGGAGCCCAACGAGAGGTAGAGATTTAGTCCAGTCATCACTGAAGAAAAATGGAAGAATGTAGTGATTGGCGGCGGTAGACGACCCCAATGCATTTTGGGGAACCTCATCGAGAGTTACCGCGCATGAAGCCTTAGCTTGAGTATCCTTATACAAAATGTTGTGGACACCCTGGATATACAAAGCATCGATTTGAGAAACCTTTTGGCCTCCGATCCAAAGTTGGAATTCGGTTGTAGTAGATTCATCCTTATCGAAGAAACCGGTGTTGCTAGCACCAACACCACCGATATTTTCGGCTTCAATCCACACATAACTCAGAAGATCACCCTTGGTTTTGATTGGTATGGTCACTTCGTTTCCACTCCCGAACGTGCCGATGTAATCAAGCCTTTCTGGCTTAATCGAGAAGTTAGTGTATCTCTTATAATTTTGACGGAAAAAACTGACTTCAGGCTGACCCGTGATGTATACATCCTGGGCACCAACTGACACGAGGTCAATTAAAGCAGCTGACATTTATTAGTAAATGATATTAAAATTTTGCCTCAATGTATACACAAGGGATATGGGTGTAAAGTTTCAGGCACTCACATGGGAACCGATAGATACGGATGACGAGCATTTAGTGAGTATTTTTGGTAAGACTGAAGATGGGAAATCTATATGTGTAACAACTAAATTTACACCCTATTTTTTCATTAAACTCCCTGAACGCATTACACAACAAACCGTCCAAGAGATCTATCGAGTTCTCGACAAGAAATCACCTGACTGTCTTGTATCATATTCGATTATGAAATCAAAGGATGTATGGGGTTTTCAAAACAACAAAGAGTTTTCCTATATGAAACTCGATTTCAAAAACTTGAAAAGTCGACGCCGTGTTGACTATATATTGAGAACCGCTGTCCAGATGTCTTATGGTATGGAAAGATTCAAGGTATTTGAATCTAATATTGATCCAGTTCTTCGCTTAATGCATCGAACCGGTATTCAGTCGACTGGGTGGCTTGATGCTGGCGATAAATGTGTGCGCACACATTTATCAAAGGTGAATATAGACTTATTTTGTAACGATTGGAGAACTCTCAAACCTGTAGAACGTGATGATATTGCTCCATTTGTTGTTGCATCATTTGATATAGAATGTAATAGTTCTACTGGTAAATTTCCAGATCCTAACGTGAAAGATGACGCGTGTTTTCAAATTGCGATTTCCCTGTGTACATTTGGAAATGACGAACCATATGACAAAACATGTTTATGTTATAAAAAGACAGATTCTAAATTAGAAGGATCGAACATCATCAGTTTTGATACAGAGCGAGAATTACTTGAAGCGTTTCAGAAATATATACACGAAAAAGATGTGGACATTATGACTGGGTGGAATATATTCGGTTTCGATCTTAATTATATATACACACGCGCATTTATGACGGGTTGTGATCCAGAATTTTTTAAGCTCGGTAAACTGAAAAGTCAGGAATGTGAAATTTCGGTTAAAAATTTAAGTTCGAGTGCTTTGGGGGATAATGTTCTCAAACTACTCCCTATGTCTGGACGATTCATATTCGATATGTTTCATGAAGTAAAGAAGGGTTATAAACTGGATTCATACAGCTTGAATAATGTTTCGAAGTTGTATTTAGGTGACCAGAAGATTGATATGTCACCAAGGGAGATGTTCGCGCGATACGTAGAAGGTGATCCGGTAAAACTTCGAGAAGTTGCTGAATATTGTATCAAGGATACGTTACTCCCACATAAACTCATGAAGAAGATGTGTATTCTACTCAACCTGGTTGAGATGGCTAAAGCGACATGGGTACCACTATGTTTCCTCGTCGAACGGGGGCAGCAAATCAAAGTTTTTAGTCAATTGACCAAGAAATCACGTGAGTTGGGATTTATGGTCCCGACAATTCGCTATGGGCAGTTACCAGAAGAACAATACGAGGGTGCGACCGTACTTGACGCTCAGAAAGGTGCGTATTATACCCCTATTACAGCACTTGATTTTGAAGCGCTATATCCATCGATTATGATGGCACATAATTTATGTTATTCTTCATACGTAATGAACGAGAAAGAATATGGGAACATACCTGGCATTGAATATGAAACGTTTACTATCGGTGATCGAACGTATAAATTTGCACAAGATATTCCAAGTCTTTTACCGGCGATCCTTTTGGAACTCAAACAGTTTCGTAAAAAAGCGAAAAGGGATATGGCAGAAGCGACTGGGTATATGAAAGAGGTATATAATGGTAAACAGTTAGCGTATAAAATTTCAATGAACTCCGTGTATGGATTTACAGGTGCTGGTAAGGGTATTCTTCCATGTGTACCTATCGCATCTACTACCACATATAGAGGTCGGGCAATGATCGAAGAGACGAAAAATTATGTAGAAGAAAACTTCCCAGGTGCGAAGGTTAGATATGGGGACACAGATTCAGTCATGGTGGAATTTAATGTAGGAGATCGAACAGGTGAAGAGGCTGTCAAATATAGCTGGGAAATTGGCGAACAGGCTGCGAAAGAGTGTAGCGCACTGTTTAAGAAGCCAAACAATTTGGAGCTCGAGAAAGTGTATTGGCCATATTTCCTATATTCAAAGAAACGATACGCAGCTAAGCTTTGGACAAAGGGGAAAGATGACCAGATGCACATGGATTATATAGATATCAAGGGTCTTCAGGTTGTTCGTCGAGATAATACACCCCATGTTCGGGAGGTGTGTAAAGAACTCCTTGATGTCGTTCTTACATCGAGTGATACTGGACCACCAAAGGAACTCGCTAAAGAGCGAGCAATTGAACTTTTATCGGGTGATATTCCCCACGAAAAATTGATTTTGAGCCAGGGTCTCTCGGATAGTTACAAAGTTAATGGGGAAGCTGTATCAATCAAGAGTCCTGAAAGTTGTAACATTAATCAAGCACATGTACAAGTTGTTATTAAAATGAGAGAGCGAAAACCTGGTTCAGAGCCACAATCTGGTGATCGTGTACCATATCTTTTGACAAATACCGGTGATCCTAAAGCGAGGGCATTTGAAAAGTCTGAAGATCCGGTGTATGTAAAGGAAAACAATATCCCGGTAGATTATAAATATTATTTCATAAATAAGTTTCTGAACCCTGTGTGTGACCTACTGGATCCGTTATTCGAGAATACAAAACAAGAAATTTTCGGTGAACTTATCAATCAATGTAAACCACCACCAAAAAAACGTGAACCAGCATTGAGTACAATGAAAAAAATTGATCTTGTGGAAGAATGTAAAAAGCTTGGACTTGATTCTGATGGAATTATTTCGGAATTGAAAAATCGAATAAAAAATGCGAGAATAAAACATGAAGAAAGTGTTGAAGACTTATTTAAACAATACGAGCTAGAACAAAGTAAGTAAATATGAGTTTCCGTAATAGAATCGTAGATGTATTTGAAGAAGAGTTGGAGGCACGTATTGATATTATGATGTCTTCATATGCAGAAATAATAGCAAAAAAATATCAAATTAAATTAGCTTCATTGTTGAGAGATATCCCAGTATTGTCGTCGAATCCCGTATGTAAAGGTACCAAGCCGGATGGTTCAAGATGTACATTTAAATCTAATCCTGGGGGATATTGTGGTAAACACCAAAAGCAAGGTGATAAAATTAAACAACGAACACACGAAAGTATCAATGGACATAATCATGGGCCAGGTCTTAGGAATGTAATTGGTTGCCCAGGTTGTGAAAAATCTGCATCATCGAAGGGACTTATAGATTTGGATTCTATTATTCATAATGAGTAAAACAGATATTCTACTAACATCAATAAACCAATTTTACAGCGAAGAATTAAATAGATCCAAGTTAATGAATATACTAGACAAGACCAGTGGCATATCCTTGAGAAACCTCGAATGGTTTATTACAAATTACGCCAAGAAAAATCACACATCCTACAAAACGACCGACGGTAAGATCTTTACCGTACACTACGCATATAAATCAAGTTTAGATGGGTACAGTAAGAAACTTTTTGATCCATTTTGTAGATCTGAAAAGTTCCCATATACCGTACCCGGTACATCTCATGAAATTCATACAACTTTGGCACAGTTGAATTTCATCAAATGGTGTATCAAGAATAAGATTATCGATTATATCAAGGACAATAAGACATCACTTTTCAGTAAATAATTCCCCATAGTTCCACAGTACCCGGAACTATCGAGAAATTAAAATAGTATTTCCCCTACACCATCCTTAATACGAAGAATGTTATAGCTTTTAGCAATTATATGTACATCCTTTTCTACATGAACAACATAAGCCGCTGTGCTACTCGAAGGTGTAGTGTTGGCATACGCACCATCATTTGACAATTCCACGTCTATGGTAGCGTCTTTGATAACTGTAAAATTAAGATCACCCGATGGTTCCATATTATCTGGATGTAACGCGAAACTGTACATGGTTAAATTACTTTCGTATGGGGATTGTTTGTGATATATATCGGGTATACATGCGGACAAAAATTGGTGAGAACCCGTTGTATCATCCAAAATTGGTAGTCCATCGCATGTTAATGTTACATATTTCTGGCGCATATAAATACATGGTACCGGTTTTTGAAATATTGCAGTAGGATTGTTTGTAAATATAGAATCGGGTTTACTCGCATTAGATAACGTATTTAAAGTATTAATTTCTTCGGTGGTCAATGGTTTATATTTTTTTTTAACTATAAAATAAAGTTCTTTGACACAATTTTTTAAATCCAATCGATACTTTTCATTTATCACCCCACTTCCCATAGTAAATATATTATGTTGTTTCTGTTCAATTAAAAGATCTTTACATAAAGATTTAATTGTTTTTCGTTCACGTTTATCTAAATGTATAACATCCATATTAAGTTTGAAATCTGAAAGCTGAAAATTATTACTTTTATGATCATTTGCGTAATCCCATTCTGATGACGGTCTCGACGTGTCGAAACTTGTATTATTCACTGGAAAAAGAACCTCTCTACCATCTCGAAGTTTCATACGTATTTTGAGTTCCTGTGATTGTATAGAACATAAAGGAAATCCATATTTTGGGCGATCATGAAAATAAAACGGGAGCTCCACCATGAAGTTAAAAATCGCACGATTCGTGAGACCTGAAGCGTAATTACTTTCTAGTAGACGATGAAATTGTCCATTAATATTTTGTGTACCATAATGAAATCGTGGTGTATATCTAGCATCGAAACTGGCATTATATTTAGTGGGATTAAAGCGTAACCCATGTAGAAACGCATTTGTATTATTATATGTAGAAGGTGACTGTGTGGTAGTATGAATATGTATATCATCTGGTGTGATTCGATCGATTAATTGATCACCCAAATAAAGATCGATGTACTCAAATACACTTATACCAAATTGATCGACTACGTATACTGCCGCGCTATCGGTATTAAGTACATTTAAATTGTCGGGAATACTAAAACTGATAGACAATCCATTTATGATATCACCACTATTAGCCGGTATAGAAAATTCTACATGATCACCAGTTTGTACAACTTTTTCATTATCTGGACTGAGCTTAATAGTTTCTTTCGCAAAGTGTGTATGTTTCGAGAATCTATGGTTGAAAAACGTAAAATCTGGTTCACCGGTTAATTGCTCAGTTATGAAACCACTTGTAGCAATTTGAACTTTACCAGCCATTATATTATTTACATATTAAAATTTTAAGCCAGCTAACCCACTTGAGTAATGTAAAATATTGTAACTCTCGGCATATATCTGACATTCGTTTACCTGGTCAATATATGAACTGCCTCCCACCAGTTCAGTTTCGGGTATCGTTATCTCAAACTCCTGGTTAATGATACGACTAAAGTTAACATGTCCAGTTGGTTCTTTCTTTAGGGGATACATAGCGAATGAATGAGTACCTATCTCCATTTTTTCATTAATACTTGAATTGTTTCCAGCAACACCGATATACATTCCCGAATATGTATTTGTCTTTGAGTTGTAATATATGAGTTTTTCGGGACCGTCATCGAACACGAGTTGATTATTGAATAAAAGTTTAGCGTTTGTAAATTTTATATTGTCCATATAATTAATACCTTTAGCAATTGGATTTTTAGAACCTATAAAAAAATAAAGTGTTTTAACTGGGTGTTTAAAATTGAGCTGGACTCGTTTCGTTTCTCCAATTGGAACATCAAAGCGTTTCAATTGAAGTTGAGTAATAACCTGTTCAATTGGTCTACTTTTCAAGTAATTTACTTCTTCTCTATTCAAGTATGCGTATTTAGTTAATATAGATACACTACCCATCTTTATATTTTCATTCATAAGTTTTAGTGTGACACTTGGTGGGGCATTAGAACCTATACCCAAACTTGACAAAGACGCTGCCAAAGTGCTAGGGTTTAATATAGCTGACAAGGACTTGAACTTTATTTTGATATAACAGTTCTGTTTTTGGAGTTTACATGTAAGTAATGATGATTTCAAATTATCATGAAAATAGAAAGGTAAATCTATATATACGGGTGGTACAGGTTCATCTGGGTAACCTAATATTATCTCACCTCTCACAAAATTAGCCGATTCTTTATTCGCTTCATATAAAGCTCGTTCATACGCAATTTTATTATAGAGTTCAAGCCATTGAGAAGTTAGTCTTTGTATATGCATACCACCGATGTACAAATCGATGTGATCAATCAAATGAACAGCTGGGTAACGTGACACGGATGCAGTACGTAAGGCATCTCGGTAAGTCCGACTCGCGAAATTTAGATTATATCTAAGTGTCATTCCAGTAATGAGGTCACCTGCGTCAAGTGGTATAAAACAAATAGATTCTTTACCATAATCTGCACCAGTAACCGGAATTTCGAGTGTATCAAAAGCAAATTTTGTATGTTTTTTTAAGGAGAATAAAAAATTTGATTGTGTTGGAGTTCCATCGATCAATTCATTCTGCAAGCCTCTACCGGCTAATTGTAGTCTACCTGACATACTTAATTTAAGTCATTATTTTTTTAACTCATAAAAGATACAAATCCATTTTCAAATTTTAACATATTGTAGCCGGTATAATATAGATACATGGTGAATTTTTCAAGTGAAAATGGTTCCGCTAAATAGGAACTACCACCCGAAGGTATCCCGAATAGATACTTATGATTATCCTCGACGTAACGGATCAATGTATCCTTCGACAAATTTGAAAGTTCTATATGTAATTGTGTTTTATCAGAATTCAGTTGTGAAAAATCTAGAAACCCTGAAGGTTGTGTACTTTTTGGATAAAGAGCAAAATTATAAGAAAATATATCACCATACGCTAAACTCGAATGTACCATCGCCTCCGTGAGATCATAATGTGAAAAATTCGCCAAGGCACTAGGAATTAAACCGGATTCTGACATTTTTGATGTGTAAGGTATATAGCGCTTAAAATATCCCGCATCTATTTTTGTTACCCTTGGGAATACTTCACCATTTAATGCGAATGAAGCACGTCCCAAAAGAGTTAGGGGGTCACTAAATCTAAAACGGGCACCCTTGAAATTCATTCGATTTTGTACCTTGATTTCATGATAATCTCCCTCATCCTCGTAATATTTTGATCTAAAAAACCAATGAAACATCTTTACGGGTATAGTTGGTTCTAAATTTATACTAAATGTTCTATCATTTTTTAAATGTATATCCCTAGAACTGTGTTTCTTTATAAATTCCATGGGTATAGTTATGGGGTTATTTTTATAATATAATCGTTCTTCATTGTTCAATGTGATTTCTTCTGTGACAATTTTAAAATTATCAATCATCTTCGAAGGTAACACCCGAGACGTGAGAGTAGAATATATAAAATAAGTGGGTTTATGAAATTCAATCTCAAATTGTATTTTTTGTCTATGTATACTACACACGGGAAATGAAGGTCTATTTTGTTTATTTTCTGGGTATGCATCTCCACCATAATTTTGGGTAAAAAATAACGGTATATGAATAAATAGATTATTTTGTGCGTCTAAATCAAGTTCGGGTACGTATGAAAATTTATTTGAATATCTATTTAGGTTAAACTGTGCATTTAATGAAAGTTTTTGATCATAACTTTTATATAATTGATCAAAAATCGTGAACATTTCAGTGTTTATTTCCTGTAAAATGAGCCCATCCACACTCATTCTTATATTTTTTATAAGTCTTCTCCCCACGAAATCACCATAGAACCATTCGGACTTTTCACTTACACTCCACTCTGGTAATGCTATTTTTACCCATATATTTGTAAGAAGATCACCCATATTTCTAGGATTGAAATCAACCTTGACTGTGTGCCCGAATGGCCACCACTCATTTTTTTGAATATTATCAACAGTATGGGTGCGATGATACTTTCTAAATTCTGAATCATGTTTATGGGAAGGATTAAATAAAGAATCTTTAGAATTTTTAGAAAGGAGATGTGTATCCTGCATCCCAATAGCATTGAGGGAAATGTTCGCAGCCTCACTCATACTTATCTACTGCTCACATATTTTTAATATCATTCTTCCACATTGTGATATGACTTGTTTTTAGCATCTTTTCTAAATCTTCACTCGCCTGTTTAGCCTCATCCGTAAGTGCCTTGACGCGCTCTTCCGTATACTCGACAGTCCTGATGTTGAGAAGGTAGTCCAATGATCCATCAATCAGTGGAAATGTCGAGGACATTTCTTTTTCGAGGTCCTGCTTCTTCCTCTTAAACACTACGAGTTTACCCTCGATGACCATAGAAACAAACTTTGATTTGTGGCCACACATCTCAGTCCTCTTTTCAAGTACATCAATGAGATGCGCTTTCCTCATCTTGTAATGCTCTAGACGGAGTTCCACAAAGTCTTTGAGAATTTCTTCGGGACTGGTATACTTGTGAATACCCTTCGTTGGGTGAAAGAGATGCATGTTTGAGACACGGAAGGTCTTCCTCAATTTGAGATCCTTGAGAAGATCCTTACCCGCATACTCCATGATTTCAAAGTGGACATCGTCGGTGGTAGAGTTATTGGTGTACCCCCCAATCATCTTCTTTTCCACGAGACCGTCGAGGTACTCCTTATAGTCTTGGGTCCAGCGACCTGGGGGTAATTCTGTGACCACGATATTGGTTCCTGACCAATTCCATACACCTTCCATCATCCATGTGTCTTCCTCCTTGTGTACCACACCCTTGAACCCCCTGAACCAGGGTCGCATAGCGACGATTTCTTCACCACCCAAAATCCGCTTGATGTTCGCTTTGATATCATCGGGATTGAAAGGGGGGACATAGCAACTGAATCCTGTACCGATACCTTCAGTTCCATTCACAAGCACCATAGGTAAAGTAGGCATGTAAAAATCGGGTTCGATTGAACGACCATCATCGTCCAAATAATTGAGAATGGCATCATCCTTGGCATCGAAGAGCTTCCTCGCATCCTTGGTAAGTTTCGTGAAAATGTACCTCGTTTGAGACGCATCCTTGCCACCCATGAGCCTTGTACCAAATTGACCACATGGCTCCAAAAGATTGATATTGTTAGACCCCACATAATCGTTCGCCAACTTTACGATCGTATCTGCGAGAGAAACTTCACCGTGATGGTATGCACTCTTTTCAGCTACAAACGCAGCCAATTGGGCAACCTTCATCTCATCTTTGAGATTCTTCTTGAAGCATGCGTACATGACCTTACGTTGTGATGGCTTGAGACCATCAGCCATGTGTGCGATGGAACGCTTGAGATCTGCGAGACTGAAATTGACCAAGTCTTTGTGGATAAAATCAGTAATATCCAACTGTTTCACACTTCCATAGGGTACCTCGAGTTGGTCAGCATCCTTTGCTGTATTCTCGAGAAGCCAAACTTTTCGAGCATCCGCCTTCTTTTTATCAAAAGCAAGGACGATCGAGGCATCTGTCATCTTATCCATATCAAATCGTACAGTCAAGTCTTGAATCTGTTTGAAATAATCCCTCGCCTCTGCTGATGTAGAAGTACCCAAACCCTTATAATACTTGACTTTCCACCCGGTTTTACCATCACCATACCAGGTCCTAAACGCTGAGTCTGTGTAGAAAGACTTGACACTAGAACCCTTTGTCGCCTTGATGATTGGTGTCACCATACTTACCACAAAGTTGAGCTTGAGAAGGCTCGGCCAAAAGTAGTGGATCATGTTTAGGATGAGACCCTTGATGTGGCTTCCATCATTATCAGCATCTGTCATGATCATTAAGCGTCCGTAGCGAAGGTCTGAGACATTCTTATAGTCCTTACCTTGTTGGAGACCCAAAATCTTCTTGAGATCATTGAATTCCTGGTTCGATGTGAGTTGTGCCACAGAGACATCCCTTACATTCTTACACTTACCGCGGAGAGGGAAGACACCATAATGATCTCTCCCAACTACTGAGAGACCAGCGACTGCCAAAGTCTTTGCCGAGTCACCCTCTGTCACGATGAGTGTACAATCTTTCGAATGTTTTGTCCCCGCCTTGTTAGCATCATCTAACTTGGGGATACCTGTAATAGTAGACTTGCGTGCACCATCAGACTTCTGGAGTTCCTTCATCTCCTTAAACTTTGACAGTGCCAAGAGTTCATCGGCAATTCCCGTTTTGAGAAGAGTTTTGATAAAGTTCTTGGGTGGTTCAAACTTACTTCCAAAATTTTGAGACTTTGAGGTACACTCAGACTTCACCTGACTCGAGAAGGTTGGGTTCTCGAGGGTTGCCTTCACAAAGATATTGAATGCGTTTTTGACTTGTTGAGGTCTCAACTTAATCTTCTTCGCCATATCCTCGATAACTCCATTGGCAATAATGTTTGCCACATGGTCGACATGGCTCCCACCCTTATTAGTACAGAGTCCATTTACGAAAGATACTTGTTCCATACCATTCTCTGATGGTCCGATACAGACGGACCATCGATCACCGGTGATACAGGCGATTTCCTCCACACCCTCGTGCATTTTAGCATAGGCTTCAAAATTTTGTTTAACGAGAATGTCACCGTTGAACTTCACTTTACAGTTTTGAGTGGTACAGATGTTCGCATCCCAAACTCGCTTTTGGAAGATGCTATAGATGGTATTATCCATCTTGGACATTCCGAAACGTTTCCATTCGGGGGTGAAGGTGATAGCGACAGATGACGTAGCACCCGAATATTTTTTTATTTTTGGTGGGTCACATACCGTCATGTTCTTTGACCAATTTTGAGTATAGGTTTGATTTGTCTCATGATCCTTGATGACCACGGAGAAATCGGTAGAGTAGATATTTGCCAACTTGGCGCCATACCCGTTGCGACCACCAACGATACGTTTTTGGTTATCATCATAATTCGTACTTGTGAGGAGATGACCAAATACGAGTTCGGGATTCCATAAACCTTCCTTTTCATGCATACGAACACTAATACCACCCAGAGGACCGTTATTTTCAATGGTCACGGAACCTGAATCCTTTTCGATATTGACAGAGATGGAACTGACCTGCTTGGGGTGGAGAGAGTTGCGGTCGATGGCATTGACCAGGATTTCGTCGAAGATCTTGAGGAGAGCTGGGGAATACTTGAGGTTCTTCTTGGAGAACTTTGTACCATTAAGGATCCAGTAGGGTTCTGTACCCAACTCGACGGGACCGACATAGGAGTCGGGTCTCTTGAGAACGTGTTCGATATGGGTGAGTTTTTGGACGCTTTCCATGATTTCTTACTTTAATTACAATTCTAAACTCTAACTTAGGTTTCATCCTCTTGATCCATCCCTTGTGTATGATAATTATGGAAAACACCGGCTAGTCCCAATGGTCCGATTAAGGCACCCGTTGTATACGGAAAAGCTGCTGCGACTGCCGCGATTAGAGCGAGGAGAGAGAATAATATCATTATAATGAACCACTCGTATCTGGCATCCCGATTCTTGAGTTGAAGGCGAAGCTCTTGAAGAGAAAATTCGAGCTCATCAATATTCTCTTCGAGTTCTTTGATGTATTCTTCCATTCGTTTGTATTTACCGAACATGATCATGGGTACAGCGTATGGGATTAAAGATGACATACTTGGAAATTACAATTATAAAACTTAACTTAGGGATAAAAATGATTTATTTTTTCTCAAAGTAGTGTAAGAAGATATGTACACATATTTCATCATCGTCATTTTTGTACTTATTTTAGTGATGCAGAATAGATCGAGGGGAATGGCAAAATCTTTACAGAAATTGATTCAGCAATCTGCACGTTACGCGACTACTTCACAGCAGGATAAGTCACCTGCTTTATCTATACTCCACGCAAATTACGCGAATGCGTATCTATATGCTGCAAAAGATATTGGTTCTGACTCACAAATTCATAACGCAACTGGAATAGATGTAAATAAATTTGCGGAACATGTAAAAAATGTACAAGATATGGTTACCAAACGAACGGCTGAACAATTTTCAGGGTTTACAGGGCAAGTTGACGTGTATCTAGCCGAAATTGGTGGCGAAGTTTAAATACCTAAGTCATTGACAACATGTACAAAAATCAAGAAATATAAAAATGGAAATTATCCGAGATGCTTTATGGAATAACTGTCTCATAGACGCGATGAGAATGTATCGCGTTGATGAGGCGGATGATAAATGCTACAATTTAGCAGATGCAACATGGAAGATGAAGATGTCCTATAAACAGTTTGATCAGAAAAAGGAAAATCGACAGATCATCGTCCTCGATAAAACACCTACAATTGTTAAAGAATCCCGTTCACACAACAACATTTGTCAAGCGACAACGATGACGGGAAAAAGGTGTTCGTTTAAAGCTGTGTGTGGAGATTTTTGTAAAAAGCACCGTATTGATAAAGTGAAGATAGGTAGTAAAATTAAAATAGGTGATTAATACAAATACTATGTTAGATCAAGAAAGTATCAGACCCGTTATAATTGCGATGTCCCTGTATATTATCATTGCTAGTATCATTCCTCATTTCGTCACTAAGCCTAGTGGTATAGGTTTCATAGATGATATCGTCATGACTTTCATCGCACAAAAGGATTCAATGGTGAGTGGTATGATTATCACTGGTGTCATTGTTTTCGCGACCAATCACATTCAAGAAAAATTCTTCTAAAACATTCTTCCTTCCAACCATTTGTTTCGTATGTATATGATCCATTGTACGAACCCTATTTTCATATGCGTGGCGCATGAACTCCAAGAGTTGGTCAAAGTTTGGTTTACCCCAAATCATGCCTTTTTTGAATAAGAAATCATCTTGTTCCAACTCTTGAAGTCCACACGTAATTGTATAAGGTGTTTTAATGTATTCTGATGCACCACCATATTCTGTAATAATGACAGGTTTATCCCGTATAGCTGCTTCTACTGCGCCCATACCAACACCTTCTGAATGTGAAAAATTTACATAACAATCACATCGGTCATGAAGAGTATTCATTTCTTCATCTGATAACATATCATTAATCACTTCTACCCTAGGAAATGGTAATTCTACATTACTATTTGACGTTGCTTTCACCACCAAACGTGTATTGGGTTCATTCAGTCGCACAAATGCCTGTAGAATATCACGAAACTTCTTCCTGGGATCCATTACATTTCCAATATGGTAAAATGTATAAGGTTTCTCGGGTGGTGATGGTATATGAGCGTGAATAACATAGAATTCATTCATTGGAAATTGTTTTGATAATACACGTTTACAAAAATCACTGGGTACTGCGACTCGTTTAAATTCCTTCATGATAAGACCATAATCTTCGTGAACTGTTTCCGTTTCACATACAGTCATACATGCTAAGTTTTTTACACGCGTTTTGACATACTTTATATATTCCATTTGATTTTGGGTGGGAATTACAAAGATCAGGCCATTGTCATATTCTGGAATCTGTTGACCAATTTCAAAATATTTACAATCGGGTAAGAACAATTTTACATATTTGTTAGCATGTTGTCCAATACCTGTTTTCAGATGGGGTCCTATGATGATCATATGTTTAAAGATAATCTTTCTTTTATATATAGTAAAATGTCCTCACTTCGTAAAGAAATTGAAGAAGAAATGGCCCGTGTTCGTATCGATAAGACCCGTCTATTCGATCTACTCTTAAAAATAGTCGATAAACGTGGTGGTGGTGGTGAATCAAGTGGACCCCAAGGACCTCCAGGTCCTCCTGGACCTGCCGGACCCGCGGGTCCTCAGGGACCCCCAGGCTCGGGTGAAACGGTCACACCAACTAAAGCTCCTGTAGCTAAGGAACCTGTAGCTAAGGCTCCCGTTAAAAAGGCTCCTATTAAGAAGAAGCCCACTACCGTTGATGCCTAAATATATATAAAGTTGTAAACCGCGCTATAAATACATGGTAACCCTAAGCATTACCCCAATCCGTATTTATAACACAGCCAACAGTGAAAAACCTAAACGTGTGCGAAAACATAATTTCGCAATTACGAAATCTAAAGATGCTGATGAATTACACCAATTACGTAGTCAGATTGATGATTATAAGCGTGCCCATATAAAGCTCGAGAAGCTCGCGAAGTGGAATTTACGTTCAACTAAGTCTTCGTTAAAAGACATAGAAGATACACTCCGTATAATTGAAGATTTATATGGAGATGAAGCATTTCAAAAAAAATAGATTACGACACAGTGGACTTATTTACCCACCATATGAAACCTCCAAATAGCGACATTAGAATGACAATCAAAAGACCGAATGAATACTTTTTAGGGTTTTCATCCGGTGGTTTATCTGGTAACTTTTGAACATTTGTATTAAGTGTATCAATCTTTTGAAGAAGTTTATTCATAACCTCTAGTATTTGAACTTCTTTATTGGGTGATTTTTCTTTAACATTAATAGTTGTGATCTCTAGAACCATTGACCATTGCGCATCTGGTTGCAGAGATAAATAGTCACCGTCATCTTGTTGTTCAAATATTTTGAAATTAAGTTTCTTAATCGATAATGGATTAAAATATCGTGTTGGGGGATTAAAACTCTTCCACTGTTTATCTCTCATAAGAATTCCATTACTCCCAACAAAGTGTCTTTCAAGTGGTACACGGGCTAATATTTGTCCATTTCGCTCATCTAGCATCTGGGCGACTTTAGGTACATCTGGACATATAACATCAACATACTTTGCTATATTTGTATTGAGATTGGTATCATTTTCTCCTACTTGTGTGATATAAAAATCAACCATCTTAATACCAATGACTCGACTCATATCTTCTACATGTGTATTGGACTTCAATGTGAGATCAAGAGAGAATACATTATTCGTTCCATTTACGAATCTAGAATCCAAGATCACATACTGAACTTTTTTGGGTACGTCCTCTAAGCTCATTTCTAATAGTATATCACAAAATAATATAAGTAATAATTATAAGTAGTATGCCGATTTCAATGGGAGCAAAAGCTATTGCCTTTAATGGTATGATTGCTGTGATAAGTATTATTGATTTATACAAACTGTTAAGTGGTATAAAAAAGAAATGATACTAAGAAGTAAGATATGATTTACATTTATGCTACGTACAATGCACTTGTAACTATGGGACCTCATTATTTCATAAACATATATACATGGTTTAAGACTGCCTTGTGGGATGCCCCTTATCGTTTTATACTCGATGTAGAACTTGAAAAATTGTCGATTGAGCGTGAACAACACCTAAGTGGGATATAAATACGTAATTTTTAAATGTCTAACTTTATTCTTCCTATCTATAACCAATTTGTACATTCAAGTGTTCCACTTGGTATACCAGGTTTGGCTACAGACGAACTACGAATAGCATTTTTACAGGCTACTAACCCACTGTGCCCGGACGTACAGCGTATAATTTGGGAAGAAGTACTACATTGTACGACCCCCGTAGACACTCCCCCTACACCCATCAAATGCCATTCGATTTCATACAATCGATTATCGACCTCGTTGCCCCGAAAGTTATTCAGCGAAAAAAATCTATGAATGAGTTAGTAGATATGGGGTCTATCATTGAGGCTCGTAACGAGTGTGATGAAATACGATACATAGAGGTGGAGAGGAGTCACTACACAGAGAGACAGAAAGACTTAGATGTTCTCCTTACGAAGTGTAAAAGGTTACTATCCTTCGTAGAGATAACAAATCATGAACCAACTTTCATGAAAATGGCTAATTTTATCGGAAAAGTGAGACAGGCTAAGTATCGTGGTGATACTATTGTACCTTTACTAGAAGAATTCGATAAAATTGAAAAAATTGCAAAAAAAGGATCCAGGTCTTTTAATAACCTAAGTGGAATAACAATGTTAGGATAATCACATGTAATAAAGATGGACCTTTTTCATAAAATAATGGCGCTTGTTGACAAGAACTCGGAAAGTATCCCAGAGGGGGATTATTTACAGTTGTGTGATACTATCCAGGAGTTGCGAGAATATGTGAAGCCACCTTCATTCCTCGATCAAACTAGACCAACATGGATAAGTGATTACGACCCAGAGAGTGATGAACCTCTCAGATATGAACCAACCCGTGTTCATCTAAATGGACCCATTCCAGATGGGCAACCACATGACTGGTTCGATGACGAACTACCATCAGATCCCGATACAGCTGCCCAACGAGATCGAGAAGAACTTCATCAACGATGGAGAGAACTTGACGAAGAGGATAGATACCCGGGGTTGAATACATTTTTACATGAGTTACATGCTGAGTGGGCGGCAACAGATAATATTGGTCCCGTTGAACCAGGTGCGTATTACCCACCACATGATGGTACTACAGTCGCTGAAGTTGTCATGATGGATGTTGATTAACCTAACGTCGTGGCCTGATGCGTAAATTGTGTAGGTCTCGCCACGCATCTCGGATAACACGGGGTGGTGCCGAGGGGTCTATTGTAGCCGAAGAACGTCTTTCTACACGCGCTGAAGGGTCGATTGTAGCTGGTGTATGTGATAGTTCTTTTAATTTCAAATGTAATTTCTTGAGTTCATTTGATATCTTTATATACGCCCACTC
>TARA_B110000444_G_scaffold261522_1_pt1 | contig 21470 bp, 20 predicted proteins | sample TARA_B110000444 | Tara Oceans TARA_B110000444 (sample SAMEA4398370) | marine metagenome | biome: Polar Biome; feature: [SRF] surface water layer (ENVO:00010504); material: water (ENVO:00002006), including particulate matter (ENVO:01000060) such as... | depth 5 m | reverse complement strand
TAAAGAAACTGGTATCATTATTCTTGACTTAATATCGGCTTTGCATTCAAACGTTCCTGTAAAATGACTCATTAATAAATATTTTTATACTCTATAACCAAATATAATTAATATACTACCACATTTTACCACAAAAAACCACTTTTTTACATTTATTTTTTAACAAGAACTAAAGATTCGAGTTAAGTTTAAGTACTATATTGAAAAGTAAATGAATATATTTGTTAATTGATACTCAAAAAAATGAATGATTTAAGCGTTGTCGATGAGAACTCATACAAGTATGTTGAAAAGGGAGAAGGACAACCAATTGTAATTCTTCACGGTCTCATGGGGGGATTAAGTAATTTTAGTGAAGTACTGTCATTTTTTCCTAATAAAGGGTACAAAGTTATAATGCCGATACTTCCTCTTTACGAAAAACCATTACTTAAAACAACAGTTAAAGCTTTTGCTGAATATCTCAATGAATTTTTATTATATAAAAATTTAGATAATGTTATTCTTTTGGGAAATTCATTAGGAGGTCATATTGCACTATTATTTGCTAAATTATACAACTCAAAAGTACTAGGCATAGTTATTACTGGAAGTTCGGGATTGTATGAAAACTCAATGGGCGATGGATATCCAAAAAGAGGAAACTATGATTATATCAAAACAAAAACCGAAGAAGTATTTTTTGATTCAAAAATTGCAACAAAAACATTGGTTGATGAAGTTTTTGAAACTGTGAATGATAGAAATAAACTTATCAAAACACTAACAATAGCAAAAAGTGCAATAAGACACAACATGTCTAACGACCTTCCTTCAATTAAGAATCCAACATTAATACTCTGGGGGAAGCAAGATAGTGTGACACCTCCAAATGTTGCAAAAGAATTCAATGATCTTCTTCCAAATTCTGAGTTGGTTTGGATAGATAAGTGTGGTCATGCTCCAATGATGGAACATCCAAGTGAATTCAACATCTCTGTATTTAAATGGTTTCAAAAATTGAAATTTTGAGTCATGCGAATTATAAGTTCTGAGTTTTTAATTAGCAACTCTAATGTCAAAAAATGTCCAGAAAACAAACTACCTGAATATGCTTTTATTGGTAGATCAAATGTTGGCAAATCTTCACTGATTAATGCCTTGTGTAATAAGAAAAATTTAGCAAAAACCTCTTCAAAACCAGGGAAAACTCAGCTTATTAATCATTTTTTAATAAACAATAACTGGCATTTAGTGGATCTTCCTGGATATGGATATGCGAAAATATCAAAAACCAAAAAAAAAATATTTCAAAAATTCATAACTGAATATTTCAACAAAAGAATACAACTAGTCTCCGCATTTGTTTTAATTGACATTAGGCACGAACCTCAGGTAATTGATTTAGAATTCATGTACTGGTTAGGTAATAAAAAAATTCCATTTTCAATAATTTTCACTAAATCAGACAAAATAAAACCAAAAGTAATAAAAATAAAAATTGATGAATATTTTAGTAAAATGAGTGATCAATGGGTTTTTTTTCCAGATCACTTCATAACTTCTGCCAAAAATCAAAATGGTATAGAAGATGTTTTATTTCACATTGAAAAGCTTAACTCTATGGAATAGGCTTATTTTAACTCCATTTTTTCAGCAAAATAATCACAAAAGTCATTCATTGTTAAAGTCATTTTTTCATCCTGAGTTGCTTTTTGAAAAGTATGAGTCATACTAACCAAACTTTGATGGAAGAATTGTTTCATCTCATCTAAAGGCATTTCTTTTACCCAAAGATCCATTCTTAAAGATTCTTTGTTTTTTCCATCCCAAAAAGTTAGAAGCATAGCCATTGCGTCTTGATTTTCAACCCCACCATCTGGAGCAGACCATCTAATACTTTCTGGAATTTTATTCTCGTCTAAACTAACATTTATAGTTATTGGTGCTTGTTTTTTTATTGCCATATTCTTTTTGGTTTGTACTTTGACTTATTAAATAGTTCTTCTCCCGGAAGACTTAATATCTCTTTTAAATTTGCATTTGGATACTCATCTGAATACGATTTAACTATTTGCCAACCAATCCATTGTCCGATTCTTCCCGGAGATTCATTATCTATTTCTAGATAAAATTTTGAGAAAGGGGCTGATAGAAGAAATCTATTATTTAGCTTATCATCTGTATCATACAACAATTGCTTTTCAATAATATATTGCCAAATGAATAGCTCATTTTCTTTAGCCCAAGTGAATTCATCATTTGAATAACCAATTTTAATATTATCGTCAGTATGTATCATAATTATATCTTTGAAAAACAATTTTTTTCCATAAAATATCATTTTTGACAGAAAGGTCCTATCAGTATCTTTTTTAATTAATTTTTCAGCATATTTCTCTGCAATATGAGATTCTAAATAATTAATATCCATATTTTTTTTTACAAACATTGGGATTCCATCATATAACTCATGATCCGAACCAAGATAAGAGTCAATAGATATTAGCAGTAAAGTGTCTTTTAAAATTATCTTATTTTCATAATCAACATTATTAATTACAGAAATAACTCTTGGTAATTTAATTACGGGAAATTCATATTTTAAATGTTTATAAAAATGTGTCAAATCTTTCTCAACTTCATTTATATTTTTAAATTTATTTTTTACCGCATTATTTAATAAATTATATAAAGTGTCTTTGGACTTATTAATCCAAAAAGTATTTGAATAGTTAGATGGAAATAAAAAAGAATATCTTTTTTTAATATCAAAAATATTTGATTTAGATAACGAATAAAATATTTGATCAAATCTATCAAATTCTACTTTTTTAATCCCAATAGAGTTAACCTTTGATTCCTTATTATTAATGTCACAACTTATATTTGTAATAATTAACAAATTTAAAAGAAGAAAAAAAACAAATCGATACCTCAAGAAATTGAATTTAGTTTTCAAAAATTTTATCTTTACACAAATTTACATTCTTAATAGGATTATTATATGAAATCTCCTGAAAAAGTAAAAAAATATATAGTCGACTGGCTTAAAGATTACCTACTTAAATCCAAACAAAAAGGATTTGTTATTGGGGTTTCGGGTGGAATTGATTCTGCAGTTACATCAACTTTGTGTGCATTAACAAACTCACCAGTATATGTTATTAATATGCCTATCAATCAAAGTGAAAGTGAAATTTCTCGATCGAAAGAGCATATGGAATGGCTTACGTCAAATTATGAAAATGTTAAATCATTAACTCATTCTTTAACAAATGTATTTAACACATTCAAAAATGAAATTAATATCCATAAAAATAAAAAATCTACGTTACTTAGCTTAGCAAATACCCGAGCCCGATTAAGAATGACTACTTTATATTATTTTGCTGGTTCGTATAAATATTTAGTTGCAGGCACCGGGAATAAAATTGAGGATTTCGGAGTGGGTTTTTATACTAAGTATGGAGACGGTGGAGTAGACATAAGCCCTATCGCAGATCTAAAAAAAACAGAAGTTTTTCAATTAGCATATCATTTAAAAATAATTCAAAGTGTTTTAAAAGCAGAACCTACAGATGGACTTTGGGATGATGGAAGAACAGATGAAGATCAAATGGGTGCTAAATATGAAGACCTGGAAGAAGCTATAGAATTAATTGAGAAAAAAATAACAAATAATAATTTAACAACTAAACAACTTAAAACAAGAAAGATTTATGAAAGATTAAATACTCAAAATCAGCACAAAATGATTCCAATTCCTGTATGTTTGATACCAGAAAATTTATAACACTCTATTAAGCTTGTTAGATACAATTTTTTTTAATGAATTATAGTTTATTATATCCTCTAACAAATCCTTATTTTCAGATAAACTATCTTTTAAAAGTTCACTTTTCAAAGTATTTATTTTTTGATCAATTAAATTTTTTCTTAGAGATAAAATTGTTTCACTAACCAACTGTCCAAGGTCCTTGGTTTTACTCTTAACAAAAATATTTTTTGTCTCCCATGAATGTAAATAATATTTTTCATTTTCCATTAATATGTCAGTAATTACTATATTTAATTTGTTGTTTTCAGAAAAAATAATTTTATTTACAATCGTATCAGATTTACTTTGGTAAGTAGAAATTAACTGAGAAAATAATTTTTTAAAAACAGGGTCTGCTAATTCAATTTCATCTTCTTGGAGATCAAGAAAAATTTTTTCAAAAACCTTAGATTTAATTTTATCAAAACTCTCCTCTATTACTCCTTCTTTATTTACTCTTATTACAAAATTATCAAATTCAGCCTCCAAATGGCCGTAGTGTAATAAAATAGAAATAATCTGTTTCTCTAAACTATATAGATCACTGATTTTTTTTGGAGCAATAGTCTTGTTTATTGCTTTTTTGGGAAGTTTGTATTTTTTATTATCCCTTAGTTTTTTATTATTAATTTGAGCAAATGTGTTAAATAAAACTTCTTCACTTACACCCATAATCTCTGAACACTTTTTTAAATACAACTCCTGCTGGATTATATCTGGTATTTTAGCAATACTTTCAATTATATCCCTTACAGTCGTCGCTTTTTTTACAGGATCATTTTCTGAATCTTTAAGTAAAAGTTTTGCTTTAAATTGAATAAAATCTTTGGAATTATTAGTTAAAAAGTCCTTTAAATCTGAGAACGAATTTTTCTTAGCAAAACTATCAGGATCCTCTCCATCTGGAAAAGTACATACTCTAACATTAATACCTTGTTCTAAAATTAAATCTACACCTCTTAAAGCTGCTCTTATTCCGGCTGGATCTGAATCAAATAAAACTACTATATTAGAAGTCAATCTTTTAATCAACCTAATCTGGTCAGAACTAAGAGCAGTTCCAGAAGATGAAACAATATTTTTAATTCCAGACTGATGCATTTGTATTACATCTGTGTATCCTTCGACTATATAACAACAATCGTCTTTTGCTATCGACTGTTTAGCTTCATACAGACCATATAAAACCTTGCTCTTAAAGTAAATTTCACTCTCAGGTGAATTAATATATTTTGCTGTTTTTTTATAACTTGATAAAGTTCGTCCACCAAATCCTTGAACTCTACCTGACATACTTTTTATAGGAAACATTATTCTTCCTCGAAAACGATCTATTTTATTTTTATTTGAATCATTAGAAATAACCAAACCTGTTTTGGTCATGAATTCATTTTTGTATCCATCCTTTTTAGCGCTACTATAGAAGGAATCTGATTTATCTGAGGAATAACCAAGATTAAAAAATTTTATTGTTTCATCAGTAAATCCTCTTTCTTTAAAATAGGTAACACCAATAGATTTTCCTTCCTCAGTATCCCATAGTGATTTTTCAAAAAAGCTGGATGCATATCCAGAAAGCAGGTACATACTTTCTCTATCATTGTTTAAAATCTTTTCCTCCTCTGATTGTTGAGTTTCTTCGATTTCTATAGAGTATTTTTTTGCTAAATATCGAAGTGCCTCTGGATATGTAAAATGTTCATGTTCCATCAAAAATGCAACAACATTCCCACCCTTTCCACTACTAAAATCTTTCCAAATTTGCTTAGCAGGCGACACCATAAAGCTTGGTGTGTTCTCTTTTGTGAAAGGACTTAAACCTTTAAAGTTTGCCCCTGATTTTTTTAAACTTACAAAATCAACAATAACTTCCTCAACGCGTGAAGTTTCGTAAATTTGATCAATCGTACTTTTGTTAATCACTTAACTATTTTTTATAAATGTATAAAAAGAATATTATTTATAATTTTCTCTCAACAACATAATTAACCATCAATTCTAAAGAATCTCGATACACACTTTTTGGAAAATTATTTAAAACTTTAAGAGCTTTGTTTTTATAGGAATGCATGGTTTCAGAAGCATACTTAACTCCTCCTAGTTCAACAACTTTATCAATAAGATCTTTTACGCTTTTTTTATCGTTATTTTTATTTTTAACAACATTAATAATCCACTTTTTATCTTTTTTATCTGCAATGTTTATCGAGTAAATAAGTGGCAATGTTAATTTTTTTTCTTTAATATCGATACCTGTTGGCTTTCCTATTTTTGATTCTCCATAATCAAAAAGATCATCCTTGATCTGAAAAGCAATGCCTATAAACTCTCCAAACTGATATAAATCATCAACCTGTTTTTTAGAACTCGTAACAGACTTTGCTCCTATTGCACAACATGCTGCTAACAAAGATGCTGTTTTTTGTTTAATTATCTTGAAGTAAACCTCTTCAGTTATGTTTAGTTTTCTTGATTTCTCAAGTTGCAATAATTCGCCTTGACTTATTTCTTTTACAGCTACTGAGATTATTTTTAATAAATCAAAATCTTCGTTTTCAATAGAAAGAAGTAATCCTTTAGACAAGAGATAATCTCCAACTAAAACAGCTATTTTATTTTTCCAAAGAGCGTTTATAGAAAAAAAGCCTCTTCGCAAATTACTATCATCGACTATGTCGTCATGAACCAGTGTTGCCGTATGAATTAATTCGATCACAGAAGCTCCTCTGTATGTTCGTTCATCTACTCTATTTTCCTTAGAAACTAGTTTTGCACAAAGAAAAACAAACATAGGGCGCATTTGTTTCCCCTTTCTCTTCACAATAAAATGCGTTATGCGATTTAGGAGTGCAACTTTAGATAACATGGATTCTGAAAATTTTTTTTCAAATAGTTCCATCTCCTTGTAAATTGGTAACTTAATTTGCTCTGATACTTTCATTTTTCAAATATAAACCATAAAATAAACTTTAATCAAACTATCGAAAGTTCATTGGTTTTATTTGAAAGCTGACCACAAGCAGCATCAATATCTTGACCCCTTGAACGTCGTATAGTGGCAGTGATATTTGCTTTTTCTAGGGAGTATTTGTATTCGTTTATTTTTTCATCAGAGGCTTGAATAAATTTTGAATCTCCAATGGAATTATATTGAATTAAGTTTACTTTTGAAGGAACTCGTTTGCAGAAATTAATTAAAGCAACAATATCTTCATATTGGTCGTTGATTCCTTTCCAAATAACATACTCAAAAGTAATAGGCTTTTTGGTTTTTTTGAACCAATATAGTAATGAATCCATTAAGTCATGAAGAGGAAATTTTTTTGTAAATGGCATTATTTCTTCTCTTATTGACTGTCTAGCGCTGTGTAAAGAGATAGCTAGGCCAAATTTAACTTGATCATCAGCTAATTTTTTTATCATTTTAGGAATTCCTGATGTTGATAAAATAATTCTACGAGGGGACATCGCTAAACTATCTGGGTTGGTTATTTTTTTTATTGCTAATAAAACATTTTTGTAATTCATTAATGGTTCACCCATACCCATGAAAACAATATTTGTTAAAGTTCTTTTGTAATAAAGCATGCTTTGTTTTTCTATTGCAACAACTTGATCGTATATTTCATCTGGATTAAGGTTTCTCATTCGTTTAAGAAGAGATGTGGCGCAAAACAAACAATCTAAACTACATCCGACTTGAGAGGAAACACAAGCAGTAATTCTTTTTTTAGTTGGAATTAAGACTGATTCTACCGATAGCCCATCATGGAGTCTGATAGAGTTTTTTATTGTTCCATCTTTACTTTTTTGCTGAAGGTCAATTGAAATATTATTAATGACAAATTTTTCTTCTAAAATTGATCGAATAGATTTAGATAAATTAGTCATTTCTCCAAAAGAAGTAGCACTAATTTTCCAGAGCCAATTGTATACTTGTTTTGCACGAAAAACTTTTTCTCCAATACTTTCGAAAAAAAGTATTAACTCGTCTAATGAAAGAGCTCTAATATCTTGTTTAAATCGACTTTTCATTTATCTTAAATTATAAGCATAGCATCCCCATAAGATGAAAATCTGTATTTTTCTTTCTTTGCAACATTATACGCATTCATCACCATATCATGATCTGCAAATGCTGAAACCATCATGAGAAGAGTAGATTTTGATGTATGAAAGTTTGTTATCATAGAATTTGCAATTGAAAACTTGTGCGGAGGAAAAAGGAATTTATGAGTCCAACCATCGTGAGGTTTTAGAGTCTGAATAGATGAAACTGAGCTTTCAAGACCTCTCATTGATGTAGTTCCAACTGCACAGATACGTTTCTTTCTTTTCAAAGCATCATTAACAAGATTAACGGCTTCAACTTTTATAATCAACTCTTCAGAATCCATCTTGTGCTTGGAGAGATCTTCAACTTCAACCGGATTAAACGTACCTAATCCAACATGAAGTGTTAATTCTGCAAAATTAATACCTTTTATTTCTAATCTTTTTAAAAGATGCTTCGAAAAATGAAGTCCTGCAGTTGGTGCCGCAACCGCCCCTTCATGTTTTGCATAAATAGTTTGATATCTTTCTTTATCTTCTTTTTCAACGGGTCGGTTTATATATTTTGGAAGTGGAGTTTGTCCTAAATCACTTAGTTTTGATCTAAATTCAGAATAAGTCCCATCGAATAAAAAACGTAAGGTCCTGCCTCTTGAGGTAGTATTATCAATAACCTCAGCAACAAGTGATTCATCTTCACCAAAATATAACTTATTTCCAATTCTTATTTTTCTAGCTGGATCTACCAAAACATCCCACAAACGTTGATCTGTATTAAGTTCTCTTAGTAAAAAAACTTCAATCCTAGCCCCTGTCTTTTCTTTATTACCGAACAATCTAGCCGGGAAAACTTTTGTGTTGTTAAAAACAAAAACGTCATCCTCATCGAAATAGTTAATTACATCTTTAAACGTCTTATGTTCAATACTTCCATCACTTCTATTCAAAACCATTAACCGAGACTCGTCTCGATTTTTAGTTGGATGCTGAGCAATAAAAGAGTCAGGGAGTTCAAAATCAAAACTAGATAATTTCATTATTTTATAATTTTAAATGCAAATATACTATGCAGCGGGAGGCAAAGTCAAGTAAAATTCAAATTATATTTGAAAATTTTGAAATCCAATTTTCTCTATATCATTCCAAAAACTAGGATATGATTTATTCACGACCGAAGCGTCTTCAATCAATAAAGGAGTTTTAATGGCTAAAGGAGCAAACGCCATTGCCATTCGGTGATCCTCATATGTAGATATTTTAATGTTTGCATTTACCATTTTTGATGATTTAATATGAATGCTTTCATTTGTTACATTGACATCAGCCCCAAGCTTTGTGAGCTCATTTTTTATGGCATTCAAACGATCAGTCTCTTTTATTTTAAGTGTATGTAATCCAAATAACTCACAATCAATACCTAGTCCAAAACAAGTTACTGCGATAGTTTGTGCGAGATCAGGTGAGTTTATTAAATCTAAAGAAATTAGCTTTGGATATTTAAAATTAGATATTTTTTTAATAATTAAAGAATTTTTTTTAAACTCAGAGCTAACTCCGAGTTTTAAAAAAATATCTAATAAACAGGAATCCCCTTGTAAAGAATTTTTATTGTAACTATTTAACGTGATTATAGATTTTTTTGATAACGCAGCTATACTATAAAAGTAAGAAGCAGAACTCCAATCAGATTCAATCGTTAATGTTTGATCAATTACAAATTTCTTGTTACTAACTATTATTTTTCTATTTTGAAATTCAACTTTTACACCAATATTCTTTAGAAGAGACTCGGTCATTTTAATATATGGCAATGATGAGATTTTACCTGACAACTCAATAGTGAGACCTTCTGACAATTTTGGGGCAACTAACATCAAAGCGGAAATATACTGACTACTTGTGGTTGCTGATAATTTAACAAGATTATTTTTAGGAATTAATCCTTTAATCTGTATTGGAGGAAAACCCTCTAATTTTATGTAGTTTATTATTGCTCCTAAATCTCTCAAGGCGTCAATTAAAATTTTAATTGGTCGATTCTGCATTCGATTAGATCCAGTCAAAATAATTTTACTTTTTGGTTTAAATGCAAAGTAAGCACTCAAAAATCTCATTGCAGTTCCAGCATGATGAATATCAATCACCTCATCCTTAGACTCTAACGCGCTAATAATTGCGTTTGTATCATCAGAATTAGATATATTTTTCAGTTTTATATTTGGATAAATTGCCTGAAGTAAAAGCATTCTATTCGATTCACTTTTAGAACCAGTAATAGAAATTTTTCCTGAAAAATTATTAGGTTTATAAAATAACTGGAGATTCATTTATTGATTCAATTTTTTATTGTTGAAGTGTCGTTTATTATCCCTTTTTGATTTTAATTTGAGTTTATCATCAAATGATTTCTGCAAATCAATCTCTGTCTGGTTGGCAAGACACATAATTACAAAAATAACATCTGCTAATTCCTCTCCCAAATCTTTAGTTTTATCTTCTTCTTTTTCACTTTGCTCACCATATCTTCTTGAAATTATTCTAGCAACCTCACCAACCTCCTCCGTTAATTGAGCCATATTTGTTAAAACATCGAAATACCTTACACCGTATTTAGAAATCCATTCATCAACTTTTTTTTGAGAGTTTTTAATATCCATTTTTTATTTAAATAAATTATATAATTCCTTTATGGAATATACAATATTACATTTTTCGTGTTTAGGTTCATTTGTTGAATTAAAATGAATTGCATTCATTCCCACATTAAGAGCTCCCATTATATCAGCAATTAAATTATCACCAATCATTACACAATCTTCAGGATTTTTATTAACAAGCTTGAGGGCATGAAAAAAAATTTTACTGCTGGGTTTTTTCGCTAGCGCATTTTCTGGATTAATAATTTTATCAAAATAAGGAAGAAGTTTTGAATGTTTTAATTTTTCATACTGAACTTCTTCAAATCCATTTGTAATAATATGTAAATTATATTTAGTTTTTAGAAATATTAATAGATCTATAACTCCGTCAAATAAAAAAGATTGAGTTGGAAGTGTTTTAATATATTCTTCTGAAATTTCATCAATAATTTTTTTATTATAATTAAATTTTAATGCTTGAAAAGTTTTTTCCAAACGAATTGTTCTTAGGTCTTCAGCACTTATTATGTCATTACTATATTGATCCCAATACTTATAATTAATTGGAACATATAATTTTATAAATTTTAAATGAGAAAATGGAAAATTTCTTTTACTAAAAATATTTTTAAACGTTAAATACGAATTTCTCTCAAAATCCCACAATGTGTGATCTAAGTCGAAAAAAATTGTATTTATTTTATTTAGAGAAATCATAATTCATCAATGTATTTGATTAACGATGAACGCCACAATAAATTTTCTTTTGATTTTGAAAAAAAATAGGGGGTGAAAACAAAATAAAATATTGAATTATTGAGGGGAAGTTCTGAATGAATACGTCTTAGCTTTTCAAAAGCATGCTTTATGGGTAGTTTTCTCAGAGCTTTCTCAGTAACCGCTATAGGATGAATCTTTAGTGGGCTTTGAACTTCATTAATTAGATCGTAATAATAAAATGGGATTGAAGTACTTGCTCTATATCCAAGTTGGTCATCATAACCCATGCTAAAATCATCTGAAACCTCATTTAAAACTAGCATTGGATAAATTTCTGAGATTGATAAAATTCCATAATTAAGTCTTACTTTTTGAGTAGTCCTGTGAATTAGTTTTGTTAAATTATACATTTCACTTTTTAAAACTTTTATTTTTTTTTGAGCGAAAAATGAGACTAGCAAATTAAGAGAAATTTTGTCAGATATATTTTTAATCAAAAGTTTATGAGGTAAACTGTAAATTGAAATTGCCCCAATATCATAACTGTGCTGAGTAAATCTAAAAAAGCTTGTAATGTCAATTTTAATATTTTTAAACTGATTAATTATAAAATCATACTCCAAAAAAGGGTCTGTCCTAATTCGAAATATTACGTAAAATTGGTTAATTAACATTTTGAAATTTAAATTCCATATTGAATTTAATGCTTGATTAAATGACGATATTATTGATTTATGCCTAAACATATATGGCTCTGAAACTTCAAGAATAGGAAATATTTTTTTATTTTTTATTGGGTCATTAATTGTAATTTGAAAATTCTTAATTAATATTTTTTTTAACTCAACAACCCAAATATCAATGAGAGGCTTATCTAAAAAGTTGTTTTTAAAAGCTACACTTTCTTTAAATTTGAATCTTCCTTTAAAATCTTTCAAATGAGGTAAATATTCTTCGTAGCGACTTATCAAATAAAAAGTTGCGGCAAAAACATCAAATGACATTGCTGAATTATCATTTACCTGAAAAAAAACAGGGTACTTACTTGTATGTGAGATGTTAATTGTGTGATCTTGAATTCCTTGATCAATTAAAAGTTTGGTTGAATAAAAAAATAATTCATTTCCTAAAGGTTTGTTAGAGTATGATAGCTTAGGTCCATTATGAGAAACAAAATCTGCTACAGACATTGTTAATCCTACTTCTAATTTAAGCATTCTTATAAAAATATGCTTAAAAACGTAACTTATTCTTGAAGTTATTTTAGGAGTATAAACTAAAAGCATAAAACATCTCTTTAATTAGCACTAAAATAAACATTTACTCACATTAATTATCACCCACGATAGCTAATTATAGCCTCATAAAAATCTGAATGATCGATACCAATAAGTTGACACAACCATATTGCTCCTCCAAGATTAATTAAACTATAATCATTATGGTTTTTTATTGGATAGTTCCCTTCTTCTGTCTCAAGAGTAACAATCCCATTTATAATTTCACTTTTAATATTGGAATAACTTTCTTTTCTAATTGTGTGAATTGATTCATTTACCAAAGTATTTATTTCTTGATCATTTATATTATGAATTAGGGTGCCACCGGGAATAATATTATCTATTAATGCGTTAAAATACTTTTTATAACTCTCAAAAGAAGGATATGTTTTAATATACTTCCAAAACACACAGGTTATTAAGACTACATGAGGATTGAAAAATTGGTCTTTTGAAAATTCATTTATTTCTGGTAAAATATTTTCATTTCCTTCAATAATTATAAAATCATTCTCTTTTGATAAACTAATTAGGGATTTAATGCCTGAAATTTTCTTATTAATAATATGATCTACAGAAAAATTATGAAATTTTAAAACATGCATAACAATTGATATTACTGATGTTTTCCCATATGTTCCTGCAACTAAAACCCTTGTCTTCTCGGTACATAAATAATTTATAAATTGTTGGAGAGAAAATATTTTAATATTTAAAAGTTTAGCTCTTAAAAGCTCAGGATTATTATTCTCAACTTTTGTCCCCAAAACAACACAATCAATATTTTTAGTTATTTGTTCTGGATGCCACTCCTCATTAAAACTTATATCATTTTTAATTAAGTCTTCTTTAAAGTCAGGTGAAATTTTTTTGTCACTAATTGATAAATGGTAATCGATTTTTTTAGAGGCAATTAAAAGACTAACTGTATTGGTGTCTTGAATCGAAATAAAGTGAATTTTTTTCAATTAAAAATTAATTTATCCCATTTAAAAGTTTCCAAAGGCCATCCTTGAGGCTATCTAAACCTTTATTTGAAATGGATGAAATTAGAAAGTATGGAGTGTTTTTAAAACAGTTCTTCATCTCAAGTGTGAACTCCTCCCTTAATTCGTCGTCTAATAAATCACATTTAGTTAATGCAATTGCAAAATCTTTATCCAACAACTCTGGATTATATTCATTTAACTCCGCAGTAAGAATTTCAAAATCTTTTTTAACATCTTTTGAATCACATGGAATCATAAATAATAAAATAGAATTTCTTTCAATATGTCTTAAGAAATAGTGTCCTAAACCCTTTCCTTTCCCAGCACCTTCAATTATTCCTGGAATATCAGCCATTACAAAAGATCTAAAATCTCGATATGGAACAATCCCTAAATTTGGCTTTAATGTTGTAAATTCATAATCAGCAATTTTTGGCTTTGCACCTGTAACAGAAGCTAATAGTGTTGATTTTCCTGCATTAGGAAAACCAACTAAACCAACATCTGCCAAAACTTTAAGCTCAAGAGTTACAGCAAGCTCCTTTCCTTTTTGACCTGGTTGTGCGTATCTTGGCGTTTGCCTTGTTGAAGATTTGAAATGCCAATTACCAAGACCACCCAGACCTCCTTCTAGTAAAATAACTTCCTGTTTATTTTTTGTTATCTCAAAAAGTATTTCGTTTGTTATTGAATTTTTAAAAACTGTACCAAAAGGAACCTCAATATAAATATCCACTCCTTGAGCTCCAGAACTCCTATTCTTACTTCCATGGGCTCCGTGTCCTGCTGAAAAATGACGTTTAAATTTAAAATTATATAATGTCCATAAATTAGAGTTAGCTTTAACTATAACATGTCCCCCTCTACCTCCATCTCCTCCATCTGGTCCACCTTTAGTTATGAATTTCTCTCTATGAAGATGAATAGATCCCTTTCCACCATTTCCAGAATCTACATTTAACTTTACATAGTCAACAAAATTACCTTCTGTCATTTATTTGATTTTTTTCATCAAACTAGCCAATCGATACTTTATTTCAGTAATGGTTCCTAAACCGTTAACTGTATATAATTTATCAGCGGACTTATAATATTTTTTTAAAGGCAATGTCTTGGTATTGTACTCATTGAAACGATTACGAATTTTATCAACATCTTGATCATCAGATCTTCCACTTAAATGCCCTCTTTTAATTAATCTATCTATTAAAACAGAATCCTCAACTTCCAAAGAAATAGTGGCTCTTATATTCATTTTAATTGATTCGAGAAAAGAGTCTAATTCCTTAGCTTGGGATATTGTTCTTGGAAAACCGTCAAAAATAAAACCATTAATGTTATGGTTTACATTAACCTGACTTTTAAGCATTTCAATTGTAATATTATCAGGAACTAAATCTCCTCTGTCAATATATGTTTGAGCTAGTAAACCTAATTTAGTTTTATTTTTAATATTATTACGAAATAAGTCACCGGTAGAAATATGGATTAAATTATAGTTTTTTTTTAAAAATTCTGCTTGTGTTCCTTTTCCAGAACCGGGCTTACCGAATAATATAAGATTAATCATATAACATAATATTAATGTCAAATATACCCAATTTGTTTGGCAATTTTCAATTCACCAAAAGATATACGTATTTTTGTTAAAAATGATAGAATGGATTTTTTTTCAACAAATAAAAGGCTTGGAATTTTAGGTGGGGGGCAACTTGGAAAAATGTTACTTTATAATACTAGGAAATGGGATATAAAAACATATGTACTTGACTCTAGTGATTATGCTCCAGCAAGACTAGCATGTGATGAGTTTGTAAAAGGAGATTTAATGAATTATCAAGATGTAGTTGATTTTGGAGAAAAAGTTGATATACTAACCATTGAAATTGAAAACATTAATGTAAAAGCACTTTACTATTTGAAGAAAAAAGGGGTTAAAGTATATCCTCAACCTGAAATAATTGAAATAATACAAAACAAATCTTTACAAAAGGAATTCTATTTAAAAAATGATATTCCAACTTCAAAGTTTGATAATTTCTCAGATTTAGAAGATTTAAAAAATGCTATTTCTAAAGGAGATATTTCTTTTCCATTTGTTTGGAAAGCATCAAAAATGGGCTACGATGGATATGGGGTTTCCATAATGAAAAGCATTAAAGATTTGGAAAGTATTAAAAATTGTGATTGTATTGTGGAGGAGTTAATTCATTTCAAAAATGAATTATCAGTAATTGTGGCTAGAAATGAACGAGGAGAAACTAAAGAATATCCTGTCGTAGAAATGGAATTTCACCCAACGACTAATCAAGTAGAATACGTAATTTGTCCAGCTCGAATTTCAAAAGAGATAGAGGAAAAGGCAAAAAAAGTTGCTTTAGATGTTTCTGAAAAATATAATCATATTGGTCTACTGGCTGTTGAAATGTTTTTAACCGAAACAGGAGATATTTTAGTCAACGAAGTTGCCCCAAGACCTCATAATTCAGGTCACTTAACAATTGAATCTTCATACACAAGCCAGTTTGAACAACATATTAGATCAATTTTAAATCTACCTTTAGGTAATAGTGATAATAAAGTTTCAGGTGTTATGGTAAATCTTGTTGGTATGGAAGATCACACTGGGCCTGTTATTTATAAAAATATTGATAAAATTCTTGCAATAAAGGGAGTAACACCTCATATTTATGGGAAAAAAGAAACTCGACCACACAGAAAAATGGGACATGTATCCATAGTTAATGAAAATTTAAATAAGGCAAGGCAAATTGCAGAACAAGTAAAATCAATAATTAAAGTAATCTCTAAATAAAATGGAAAAAGTAGGAATTATAATGGGTAGCGAGTCTGACCTTCCGGTAATGAAAGAAGCAATTGAAATTTTAAAGATATTTAAAATAAGTACTGAGGTAGATATAGTATCAGCACATAGAACCCCATTAAAACTAATGGAATATGGAACTAATGCTCACAAAAGAGGGTTAAAGGTTATTATTGCAGGGGCTGGGGGCGCAGCTCATCTTCCTGGAATGATAGCTTCATTAAGCCCTTTGCCTGTGATTGGAGTTCCAATAAAATCCCGCAACTCAATTGACGGATGGGATTCGGTTTTATCTATTCTTCAAATGCCCGGTGGAGTTCCCGTAGCTACAGTTGCTTTAGATGGTTCGAAAAATGCTGGAATCTTGGCTGCTCAAATTATTGGTGTCGACTCAAAAGAAATTCAAGAAAAAATAATTAATTACAAAAAAGAATTATCTCAAAAGATAATTGATAGTTCCAAAAATATAAAAATATAAATTGCGAAATCCTCTTTTAGAAGAATTTAAGACTCCTTTTAAGTCAACTCCTTTTTCAAAAATATCTTCAAAGAATTTTTTTGAAGCTATAAAAAAAAACATTAGTGACTCGATTTCATTAATTAAGTCGTTAGTGGATTATGAAGGTACCCCAACTTTTGACAATACATTAAATAGTTTACAAGAATCCACTTCACTTTTAGGAAGAAATACAAGTTTATTATATAATTTAAATGCAGCTAATACTTCTTTTGAATTACAAAAAGTCACTCAAAAAATTTCTCCTATATTAAGTAAGTACAAAAATGATATTTTACTAAATAAAAAGCTTTTTGAAAGAATTAAGTATGTTTATATAAATCGTGACAAATCAAAATTAACTTCAGAACAATTAGTATTATTAAAAAAAGAATATGATAGTTTTGTTAGAAATGGTGCGTTACTGTCAAAAAAAGAAAAAAAAGAATTAAGGAATATTGATGAAAAATTATCTTTAAAGTCACTTTCTTTTGGTGAAAAAATATTAGCAGAGACTAATAATTATTTACTTAACATAAAAGAAGAGAGAGAACTAAAGGGACTTCCAGATTCATCTATAATTCAAGCAAAATCAGTTGCAGAAAACAAAAACTTAAAAGGATGGGTTTTCACTTTAGATGCACCAAGCTATATCCCTTTTATTACATTTTCAGAGGTTAGGAGTTTACGAAAAAAAATTTCTATGGCTTATGGAAGTAGAGGTTTTAACGAAAACGACAATAATACAGTTTTATTAATCCAAGATATGATAAAACTAAGACATCAAAGGTCAAAGATCCTTGGTTACAGGTCTCATGCTGATTTTGTTATTAAAGACAGAATGTCACTAACGGTAGAAAACACTAATAATTTTATTAATGAATTATATAAAAAATCTCTTCCTTTTGCTGAAAATGAATGGAAAGAGTTAGAGCTATTTTCCAAGCAAAACTTAGGTATTGATGTTATAGAAAAGTGGGACGTTGCCTTTGCAACTGAAAAATTAAAAAAAACATATTTAAAAATCGATGAACTTGAAATAAAAAAATATTTTTCTCTAAATAATGTTATTGAAGGTTTATTCGAAATCATAAATAAACTTTACGGTTTAGAATTCAAAGTTAATAATGAAATAGATGTTTACTCCAATGAGGTAAAAGTGTATGAAATATATGATAGAAATAAAAAATTTAAATCATTACTTTATTTGGACTTACACTCAAGAGAGGCAAAAAGAGGCGGAGCATGGATGACAAGTTATGTTGGTCAAAAAACAAACCAAAGGCCTCATGTTTCAGTAGTTTGTAATTTTCCAAATTCCAGTATAGGAATACCTAATTTAATTAGTTTTCAAGATGTGACCACCCTTTTTCATGAATTTGGACATGCACTTCACGGTATTTTAGCTAATACTGTTTATGAAAGTCTAAGTGGAACAAATGTTTTATGGGATTTTGTAGAACTCCCAAGTCAGATAATGGAAAACTGGTGCTACGAGGAAGAGGCGTTAAATCTTTTTGGTAAACATTTTAAAACTAATAAACCAATTCCTAAATCGTTAGTGAAAAAAATAAAGGCTATTAGACAGTTTCAACAAGGACTTCAAACTTTAAGACAATTAGGGTTTGCATCACTCGACATGAGCTTGCACTCAATGCACAGTAATAAAATTAAAAATATAAAAAAACATGAAGATTTCATTTTAGATAAATTTCATTTTATAAAACCCTACAAAAATCAATGTTTTAGTACTTCATTTAGTCATATTTTTCAAGGAGGTTATTCCGCAGGCTATTACAGCTATAAGTGGTCGGAGGTTCTAGATGCTGATGCATTTGAATTATTTAAAGAAAAAGGGATTTTTAGTGCTAAAGTTGCAAAAAGATTTGAAAAACATATTTTATCAAAAGGAGGAACAAAACATCCAATGAAACTATATAAAAGTTTTAGAGGAAAAGAACCTGATCCCGAGGCAATAATTAGAAGATCTGGATTAGAAATAACAAAATAAAATACCAAATTATAGGGATTCCTTCAACCCAAAATCTTGCAAAGTTTAAACCATTGTTTACCGACGAAATAATCAGAGCATACGACAATATAAAATAAATGAAAGATTCAACAAGTTTATAAATCAATTCAATTTCAATAAAAAAATAAAGTAAACAAGTATTTAAGCACAATAGTATAAGACCCAAAAGTTTTGTTTTAAAAACACCAAACCTTTGAGGTAAAGTTCCAATTAGGTGTTGATCAAATTTAATATCTCTAATTTCAAATGGAATTGTCGCAACTAAAACAAAAATAAAACGCTGAAACCCCATAATAATAATTTGAAAAGGTTCAATATTTTTGATTTCACTTATCAAAGAAAAATAACTAACCAAGGTCCATGTAATAGCAACTAAAAATATCTTTAGACCACTATAGTTTCTCAAATTTGTTTTAAAGGGCACAATTGGTAATAAATAAAGAATGACTAAACTTAAACTCATAATAAAAATAAATTGTGTAAATAAATCAATATTTAAAAAACACCACATACCTAATATCAAACAAATAAAAGTAATACTAAAGTTTTTTTTTGAAATCAGTTTTCTGTTATTAATAAAAACATATCCGTACTTAATTATATTGTATCCAACTAATGTAGAGGTGAATACCAGACCCCCTAAATATGGAGTTTCATCAGTTTTAGTGTAAATACAAGATATTTTATATAAAGTCCAAACTGCAATTGAGACATGTAAACTGCTACGAAGATAAAACTCAAAAAACGTTTTTAAAATTTTCATTTAGTAAATCTAATCAAAGAGTTATTTTAATTTATTTTTTAGTTGAAAAAAAATTAAAATTGTTATTGATATCTAAATAAATAATTCAAATTTTGAACTATTTTTGAAAAAAATAAACAATGAATACAGATCTTTTTGAATCAAGACATATTGGACCAAATTCTAATGAAACAGATAGGATGTTAAAATCTTTAGGCGTTCAAAGTATAGGAGAATTAATTGATGAAACTATTCCAAAAAGTATTCAATTAAAAAAGCCACTAAATCTTCCAGATGGAATAAGTGAAAGTTCTTTTTTAAAGCATATAAGAGAGGTAGGTGATAAAAATAAAATATTTCAAACATATATAGGTCTGGGTTATAATCCAGCCATAACTCCAGCTGTTATTCAACGAAACATATTAGAAAATCCAGGATGGTATACTGCATATACTCCTTATCAGGCAGAAATTGCTCAAGGAAGACTGGAGGCATTATTTAATTTTCAAACTGTAATATGTGAACTTACAGGAATGGAGTTGGCCAATGCATCTTTACTAGATGAAAGCACATCTGCAGCAGAAGCAATGACAATGTTGTTCAGTTTTTTTAACTCAAAAATTAAAAAAACCGGTGCAAATAAATTTTTTGTTCATGACCAAGTTCTCCCACAAACGTTATCTGTATTAAATACAAGAGCTACTCCTCTTAAAATAGAAATTGTTATTGGCAATCCAGAAACATTTGAGTTTACAGACGAATTTTATGGTGCTTTAATTCAGTGTCCAGGAAAGCATGGTGAAATAGTTAACCTTCCTGAAATAACAAAAAAACTAAAAGCAAAAGACATTAAATGTATTGTTGCAGCTGATATATTCAGTCTTATTTTATTGGAAGGACCTGGTTCTTACGATGTTGATGTAGTTGTAGGTACAACTCAACGTTTTGGTATTCCACTTGGTTACGGTGGTCCACATGCAGCTTTTTTTGCTACTAGAAGTATTTACAAAAGAAGTATTCCTGGAAGAATTATTGGTCAAACAAAAGATACTGACGGTAATCCAGCCCTAAGGATGGCACTACAAACAAGAGAACAACACATCAAAAGAGATCGAGCTACTTCTAATATATGTACAGCGCAAGTTTTATTAGCGGTAATGGCTGGGATGTATGCGGTTTATCATGGGCCTGATGGATTAAAGTTTATTGCAAATAAAATACATGCAAACACAAAAAAACTCGAAGGAAAATTAAAAAGTATTGGAATTAGTCAATTAAATAAATTTTATTTCGATACTCTTAAACTTAATGTCAAATCCAAAAAAATTAAAATCATTGCCGAAGAACATAAAATCAACTTAAATTATATTGATGATGAAACTGTTTCAGTTTCAATAAATGAAGAAACTGGTGAAAATGAATTAGTAGATTTATTCAAAATATTTAATAAATATAAAAATATTAAAGAAAAGGGAAGTAATAATGTGCAAATTAGAATTCCTGCAATAATGAGTAGAACAAAAAAGTTTATGGATCATTCGGTTTTTAATTCATATCACTCTGAGACAGCATTGATGAGGTATATTAAAAAACTAGAACTAAAAGATTTGGCTCTAAATCATTCCATGATTTCACTTGGATCCTGTACAATGAAACTAAATGCTGCAGCTGAAATGCTGCCTTTGAGTTCGCCTAATTGGAATAATATTCATCCATTTGCACCAACCAATCAAGCTAGAGGGTATCACGAGGTTTTAGAAGCTTTAATACACCAATTAAACGAAATCACTGGCTTTCATGCAACATCTATTCAGCCAAATTCTGGAGCTCAAGGAGAGTATGCAGGTTTAATGGTTATTAGGGCCTATCATCTTTCAAGAAATGATGACCATCGAA
>TARA_B110000444_G_scaffold253343_1_pt1 | contig 21503 bp, 12 predicted proteins | sample TARA_B110000444 | Tara Oceans TARA_B110000444 (sample SAMEA4398370) | marine metagenome | biome: Polar Biome; feature: [SRF] surface water layer (ENVO:00010504); material: water (ENVO:00002006), including particulate matter (ENVO:01000060) such as... | depth 5 m | reverse complement strand
GAAGCTCTACGTGGTTTACAACAACCAGAGGGATATGATGAACCTGAGATCCTAGCGTTCATCACTGAATGGATGGATCCATGGAACGGAACTGTTGACGAAGATGATATTTGGGATTGGGAAAATAACTCCACGATCGACCACCTAAATGAGCAAATGAGAATGCTTAGATATTGGACTCCAAAACACTCCGAAGACTCAGTTGAACACTCGGACAGACTTTCGATGATTGGGAAATTATCCTCTGTTGCGTCGTTGAGGATGCAAAGACGTCATGATGAAGCATTGCAATTAGCACTAGAAACTGTAAAGTTTGACCCGCTTGGTGTTCGGCCAAGAATCGCTGTCGCATTGTGTTTAATCGACAAAGGGAATTGGCATCAGGCCATGTCTGTATACCAAGAACTCAAAGAAAGTGACATTAATGATCCACGGGTAACTGCCCTATCCGTTCTACTAGGGAACGAGGCTGATGTCGAACAGATTGAAGTATCACTCGCAGTTGAAACGGGTAAAAATGTTCGGAAATGGCTCGATGAGGCTCCTGTAAATGCTGTTGCTGGTTTGGGGATTAAGGGCGGAATGGATGAGGCCATTAACGCTAACATCATGATTTGTGCACACGAATCAGTACGTCGTAACATGACTCCTCGTTATTCGCCTTCAATCTTCCATTACATCATCCAATACGTACTTCTTCCACCAATCTTCATCGTATCCGCTATCGCCATGTCTGGTTATGCAGGTCAGATTCAAGGAATTGTAACAGCTGTTGTGTTGTTCTTGCTTCAAATTGCCTTTGCAAGATTCCGAAGACAACAAGGAAGACAAATTAAGCATCGTGATCAGCGAACATTGGTCGATTATTCTCGGATGATGAAGCGGTTTAAGGTTAATCCAAATAGTGGAAATATTCCAATAGGAACTCACCTCCTTCTCTCTGGTATTCTGGTGACAGTAAACGGTGTTGTCATGGATGTTGGAATGCCTGGATGGTTAACTCATCGATTGCCAAAGGATGCAGACAAAACCATTCGCTCTCGACTGAAGCGTAATGCATTATCCATTAGCAAGAATAAACCAGCTAAGTTGAAGCCCCTGACAAAGGGTTGGTGGCTCAAGAGGCCAAAGGAGGAATTGTCGGACGTTCCGATTCTTGAACAATTGATTGGCCCAGTTGCATACAGAGGTCGTCAAACAATGCTCATGAAAAAGACCACTGGTTTCCGTCAAGCACCATCTGGAAAACCTAATCTCAATCCTGCAGGCTCTCATGACTTCAAGGATAGAAGTGTACCTCGAAACACAAGAACAAGCGAACGTTCAGCCCGTACGGGTCCAAGTCGACCAAGTCGACGCCGTTGAGCCTAACAAGCGATTGATAGTATTCATGAACCTTGTCTGACTGGACAATACATGGACAGTTCTTCACCAAGAGACTCAGTTAACCGCGTTTTAGAAGCGACATCCAACAGTGCCCGTCTTTACGGGAACGGACTGGGTATGATTGCATCGGAGAATATTATTTCTCCAAATGTTAAGCGTGCTATCAATTCTGATTTACATGGCCGCTATGCAGAAGGCTTACCTGGGAAAAGATATTACCAAGGGTGTGAGGATTTCGACACCATTGAAAGCCTAGGGATTGATCTTGCAAAGAAGGTGTTCAATGCACCATTTGCGAACATACAATCGACCTCTGGAACCGTTTCCAACATTGGTGCATTGAAAGCATTGGCCAAACCTGGAGATTCCATTACTGCTGTTTCAACCGCTGACGGGGGACATATTTCTCATGCTCGCATGGGTGCTGTTGGTCTACGTGATCTCAATGTCTCAACTTATCCTTGGGATGAGGAACGTATGGAACCAGATATCGATGGCTCATGCGCACTTATTCGAGAATTGAAACCTAAAGTGACACTTGTTGGACAATCTGTGTTTCTTTTCCCCACCCCTCTCAAAGAATTATCCGATGCAGCCCATGAAGTAGGTTCTACGGTGATGTATGACGGTGCTCACGTTCTTGGATTAATTGCAGGTGGTGTCTTCCAAGACCCTTTGAGAGAAGGGGCTGATGTCATGACTGGCTCCTCTCACAAAACCTTCCCAGGGCCACAAGGAGGCTTTCTTCTCTCGTCAAATGAGGATCCTAAATTCCAAAGAAAACTAAACAATTCAATGTTTCCAGGGGTCGTATCATCTTACCACTTACATCACGTAGCAGGCAAAGTTGTGGCACTTGCAGAATTTGAAGCGTTTGGAACAGCATACGCCCAAGACATTGTGAGGAATGCTCAAGCATTTGCGCAAGCTTTGGCAGCAGAGGGGTTCGACGTTCTTGCTGAATCCCGGGGATATACAGCCTCTCATCAGGTGTTAACACGTCACGGTGATATCGATTCTGGAGCAGGTGCAACAGCAGCCGCTTTATTGGAAAAGGCTGGAATAATCACCAATATGAATATGCTTCCAGGAGACACCAAGGCTTTGACTCCATCCGGTCTTCGACTCGGAGTTCAAGAACTTACTCGAGTAGGCATGGGTCCACGGGAGATGGAAGAAGTGGCCTCTTTTTATGCTCGAGCATTACTTCGAAATGAAGATGTACATGCAATTAAAAATGATGTTCATCATCTAAAGTCTGATTTTCAACATGTTCAATACTGCTTTGATTCTGAAGAGCTTCTTGCCTATGAAGGAATGTAAGGTATGCCAACTACATCGGAACTTTCACACGAGTCGTTAACCCATAATGGCGGCTTCATCCTCGACATAGATCACAATTGTTACATGTTGTGGAAGCAACATGAATTCAATCGCTGGTGGCGAAGTTTTGAATCTCTCTTCACGCATCCATTAAGCCGTGTCTTCATAAATTCTGTAGTTGATGATTTAGAGTTTCATGAACGTTTGTCCTTACAGCAGGGATTGTTCAAGAAGAAAAAATTTGTATCACAACTTTCACACCTGACTCATTTTTATGGAAGTGGATCTATTGATGTAGTCAAAAAGGAGATTGTCAATGGCGCCCATTCTCTTTTTTCGGTTGGTTTAGCATCATATGCTTTGGAAGTGTTCCATCAAACAAGATACAAAATTCGTTGGAATGAACCAACGCCCCGAGTGGTTCAGTTGTCACTTGAGGTCAATCGAGACTTGCCTCCTCCTGCTTCAACTCAGCCATTTCCTTGGTCAGAAAACATAACACCACAGGGTCTAGGTGACTCTCGATACGTATCCGATTTACTCGTTGTAAAGGAGTTGGGTCATATTGAAATTGATGGCGAGCGGCACTTGTTCATGCCCGCTTCACTCTTAGAGAGGTTTTTGTCAACATGCTTGGCTCATGTTCCTGATATGAGTCATGTGGATTGGATCGATTGTCCAACTGATTGGTCCAAGCCTGATGTTTCTATTATGTGTCTTCTTATCTCTTCTGTAGTCGAATTGTTTTCCCTTTCAGAGCGTGCAGTTTACATTACTGGGAAGGACAGTTGGGAGGCTTATTTGCATACATACTTGTCAGAGCAAGGCTGGGGTAATCCCTCTGTCGTCTCTTATGATCCCCTGTCTTATGACACAACTCTAACGTTCTCCAAATCCCCTCTTACACCATTTTCGATCGGTCTTGTCGCTGGTATTTGGGAACGTGCACATGGAAGGAAATTCCACTGTAATCTTAAGTTAATTAATGGTTCTCTACAAGTTGATTTCCGTTCATTATTGGCATATGAAAATCCAGTATAATTAGAATCAACATTTCGATAGTTGTCGAGCAATTAAGGTCAAGGTTCATAACCGAATCGAGGGCTCGTAAAAATAGTCAAGGCTCGGAGACTATTACCAATGTCACTAAATCACAATCAAATGGCGTATGCTGCTATCATTTCAACACTAATATTCGGGGCTCTTTTCGTAGGAGTCAGCGGTTTTTACCAAACTTCTGATGGAATTGGTGAATTTGACAGTGCGGCAGAGGAAGACTTGTTTGGAGAAGAAGTGTCTTCTGGAGAAGCCACTGATAGCGATAATGATGGCCTTCCAGACGTTCTTGAATCTCAATACGGTACCGACCCGCAAGATGAAGATACAGATAAAGACGGCATGAGTGACGGTTGGGAAGTTGACCATGGCCTCAATCCTCTTGACAATGGGGAATCTGAAACGCCAGAAGAAGAGACTGGTTCTACAACAACAGCAGATGATGCTGAAATTTCCAATGAAAGCGATTCATGGCCAGATCCTGAGCAAGGAAAATACGGCGATCCTGATCGTGATGGTCTGACAAACGAACAAGAAGCGCAACTCGGAACCGACCCGCAACGTGCAGATACAGATAACGATGGATTAAACGATCGCTGGGAGTCTACGTATGGAATGAATGTATCTTCCCCTGATGGTACGATCTATCTTTTTAATCCCCTCTCAGGCAATTGGGATTGTACCCTTTTGAACCTCGCTTTAGAGGAAACCCTCTCTTCAATGCTTGAAGAATTCGAAGGCGCTCCGACATGGGATGAACTAGAAAATCCGCTGGGTAAGCATTCCTGCGATCAAGTTCTTGATTTCGATGACGATGGACTCCTAAACTTCCAGGAAGAAGCATATGGCACTAATCCAGCATCTGCAGATTCCGATGGTGATATGCTTCCTGATATTTTGGAAGTAAACTCAGGCGCTGTCGTCCTAAACTTTGAACTTGGTTCAGATTGCGGTGAACCAGAAAGTACTCCCTTCTCTCAACGAACGCCACGTACTGCTCCATTCGCTTCGGAAGTTAGCGCTGCGTGGTTCTTATCCGATCTTGACGGTGATGGCCTTCTAAACGGGCCCAGCGATTGGGATACTGACGGAGATGGTATGCCTGACGGATTTGAATACTGTTTCTCATTCAAGCAGGACCACCCAACTCAGGATGCGAATAAGCAACTAAATCCATCGAATTCATCTGATGGCTACAATGACTGGGACGAAGATGGATTAAACAATCTTGAAGAATATCAAGTGGCCAATAAGTTTGGCCTTACAAATGGATTGCCATCTTTCACATCACCGTGGAGTGAGGATACAGATGGAGACAAAATGCCTGATGGCTGGGAAGCAAATCAGTACAACCGTACTACATTCGAATACCCATTGAATCCAAGAAATGCTAGCAATGCAAACGAGGACATCGATTTCGATGGATGGGATTCAGACGGAGATGGAGATGTCATGTATGACGAATTGGAACTCACAACTACTGTTGTAGAACTCTACGTCCAAAAGGGCGATTACGTCACGAGTAACACAACCATCGCTCGTGGTCAATACACAATGGGTGGAGGTAACAAGCAACCAGTATATCTGGTCGCTCCAGTTGATGGGTATGTTTACTCAATCAATGTAGCTCCCGGTGACCAAATTGAATCTCGGCTCTTTGTTTGGATGAATCTCGTTGAAGAATCTGAGCGATTTACCAACTTGATGGAATACGAGGCTCGTCTCGATGACCAAGGAAACATCGTCGGACGTTCAACAGATCCTACCCATGGTGACACTGACCTCGACGGACTCCTCGATGGTATCGAAGTAGGTGGCTGGGAAATTCTCGTTGTCAATAGAGGTGTACAATTGACATGGGTTGTTTCAGATCCTGGATTGCCTGATACCGATGGAGATGGCCTTTCAGATTATCTTGAATTTTCTTCTACATGTGATGGACAGGGTTCTAATGCTTCAAATGATGATACTGACAGTGATGGTGAAAGTGATCAGCAAGAAACCAAACTCGGATATATCTTCAATGGTGAACAATATTTCACCTCCGCATGTATGTTTGACACCGATAACGATGGATTAGAAGATGGTGAAGAAGTGATTGCAGGTGCAGATAATTTCGTTACCCACGCAAACAACTCAGATACCGATGGCGATGGCCTGATTGACGGAAATGAAATCCTCTTTATTCCAAGGCCATTCCAATCCGAAACGAATCCACTGATCAATGATACTGATGCTGATGGTATGCTCGATGGATGGGAAATGCAGGTTAAGTCAACCGAAGATAATACCAATTCTCATTCACTTTGGGTTGCTGTCTCAAATTGGGATCGACCAGGATGTACAGAAACCTCAACCAATAGTTGTCAGATGGGACCTGGTGGCTATGTTTGGATTAATTGGCTTGGTGGCTTTGAACTTCAGAAGAAATACGAAGTTTCTGAAATGAACCTTTCTGGCTTTGACCTACCTGGGAATACGATGTGTGATGGATGTAAAGGCCGCTGGGCTCTCGACCCTTCACTTAATTCTCTGAAAGACGATACCTATGACGTCGATAATGATACGCTTGCTAACGGTGCAGAAGCTCCTACCAACTGGAATACCAACCCTGTTGACGACGATACAGACGGCGATAACTTGCCTGATGGTTGGGAAGTAAGATATTCCTATGAGGCGATAAATAATAATCTGGTTGATAATTCTACAATTAATGCATATGGGGCACGTGGTGTTATGGATCCATCCATGGCCGACAGTGACCTTGACGGTATCAATGACGGTGAAGAAGACCCAGACTCAGATGGATTAAATCGAACTGGATTAATCAAGAAATACTGCCCTGGATATAACGACACCACCAATGCAGAATGCAATATCGATCCAAGCACTCCTGATGGTATGAAGTTCTATAATAACCTCGAAAATTACACAAATTTTGAAGAATTTGAGAATGGAACCAACCCAGTTACTAATGACACTGATGGTGATGATTGGGAAGATGGGCCTGAAGTCTATTACATGGATCATGACGACGATGGTATGGCTACTGGATGGGAATATCACTTTGAATTTGATCCTTATGATTCAGCCGACAGACTTGTCGATAGTGATGGTGATGGTCACACAAACTATTGTGAATTCAAGTGGGATACGAACCCAAGAAATCCGATAAGTTTCCCTGGTCAAGGTGAACTCTGCGATCCATTCGAGAGCTAGTGAATTATGTTTAGAGGGAATTCGGTATCTATTTGCTTGGTGAGTATTCTCTCAATGCTTATCCTAGCGCCAGTTACGTTGAATTCTTCTACTGCAGAACTCCCTGATGAATCTATATTGGAATTTGATCAAGAGGATGGAATCCATCTTATGAATTTCATTAATGTGAGTGGTTCATCCTCAGTGCCCCTTAATTCTGTTGAGATTTCACTGTGGAATGTGACTGCCGAGGGGCAGTATGATCTTCTAAACTCGAGTTCTTCACTTCTTTCCGTCACCCCGTTCGAAACAACTCTTGGAATTACAAACTGGCTTTGGAATCATGAGTTTAATCACGAAGATGAAAGTTGTACATGCCTCGTTCGCATCTCATTGTTAGAACAAACCGATTTGGAATCGTATGGACTTACAATCTACCTTGGTCAATTTAATCATAGACCCGTTTTGATGTTTTCATCTGAATCGTATCAAACATCACAAATTATGCTTTCATCGGAAGATGTTGTACTCAACTATGGTGTCCTTTTACCACCAAACTTCATGTCCTTAGAGGGAAATTCTAATCAGGATGTTCTGGCAACACTCTCTGTCTGCCCTGCACCATTCGGTATTTGCACAGATGAATATATTCCAGTAACGATTCTTCATGAACTCATTGAAGGTGAACTCACCGTTACTATGGAATCCCTCTCAGTCCATCTCCCTGATGGTTTGTATTTAGTTGATTTTTATATTCAATCAATGTCCCTGAGGGAATCCAATGCTCTCACTCAATATATGGCAGTCGATAGAACTCCCCCGAACGTGACTTTCTCTTCAATATCTGAACTTTTGGAGTCTGAAATGATCACCGTTGATATTGACGTTGATGATGGATATGAGGGTTCAGTATATTCGATTACCTGGACTATAATTGAGCCAGATGGTGAGTTAAGAGCAGTATCTTCAACTGAAATATTAGCAGACAATCGACTGTCATTCGAAGCAGATAAACAAGGTGTGTACCAAATATTTGGTCTCATTCGTGATTTAGGAGGTCATATTGTAAACGTTCAACACAATGTGTCTGTTGTCAATGTTGAACCTCAACTGGATTTGCGATATGATGGATATAAGATATCGAATAACCAAACCGTTACTGTAAAATCATCAGAGGAGTGGTGTTTTTCTGCGAACCAAACTACTGACACCGTAAATGACATTGATTCATTACAATACAACTGGTTTGTTGATGGAAAATCGCTCTTAAGTGGCAGGTCTTATCTCTTATCTTCTGATATCCAAAGTGATGTTTGGGAGGACATTACGCTCACTCTAACCGATAATAATGGAGCTACTGTATCGCTTACATTTTCTGTTGAGGAACAAAGTATAGAAGATTCCAATTCTTTCCAATCCATTACAATTTGGACTACGATATTGTTCCTTCTCATACTCTCAACAATAGTTGTCATACGCAAAAAGGTATTTTCACCACAAGAATCAGATTTTGTCCGCTGGTCTGATACGAAATCCTCTGATGATTAACCATTCATTAAAAAACTGTGAATTATAGCAACAACCGGTGAGTCTATGTTTAGTGATGCTGCGAAAGGTCTACCAACTGAACCAAAGAGTGTTCCTAAGTCAGTTTATTTAGACCGTCAACAACGTTTTCTTTCGCAATTAAAACCCTCTGATTTGGTGATTATTACAACTCCATCAGAAGCTGTCCGTAGTAATGATGTGACATATCCATACAGAACTTCGAGTGACATGCTTTACCTTGTAGGCTGGGCAGATCCTGAATCTGCCCTCATCTTCCATCATAACGGTTCACAATGGATTTCTCATCTATTTGTGCAACCCAAAGATACACTGAAGGAAATTTGGGAAGGAAGACGCCCTGGAGCAGAAGGTGCTAAACTTGGTTGGTCTATCGATGAAGCAACTTCAATACATGACTTAGAAGAGCATCTTGATATGTTTCTATCTGATTGTTCTACAGTTCATGTACGCACAGGAATCAGCAGTACCATTGATTTAATTGTGCTTACCTCAATTGAACGTAGAGACCGCAATCGACAACATTTTGGTTCTGGACCAGTTTCACTCGAAGATCCTAGTCGTAGAATTGCTGAGATGCGTCTACGTAAATCCCCTGAAGAGATAGAATTAATGCGTCACGCTGCAGAAATTTCCTCAGTTGCTCATGAATTAGCAATGAGAGCAAGTAAAGACGGTATTTTCGAATACCAACTACAATCGATTATCGAGGGCTTTTTCGTCTATGGAGGTACAAGTGGGTGGGCATATCCATCAATTGTTGGGTGTGGTGAAAATGCGACCATCCTGCATTACACTGTCAACGAATCAAAATGTAAAGGCGATGAGATTATTCTTATCGATGCTGGTGCGGAATACAAGGGATACGCTGCAGATATTACTCGTTCATGGCCTATTGGTGGTACTTTTACCGATGCGCAAAAAGAAATTTATGAAATTGTTCTTGATGCACAAGAACAAGCCATTGCAGCCTGTCGTGTTGGAAATCCTTACAATCAACCTCATGAAGTAGCTCGTTCTGTTCTTGCTGAAGGCCTTATCCGATTAGGTATTATCAACCAAAGTTTGGAAGAGGCGCTCGATTCCCAATCGGGTCAACTGAAAAACTGGTACATGCATAATACGGGGCATTGGCTTGGTCTGGATGTTCACGATGTTGGCGTATACAAACCAGATGGTACTCCACGTTTGCTTGAAGCAGGTATGGTGCTGACCGTAGAACCAGGATTGTATTTTGGTGCATGGAGACCAGATGTAGATTGCCCTGAAAGATATGCTAACATTGGTATTCGAATTGAAGACGATGTTCTTGTGACAGAAGATGAACCTGATGTTCTAACCAAACGTTGCCCAAAAACAATTGCTGATATTGAAGGAATTGTTGGTTCATTGTAGAGGTGAGCCCATGGCTTGGTCCACAATCATTGAAAAAATTGTCACATCGAACGATATTTTTCGTCTTACAAGTGAAGAAACTCTCATTTTGTATGATTCTGCCCCCCTTCATCTATTAATGGATGCAGCCCATCATAGAAGGAAATTACATAATCCAAGTACTAAGGTGACATACCTTGTTGATCGTAACATCAATTACACCAATGTATGTACAATCAATTGTCAATTCTGCTCATTTTATCGTCCACCTGGACATGATGAAACATATACTCAGACGTATGATGAGATTCGTCAAAGAATCGTCGAATTAGAGGACATTGGAGGTTCTCGAATACTTATGCAAGGAGGGGTAAATCCCGATCTTGATATCGATTGGTATATCGGCCTAATCAAGGAGCTAAGAGCACATCATCCAACAATCGATCTGGACTGTTTCTCACCAATAGAATTAGAGGGAATTGCTGAAGTTACAAACAGCACCACTCTTGAAGTCCTTATTCGTTTCAAAGAAGCAGGTATGCATGGTCTACCTGGTGGTGGGGCTGAAATGCTGGTTGAAACCGTACGCTCCGATGTATCCCCGAAGAAAGGCCATCCCGATAATTGGTTACGAGTCATGGAAGAAGCTCAAACATTAGGTTTGACGACTAGTGCCACGAATGTTATTGGGTTTGGAGAAACCAATTCCAATCGAATTGAGCATTTGAATAGAATTCGTCAGCAACAAGAACGAGTCCAATTCGATGGTCACATTGGCTTTACTTCATTTATTGCTTGGCCAGTTCAACTTGAAACGAATACCTTCGGAAAAAGAAATCGAGGTTCAAATAGATTTGAACTTGGTGCTGGTGCAAGTGAATATCTTCGACACGTGGCGATATCTCGCTTATTCCTCGATAATGTCCCACACATACAGGCTTCATGGCCAACAATGGGTATGGGCGTGGCTCAGATGGCACTTCTTGGAGGAGCAGACGACGCAGGTTCTACAATGATGGAAGAAAATGTAGTGTCAGCATCAGGTACCACAAAGTTCAGTGCATCTGAACAGGAGTTACAAACATCGATAATTCGGTCTGGATTCTCTCCCCAAAGGCGGAACAGCGATTATATCCATCTAGAAACACCAGATACGACCATATCGTTACCTGATGTAATGTGCTCACCGCCAAATCAAGCTGTGGAATTGGTGTAGAATACCACCCAGATTTCAGCCACAATGTTTCTGCCACCTTTGCTTGATTCTCCGGTGGGATTGTATTCCTGCCCATTGAAGAGTCCACGATATGTTAATTCGTTAATTTGACCATTATAATCAACCCATGATGAAATATCGTAGGACCATTGCTTAACATCTTGCCCAGCACACCATCCTGCTCGACCAAAGGGCCAAGATCCGAATTGATTAGCGACGACTCCGTTATCAATTTCATTTTCACATCCAGTATTGGAACTTACAATTGGATGCCATTCATAGGTATGATGATTATCAACGTAGTAGTGATGTTCATGATCACAAAATTCAGCACAATTGGCGTTATCTTTTTGGAACCCATGTCCAGTAATTGTAGCGACAATTTCAACTCTCGTTGTATCAACTGGAACTGAGAAATTTAAACTTCGAACATAACGGCTTTCGTTATTATAGGTCCCATCGAACTGACCCCCAGTAAACGCGAATGTGGCATCATGTGGACGTTCTCCACTGCCCCAATTTGAGAACAAGAATTTTATTGTCATATCACCTTTATTTGCTCCTTTGTAACGGAACCTACGTGTTTCATCATCCTCTAACATGAAGAGATATGGGCTAATGTCGGTAAGCCAACGTCCTTCACGTCCATATGTTGTAATCCATCGCATAAATTCAGTCCCACATGTCGATGAATTATTTGCATCGCAGATGTAGAGGTGAGCAAGATAATCCCACTCATGACATCCCCCATAGGAACTATCGCTCTTTTGGAATCGATTGCTTCGTTCATCACAAGCATGCTCATGGAAGACCTCTAGAGTGTCATAAGACGACATGTTATTTGGCATGGTGAAGGTAGCGTTCCGGTAAGAATTATGATTGGATCCCCATCCTCCAGCATGTCTCTCGAAATCATACAATGTAACAACATCAATTCCAGAATCCTGCATTCGAATCTCGGGTTCAAATTCTGCATTCCATTGATGCGGTTCATATGCATAGTGGTTAGGGTCATTGGTTTGAGATGTCCAAGCGTAGATAGAACCCGTTTCTCTTGCTCTCTGGAATCGATCAATCCCCATGAAAAATGGACTATTGGTATTGGATATCATCTGCCCAAGTCCACCCTGAATGTTACTGGCATCCATATCGATGTAATGGATACGACCAGACCATTCGAGTTCCTCACTAGGATTTAATCGGGATTCCACATCACTCTTTCTAGAGGTTATATCGTTGTGATATGTTGAATCAAATGAGCCATAAAAGAGATGCGTATTGGCTGGAAGGTTACGGATAAATGTGCCTGGATTTGTAGCCCAAGTCGCTGAATTTGAGTTTCCGCTTGAGTCAGTATACTTGAACATGAAGAGATAAACATCATCCCCTGTCCATTTATTTTGAAAAGTAAATGTCCCGCCGAGAGTGGGTACTGTGAATGTTGGAACCACATCCATTGGACCAGTGACGGTAGTTCCAGATGTCCAAGAGATCGATTTCTGGTTAATGGCGCACCCCTGAACATCAATTGTCCATTTTGTAGGGCTATTGTCACAAAGATCAACATTCGCAAAGACTCCATCACCATCTAAATCTGCACATCCAGCAGCATTGACGAGTAATCCACTCGGAGTGCCTTCACACTGATCTAAGAGGTCATTGACACCATCGGAATCTGTGTCGCGTTGCACTGCTGCACATCCGAATTCATCAACACCAGTTGCTCCTAATGGTGTGTAAGGACATTGATCTAAATCTGCACCTGTGGCATTCACATCATTGACACTGTCATTATCATCATCTTCGTCTTCTGTAACATCATAGCATCCATCCATGTCAAAGTCCGTATTGGAATTTCTTTCACTCTCCCAATTGGACTTACCTTTTGGACAAGAATCATCAGCATCTAAAGCTCCATCATTATCATCATCAATATCCTCAAGTAAATCATGACATCCATCCTGGTCCCAATCATTGTATAGGTTTGCAGGCCAGTTTACTTCTCCAATCTGACACGCATCATTGACATCAAGAATACCATCTCCATCATCGTCATCATCATTGGTATCATCATGGCAGCCATCACTGTCCCGATCATTGTTGAGTGTGCTCGTCCATCCTATGGTCGAAACACAACCATCGGTTGCATCAAGTATGCCATCATTATCATCATCAATATCCTCATCGAAATCTCTGCACCCATCCTGGTCAATGTCATTTTGTTGATTCGAGGCCCATCCATCTGCTTCTCCAATTCCTTCTGGGCATAAATCTACATCGTCCAAAATTCCGTCTCCATCCGCATCATTGTTGGCTTCGATGATGATTGTCGTATTACCAAAATCTTCGGATATCGTGTATATTCCACAGTGTGCGTATATTGCTACTAAAAACGACTCACTGCGGAGATCTAATTCCGAGAGCATGTGAGTGAATGTTCCATCCTCTTTGATTGATAATGCATATGAGTAGGGATTAGAATCCTCTTCAGGAATAGTAATGTTAGCATAACATGAATCAATAGATTGATGCAATATTTGGCCTTGAACGAAGAGCATAGATGATTCTGCTACGATATATTGTGGAACAATCAACGAGGTTGTTCCTTCATCAGGGATCTGAACCTCAACCGTATTGGCCATTGTAATTAATTCTCCTTCTGAAGGGAGTATCTTTACTTCGATCAGATAAGTACCTGGTGCGTTGGGCAACAGTATGATCGAAATGTAAGTCGACTTCTTTGTGACACTCCACTCAACATCGTCCTCTACTTGGGTTAAATGTTCGATGCTATATTCCATTGTATAGCTACCTTCTCCAGTGGTTTCAAGAAGAATATTCAGTTCACTTATTTCACCTAATTCTCCTGTTACAATGTCGTGATCCCATGAAGCCTCGATGGTGTACGGGATTGTAACAGGTTCCTCCTGTTCGACATCATCATTTGAATCGCCGCTTCCAAAGCACCCTGATAACATTAACAGTGAAAGGAAAACTGCGGCTGCTCCATTTTTGCCCATGCTTCTACATTAAAGCGTAGGACATGAACCTAACGCTTACCGATGAAGAAATGTTCAGTTCGAGAATCATTAACAACTAGATTCTCTAAATGTATTTTAGAAGTTGGAAATTGTACACGAACAGGCATAACCCAAAGAAGAGGCATGTTTTGATGTCTTTTTATTTTGATAACAAGTTCCCAGTGAATGCGAAGTAATTCAGAATTCACTGATCCTGGCCACAATGTCGGAGGGGGTGTGAGTTCAAAATGACCCTCTTCATCGACGACCTGTCCCCCACCTTCTTCTGAGAACCTCATCGGTCTGAGAAAGACGCCCCCTGGAATGTCTTGCCTTTCCATGGGAGCATCTTCACCACCAGCAGTACCGTCATCAAGGCCTTCTTCCCAATGATGAGGGAGTGGTGTTGAGAGTCCAACTGGTGGTTGTTCTCCGAGTTTTCTTCCAGATAATTCAACCAAAGCCGTTCTCGATGGGGGCAAAGTTCCAACATGCCAATGAATGGAAACGGATTTCCAATCTTCACGCTTTTCTGGCATGATGCATTTCCCACGAAGAGATTTACCACTTTGGATTTTTGAATCAAGTTCTATTATTGGAGATTGGGCTGGATTTTTAAAATACTCTTGTTGTTTTCTTAGATCCAAAAAATTTGCTATCATTCTCAACAGTAATGGCATCAAGAGAAATGGTCCCACGACAACGGTCAATAACGGGTAATCCAACAAACCTAAACGGATACTTTTAGTTCCTATACTTGGTATTCCAATGGTTCTGAGTATGGGTTCAATAAACAAATATGTGAGTGTTACTAAGAGTAAGATTACGGCGAAATTGATCAATCTTCTCGCAACGGAGTGAAGGTTATTTGGTATGATATACCACCCGCTTCGTTGTTGATCGATAAGGTTAACAAATGCTGAATTATCGACTAAAACTGAAGAATCTTCATTCCACTCAAGTTCATTATTCGATACAAAGGACCGTTCAAGTAACCATCCTTCTTCACTCTGAATTACAAATTCGGGATAACTTTTCTTAATTTGTTCAGTTGTTAGATTTGTATGCACTTTCTCTTGAATTGTAGGAACCGAACCTGGCTTCCAGCGATGATGGTCGAACGGAGGATACCTCACTTTGTGAATAATATTCCATTTTCCCATAAGTATCACCTCATGTGAAAAGCAGTTTTACTCCAGCTTGGAATGCTAGTTTTCTGAAGGCAGGTACTTTACGTAATAATGCCATTCCAAGTGGGACAGGCTTTTCGATATCTCCAACTGAGTTAATCAGTTGAATAACCTCTGGTTTTGCAAAATTAGCAAAATGCTTGTCGAGTTCTTCATCTGTACGTGTTGATACGAGGAGATCACGTAGTGCCCGCGCTCTATCTTGTTCCTTTTTCATCTTCGGCCACGATGCTTTGGTGACAGATTTGAGATCTTTTTCAGTGAGTTTATCGTTATTTATTGCAATGACAAGGTTATCCACGATTGACGAGATTTGTTTGAATCCTGGGCCAAGACCTCCTCCAGTTGTAGGCTTAGCCATACCCGCTGCATCCCCAAGAACCATCACTCGTTCTTTGAACGGACGACGAATCATTCCGGAAGGTACAGGTCCACAATAGCGTGCAGTTTCCCGTACATTCTCAAATCGTTCTTTCCATAAAGGATGTGTCAGTAAGTCATTGTAGCAGTCGAGAATTGTCTTTCCATCCAACATATCTGCCTTTGACCATAATCCGATTCGATGCGTATCATTACCAGATGGAATCACCCATGCGAAAAACCCAGGTGCAATTTCAGAACCACTGTACATCTCGAGCCAGCGATCCTTGCCTTCATATCCCACTACTTCTGCTTGGAAGCCAACCATCATTTCTTTTGGATGTCCCATTTTGAATTTCCTTCGTACCCAAGAATGTGCGCCATCGCAACCAATGAAGAGTTTACAAGAAACCTCGCGTTCAAGTTGTGTACGTTGGTTCTTAATTGTCACAAGGACTCCATCTTGATGTATCACTGCATCGGTCGGCTGTGATTCGAGAATGATGTCTGCTCCTGCTTTCAAACCCTGTTGAACCACTTCTTGATCAAATCGTTTTCTACAAACAACATAGGTACGCAAATCCCCTTCTTTACCGACAGGAACAAGTGTTCCCGATGGGCCATGGATTAATGCCCCATCAACATCTTGAACGACAGTTCCGTAAGCTTCAACCGCATGCATTGCACTTGGAGTTACAAGACCTGCGCATTGGAATGGACGTCCAATTTCAGTGTGTTCCTCGATCATCAATACTGATAATCCTCTCTCACAAAGTAGCCGAGATGCATAGCCTCCTACAGGGCCAGCACCGACAATGACGACATCATAGTCGTAGTCCATGGTTGCTTTGAGGGGGTCGACTTCATGAAGTTTCTTCCGAATTCACCGTTTAGCGAACCGATAACCTATTCTTTGATTCTTTTTCAGATAAAGAATTGCAGTATAGGGATTACCCGTTTTCTTTGCAATGAGGTCATCAAATGGTCCAACTTCACCTTTTTCAATCAAGATTTTAGCTTCCTCTCGTGTCAGTTCTCTTTTACCAATTTCCCGAGGAATATCGATTTTACATCCTGATGCACTTGTTTTAGGTCGATAATGGGTTTCAGTCTCATAGATTTCAGTCTTGAATTTAGGACATATGGCAACAACACCAGGCTGAACCTCGAATTTACGAGCGTCTGCAGCCGGTTCTCTTGGAGGGAATTCAAAACCAACTTTATTTCCGTCAAGAATGAGGAATGCCGGGAATGGACGTCCTCTTCGTGAAATAAAATTCTCGATAAGTGCTGATTTTCCATCGACCAATATGGCCTTTGCCTCATCTGGAGAAATTTCTCTCTTGCAGATCTCTTTGCCAACCCCTCTGAATGTACAATTATCATTATCGCATGCATAATGTGTATCGGTTTCTCGAATTGTACCATCGTCACACTTTGGACATGGGCAAACTGCTTCATCTGTGTTCTTTGCTCGTGTGCCAGAGGACACAGCTGAGGTCACTTTCCCTGAGTCATCAATCGTTATCGTTGTGTTGTAAGATTCTCCGTTTCGATTAAAGAAACCGTGAAGGTCCTCTATTTTCTTAACTTGTAAGAGCCTTGCAGCGGTAGTTCTATCGAACCATCTTCCGCTAGTATCTTTCCAAAACACAAAAGTACAACCCTTGTCCTTTCCTTCGTTCTTCTCACATGTGTAAGATAGTGCAGTTTCTGTAATCGAACTATCACATAGCGGGCATTGTCCAATTGATGTATCTTTTGTGAAGAGATCGCTCCTCTCATGATCACGAATTCTTGTGACAAGATCATTTGTTTGGTCGATGATGCGCTGCATGTATTCACTTGCCGCAAGTTTACCTTGTTGTACGTCGGTGAGTGCGGCCTCCATTTCACCAGTTAATTCCGCTGAGGTAATCCATTCCACTGGAATCCGTCTTAGGATTTCTATGATTCTAATTCCATGAGGTGCTGCATTAATCGCTCCAGATTGTTGCCGAGAAATGTATCCCCGAGAGAGTAGTTTTTCGATTGTATCTGCTCTTGTTGCAGGTGTTCCGAGACCTTTGTCAGACATTGCTTCTGCTAATTCTTCATCTTCGATTTCCTTTCCGGCACGCTCCATAAGAGTTAGCAAACGAGCTTCCTTGAGACGTGATGGTGGTTTTGATTTATCTTCCTTCCAAGTGTGTTCCTCTATTTTAGAAGACGTTGGATTTTGATCAAGTGTACCCCATCCTTCAGGGAAACTCAAGTTTTTTGGAACGACTTCCCTCCATCCTAATGTTTGGTATTGTTGTGCTTCTTTCGTGAAGATCTCACCGCCTAAATTGGCTGTTCTCTTTTGCTTCTCGATAGTTGATTGTGGGTACCAAGACGCTAAGAAATTTCGAACGATGAGGTCATAAAGTCTCTTTTCGTCATTTGATAGTGAACCGGAAGGTTTCTTCCCAGTAGGGATAATCGCAAAGTGATCACTTACTTTCGCATCATTAAAATTTCTCTTGACATTTTCTAAACCACTCTTCTTTAGATGATTTGCAAAACCTGTGAAATCTGATTGTTCACCTACATTTGCGATTGTTTCATCAATGGCATCTGTCATATCGGAGGGGAGATATCTAGAATCAGTTCTTGGGTAGGTAGTCAATTTATGTCGTTCATAGAGTGCTTGAGCAACATTGAGTGTTCTCTTTGCAGGCCAAGAGAACATAGAGTTCGCTTGTCGTTGTAGTGATGTTAAGTCGTAATTGAGAGGTGGGCGTTCTTTTCCAATCGTCAACTTTTCAGAAACCTCTGCATCTTTGCCGCCATCCAACAATTCTTGAATACGGTCTTTATCTTGCTGGGTAAGGACCCAGTGGGCCTTTACGTCATCATTGGATTTTCCTCCTTCCCATCGTCCATTCCAAGTGCTCGTCTTGTTGGTGAACGTGGCATTGAGTTCCCAATATGGAGTGGGAATGTGCTTGAGGACTTCGAGCTCATGATCAACAATTATTCCAAGGGTAGCAGTTTGAACACGACCAATTGAGATTGCTTGTTTTTCGGTTCGTTTTTTTGGTAAAAAGATTTCAGCAACACGAGAACCATTCATTCCGATAAGCCAGTCTGCTTGGGTTCTGCTGTAGGCTGCATCTGATAATGGCTTGAATTCCTCTGAAGATTTCCTACCATCCCAAGCCTTCTGAATGGCTGTTGTTGTCATTGATTGCAACCACATACGACTAACGCTTGTCTTGATTTTAGCGTGACGATAAATTGTTTGGAAAATAAGTTCGCCTTCCCTTGCAGCGTCACAGGCATTAACAATTTCAGAAACTGATTTATCTTTCATCAACTTCTTAATTGCAGTGAGTTGTTTTTTTGTTGATCCTGACTTCGGTTTAAATTCAAATTCCTCTGGAATGTAGGGCAGTCTGTCTGCTGTTTTCCTCCAGTTCTTGAACTCTGGATCATAATCGTCCATGTATTTGAGTTCGAGCATATGCCCAACAGCCCAGGTTACGACAATCCCATCACCTTGCCAGTGCGTGGCCTCTTTCTTGGAGATGCCAAGCACTTTGGCAATGTCCTCTGCAACACTAGGCTTCTCGGCGAGGACAACGATGCTCATCATTTCATCCGGTTTGTCGACCATACTTGAAGGCTCGCCAAACTTCATTTTGAACAGATACCTTACGGTATCTATGGAACTACTCCAAGAAAGCGTCAAGATTATTTCGGCTCATTTCTTCGTCCCATTCATCTTCGTTTTCTCTAAATCCACATCCTTCACATCCGGGATATCCTGCCAGAAGTAACTCCGAGCACATTTGTTCAACAGCAGGTAATACGATGTCGGTTTTCAATGGCAGCCAAAGTGTTTCCATCGATGAAGGAGCTTCTTGATTAGTTAATATCATTCTACCATTCGTATCTTTTACCACTAAGTTCTCGCCCATCGAAATATGTGGAAATGTAACCCGTTGTGGTAAGGCATCACTCATATTGAGAATGAGGCGATGCCATCTGTCATGATGTTTGATTGGTATTTCGATTGATATTTCACCGAGGGAAAGCACTCTACGACCTGCTTCTCGCAACGCCAGCCAGAGTGGTGAATTCTCCTCCATGCACCTGCGAACCATCACAAGACTTGAAGGATATCGGTTCAAGGAGACTCCATGGGGAGAGTCTTTCGATTCATTTCTCGGCCGCTACTTGCGGTTCAAGATTCCGAAAAGGCTCACGGAAGATCCCTGTTAATGCTCAGAATACTTTCATCTAACCCTTTTACAAGATTCATGCTCCGAACGTTGTACAAACCGACTCATAATCTCCCTATTCGTCGATTTGGAATCGAATTTGAACACCCATTCGGGATAGCAGCAGGTATGGATAAACGTGCAGAAGCTCTCCGAGGTTGGGAATCAATAGGACTTGGATTTTCAGAAATAGGTGGTATTACCATGCTTGAACAAGAAGGGAATCCCAAGCCAAGAATGTTTCGCCATGGAGGAGACAAGGCCCTTGTTAACCGAATGGGATTTAATAATCCTGGGAGCGAAAAGGTCGCTCTTCGACTTAAGAAATCAAGAAAGCATAACCGGAAAATCCCTGTTTGGGCTAATTTGGGTAAGTCAAAACTAACTCCACTATCTGAGGCAAAGGATGATTATGCCACAACTCTGAGAAGATTGTGGTGTGATATTGATCTGTTTGTGATCAATGTCTCATCACCTAACACCCCCGGATTACGAGACTTACAACATGGAGATTACTTATCCAGTATTATTCAGGAATGTATGGCGGAGAATCTAAAATCAGCTGATATGTATGGGAGCAAGACAAAACCAATTTTAATTAAAATCGCTCCTGATTTATCAATATCTGAACTTGAACTAATTCTCGATGTGGCATTATCTGAAAATGTTGATGGAATTGTGGCAACAAATACTACACTGCAACGCCCTAATGATGATGATAAGGCATACAAAGAATCTGGAGGGTGCTCTGGTACTCCACTTGGGGATCGCAGTACAGAATTGATACATCATATTTTCAAATATACGAAAGGGAATCTTCCTATCGTGGGTGTTGGAGGTATTATGTCATCAGATGATGCATGGGAGAAAATCATCAATGGAGCCTCATTGCTCCAAGCTTATGCTGGCTTCGTTTTTGAAGGCCCAGGTTTAACCAAAGAAATTGTTAATGGAGTAAGGAGGAAACTTAGAGATTCTCAGTATACCTCTCTAGAGGAAGCAATAGGGTCCTCTGTCGTACTTACTTGAAAGGCAGATATTGAAATAGGTACGGATTGAGGGGAGTTTGAAGACCATGTTGTCCTATCGTCTACGGCTCATGCTCATTGGTGGCGTAATTACAATCGCCGTCCTTGGAACAATCTTCCTTCAGGCACCCGAACCAACTCTCACTGTTGATGAATTACTGGACCATTCCTCTGATCATATCGGGGAAGAAGTCGCTGTTCGTGGGGAAATTATGGATGGTTCAATTGATGAAATGAATATGACATTCATTTTGGAGGGTTCTGAAGGAACTATTTTGGTCGACTACTCCAATGCAGGTTCAATATCCAACGGTTTAGGAGATAATCGGACTGTATATGCGGAAGGTACATTCAAAGAAATTAACGGTAAATACGTCGTTGAAGCTGATATAATCAAAACTTCCTGCCCGTCTAAATACGAAGAAGAAGCATAGAGTGTTTCATCGTTTGATTGAAATACACCTTCACGTAGGGTCTCATGGGATAGGTGGGGAGCTAGGCGTACCCTATACCACAAATCGTCTTTATGGTGGGCTGAA